>Ga0209536_100005263_pt1 | contig 20194 bp, 18 predicted proteins | sample DeeMarSeWOR28_12_FD_187461 | JGI IMG/M metagenome (GOLD analysis project Ga0209536, IMG submission 187461) | Marine sediment microbial communities from White Oak River estuary, North Carolina - WOR-2-8_12 (SPAdes) (version 2) | ecosystem: Environmental > Aquatic > Marine > Intertidal zone >...
GGCTGGACGAATTGCAGGTTGAATCGCGGAGTTTAAAACTTCTACTGGACAATGGTTACAGGATAGCAGTACCATTAATCACCCAGGGCAAATTAATCGGGTGGCTGGGTTTGGGATCACGTCTCAGCGAGCAAAAGTATTCCTTTAATGACAAAGTGTTGTTATCCAGGTTGGCTATCCAGGTGGCTCCGACTGTCCGGGTAGCTCAGCTGGTTGCCGAGCAGCAGGCTGAAGCAATTGAAAAGGAACGCTTGGAGCAAGAACTACGTGTGGCCAGCCGGATCCAAACAGGGTTACTACCCAAACAATTACCGGAGTTCGATGGGTGGCATGTTTCTGCTTTTTACAAACCTGCCAGGGAAGTTGGAGGAGATTTTTACGAATTTGAGTCTTTTGAGGATGGACGCGTTGGGATTTTTGTTGGTGATGTAACAGACAAGGGCATTCCAGCTGCTCTAGTGATGGCAACCACGCGGACACTGCTGAAAGCTTCGGCTCGAGAAGGCCACTCACCCGGTGAGGTGCTGACCCGGGTAAATAATCTGCTGGTCGTGGATATCCCTGATAACATGTTTGTAACCTGTTTCTACGCCGTCTTGGACCCTGCTGAGGGAAGGCTGGTATTTGCCAATGCAGGTCACAACCTGCCTTATCGATTGACCGACCAGGAGGTAATAGAAATCAAAGCAGCGGGGATGCCGTTGGGGTTAATGCCAGGGATGGCGTATGATGTCCACGAGACAGTCATTGAGCCCGGGGATGCGATGGTTATTTTTAGTGATGGATTAGTGGAAGCGCACAATTCCGAAAGGGAGATGTTTGGTTCACAGCGCCTGAAAAACTTATTTGCTGCCTTCTCCGCTGAGGATGGGAGCCTGATTGACCGTTTATTACAAGAACTGCAGGATTTCACTGGTGAGGATCAGGAACAGGAAGATGATATTACCATCGTAGAGGTAAAAAGATATAATAATGCGGTTGAAAGCTAGCCCTAAGGAGAGTTTATTATGCGCACAGAAGCTACAATATCAGTCCGGAGGATAAACCCAAATACCAATGCAATCGATATTGGCGGTGAACTGACATCCTTCGCGGAAGAGGAGTTAAGGGAGGCAATAAACCAGGCTAATACGGATGAGATCAGCTGCATTATTATGAATTTTCGAGAACTGTCCTACATGAACAGCAGCGGGATTGGTCTGCTGGTCACGTCGTTGATCCGGTTGGGGCGCGAGGAGAAGAAGTTGGTGGGAGTTGAGCTAAATGATCACTTCAGGCAGGTTTTTGAGCTTACCAAATTGAATGAGGCGATTCATATCTACAGCACTGAACAAGAGGCGCTAAAGGCAGAGCACCTTTTGGATTAAAAAATGTCGCATCTCTTCTGATTAGAAAATTCCGTGAGTTCTGTTATACTCACGGAATTTTCTATTAAACCGGAAATTGTGTTCTATCAGATTCCTGTCTCGGCTTTCACTCGGCCTGCTTTCACAGCTTTCACGAGTGAATCGTGATCCCGCTCGGTTTGATCCGCGTATACAACTGCGAAATCACCCAGCGCCTGGGCGAAGTTGTCATTCTTGCCTATATACCTGCTGATAGAGGCCTCATCACCTGTACGGGCATGAGCCCTGGCAAGGCACCATGCACAAACACCCAGGTAGGATTTAAAGCTTTCATAATCCATCGTGGAAACTTCTGCGGAGCCCTTCATATCTTTCAGTTGGCGCCAATAGTAATCCCGACCAGATAATTGGCTGGTATGCCAGCCCAAGAAGATATCGCTGGTGGCCTGCATCAGGCGCTGACCGGTTACCACTCGTTCTGCATTCCCGGGTGTTATTCTTCGATCGACGTAATTTTCCAAAACCGAGGATCCTGCTTCCTTGAGCTGCAAAATGAGTGCATCACCACCCGGCCCACTTTCGAGCAGGACAATCATGCAGCGGGTTCCCACGCTGCCCACACCGCCCACACGCAGAGCGGCATCTTTTATTTGGAACTGCTTGAGCAGGTATCGCCTTTCATCCGGCAAGCTCTCCAGATATTGGGACCAGGCATCTTTGATCACCTGCTCTGTTGCCAGGCGCAGATCTTCTGGACTTAAGAACCGCTCCAGTCCCAATTCATGAAATGGCACCAATAGCGGTGGGTCGCTGATGATGCGCCGCCTGCCATCCTGGATGCTGGTCAGCTTTTCAAGGGTTTGCTGGTGTGTTTTCCGGCTGGCTTTGCGCACCATCTTTTGGGCTTTCTTCTCTCCCTTTTTAGAGGTCTTCTCGAATATTTTCAGCACATCATCAACATTAACGTGGTAGTACCATACATCCAAGACGTGTGCCCGAGAGAATTTATCCATTGCATAAGCATACAGCTTGGTTGTATCTTCCGCTAGCTTCTTGCATTTCTTCTCACCATAGCCGATACCCCGACCGGCAACCACAGCGCTGGCTGCCAGGCGTTTTAAGTCCCATTCCCAGGATCCCGGATAAGCCTCGTCAAAATCGTTGATATCGAAGACCATTTGTCGTTCGGGCGTGGCGAAGACGCCAAAATTTAATAAGTGGGCATCGCCGCACAAAACAACATCTAACCCCGTATGCGGTGCGGCAGCTAGGTCTGCAGCCATCACAACTGCCGAACCGCGCAGGAAGGCAAAAGGCGATTCGAGCATACGTCCATACTTGATCGGCAGCAGCTGCTCTATACGCCCTTGATCTTGAGCCTGGAGCAGACTGATGGGATCAGGACGATCGGTTGCAGGTGCCCATTCACCGTGGCTCTTGCGGGGAGCCTGTTCCCGCATGGTCTTGACCAGTTCTTTGCGGTCGTTTTCGTCACCAGACATAGAATTCTCCTATCAGAATTACATCCCTGTTTTTTGTTTGATTGAAAAGTATATAAATAAGCCGGCAAGGGATTACTGTTTCTGAGCAAGAAATCCAGGGCTGATCAGGCAGCTGCCTCAGCGCAGGAATATGGCTGCCGAGATCAGTGCACCCAGTATGAATAAAACAGGATACAGCCAGATCATGGGTTTGTCGATGCGATGAGCCAGATCAGCACGACCATCTGTTTCGATTCGTTTCAGGACCACGTTATAAACCAATACAATTACGCTGACCACGAAGCCCCCGATCAGCAGTGCATCCATAAAAGTCAAATATCCAATGCGGGGCAGGTTATCTGCAACTGTAAAATTGAAGGCTACAAAGGTCAGCAGGGTTGCACCGGAAACCTCAACTCGGCGTCCGAAGTCACGCAAGAAGAAGGTAAACCAGGTAACGATAATCACCAGCACCAGGGGAAGCAAGATTCTGAAAATATAATAGTTCAGGTGGCGGCGCATAGAGAAATACAGCCAGTGATTTGAGTGCTCATCTTCGCTGGTTACTTCTGTATAGGAGTCAACGATATACCATTCTTCCTCTCCCAGCAAGTCACCAATCTCGCTCATTTCTTTGGGATCAGAATAGTAGAAAAAATCTTCATTCGCCAGAGATTGAACCTGGATGTACAGCAGTTGTGTATCAAAAGGGAATTTAGTGAAATCAAATAAGGGTGCCTGGAGATCGGTGGTGTAATGTTCCTGGTAAATTGCCTGGCCATCTGGAAAAACGACAGCATTTTGATTCTGCACCCAGCGATTGCCCTGCTGGTTGTAGATAGAGAATTCAGGCGTAAGGATTTCGTTTTCATCGGCGAATTTTCGGAAGCTGTCACCGGTGTAGGTCATATATTCACACTGGCAATCCTCCGGATTGAAGGCCAGCTTTGGGTCCTCCCACTCCATGCGCAGTTCGGCCACCGCGTTAAATTTCTCGCTGAGCTGGTCAATATCCGTAATTTGGATTAACTTGGAGCCAACCCTCACTTGTATGGGTTCACTGATGATGGGATGTCCTTCTGGTTGGGCCTTTCCGCTCAGTACTTCAGGGGCATTGGCGCCAATTACAAGGCGGTAAGAGCCTGTAGTCTGATTTTCCAGGTTGGGATTGTTGCCAACCAGGATCTTATATCTTCCATTGTTCTCGATTTTTATTTGGGTGCTGGCGGTTTTTTGTGTGCCAGATAAATTGGTACCTCGCAAAGGTTTACCATTGAAACTTTGCAAGACCAATGCAGGTTTAAGATTGCCAGAGGTAGCTTCTACATATGCGTAGAGTGTTGTTCCCGGATTTAACGGTTCCAAGTTGTAGGTATCGTGTGGCTCGTCCAGCGATATCACGCTTTCTACGACCTGGATGCTGACCCCTCCCCTGGAGACGCTCAGATCGAGCACGGCCAGGTTATCACCTGTGGACCGGGCAGTGCCATCCATCACGTCGGATTCGTTCACGCCGATCTGCAGCCGGTATGTGCCAAAGGATTCGGAATACGGAGCGCTTGCAGCTGCCAGTAAATATGTATCATCTGCTGGGACAGGGTATTCGAAGGCGGCAGTAAAACTTCCCCTAAAATCATCATTCCAAATCAACGAAACTTCATTGTAGAGCTCCGGTAAAGTTTCCAGGGGATCGCCTCCCTCGGCTATTACCTGATCGATCGTGGTTGTCAGCTTGCTAGAAATATCTTCAGGTTTTGTGTCACCAGGAAAGAGCATGAGAAATGGATCCAGGTTGCCGGTGCTGTTTTCCATACGCACAAATAGATCCTGTCCTTCTCGTAAATTCATTACACGATATACTGCAATGCTATTTGGGTCAATCATCCCGCTCAATTCTTGAACTTTGGGTTGGGATGTATCCTCGTCCTGGGCGAGAGCGACCTGGGTGCCCCACAACAAGCTAAGTGCCAGCAAAGTAATTAAAACCAGGAACAGGGTTGGTTTTCTAGTCATAGGATAATTTGATTTCTATTCATATGTATTTGGTCAGTGTTATTGCTGGTCATTGGCTTGATAATCAGCATGATTATTCTTACCAAACCTTATTTGTGTTTCCTGCGGATAGATAATATTGTATCAATTTATCCCTGCCTGGTTCATTTTAGCCTGCCATTCCAGATGAAACTCCTCCATCGCCGCGATCATGTCGCCCAGCAACGAACCGGGTCCCAGCACCAGGTATGGTGATGGATCGAAAAGTGCATAAGCAGCCAGGCAGACGACATTAGTATACAGTCTAATAATCGCTGGCAGACCAGCCAGCTCGGCATAGGCTATACCCTGCGGCACAAGCAGCGCACACAGGACCAGCCCGGCTACCAGGTCGCGTGGCAGCCATGCACGCTGGTAATGACGCAAGGCAGTATTACCTGGAAGCCTTTTAACAACGCGCTGTATAAGTGTTGGTGAGGCAGCCTGCAGTGATAAGGAATTCATAGAATAGAATTCGACTCCTGGATTTATCGCGTTGGTTCCCAGGGGAGAAGTTGATGTTAATGAATTGATACTTCCATTGTGACGAATTAATTTGTGCTGCGGCCCAACGCGATTCCAGATAGAAGACCCAACCATGCCAGCAGCAGAAAGAAGATCAAAATCGGTCTTTCAATGATCTCCCGCCCGGAGATCAGGTATGCCAAACCGAATACGACGATCAGCAGTGTGAGGGCAGCAAAGGCATAGGTGATCCAATGCGCTTTATGGGGATTGTTTACCTGGTTGTTGTTTGCCATCAGGATTCTTTCTGCTTCGCTTTCTTTTTCTTGTCTTTGCCTTTGCTCTTATTTTTCGCGCCTTTTCCCTTCTTGGATTTCTTGCCCTGCTTGGTCTTCGATTTCTTTCCAGGTTTCTTTTTGTTTTTCTTCCCCTTGGCTTCTTCTGATTTTTTAGATTTCCCTGATTTGGGGGCATTTTTCGGTTCTTGGACAGGCTGCTCTGTTCTCAGCACCTCTGCTGGGAAGATCTGCATGCGCACCTGGCGGAATTTACCCAACCAATATTTGACCTGGCCAGGGGTCAGACCGGCTTGCCGGCCGGCTTCAGCCTGGGTGGCGCCACCATCGATCGCCAACAAAGCAATCGCCCGCTGGCCGTGCAGGTCGTTGCCGGTTGAAATCATTTTGAAGGCGACTCTTTCCTGTTCAGACAGCAACTTTCCTTCCTGCACGATATCATTCTGGCTTGACATAGACTCCTCCTGCTGAATATCTTTGTATGAATTATATAACAGGAGGTGCTGCTCGCAAGCGGCACCTCCTGGTTCTGGATTAATTGATTTCCGGGTTTGACTTATGTGCTGACAAAATCGACATCCGCAGCTGCTGCGCCACCAGGGGCTTTCCCCTTGAACTGGCTCATATAAAGGGCATAGTAAAAACCCTTATCAGCCATCAGCTCGTCGTGCGGTGCGTATTCGACGATTTCGCCGCCGTTGAGCACCATGATATTGTTCGAATCGCGAATGGTTGCCAAGCGGTGGGCGATGGAGAAGCTGGTTTTTCCCTCCATCAAGTTGCGCATGCCATCCTGGATCAGTTTCTCGGTGCGAGTATCGACGTTGCTGGTCGCCTCGTCCAGAATCAGCATCTTGGGATCAGCCACCATGGCACGGGCGATGGTGATCATCTGGCGCTGACCCTGGCTCAGGTTAGCGCCGCGCTCGGTCAGCAGGGTATCGTAGCCTTGCGGAAGTTCCATGATAAAGTCATGGGCATTAGCTTTCTTAGCTGCATCGATGCAATCTTCTTCTGTAGCATCTGCATTGGCGTATTTCAGGTTATTCATCACCGTATCGGTGAAGAGAAAAGCTTCCTGCAGCACCACACCGATCTGCTTGCGCAGGCTTTCCTGGGTCAGCTGCTGCAGGTTTTGCCCATCGATCAGGATCGTCCCACTGTCGATTTCATAATAGCGGGTCAGGATATTGATCAGTGTACTTTTACCTGCACCTGTAGGTCCACAGATACCAATTTTTTCCCCGGGATGTACATCAAAGGTGTTGTGGCGCAGGACTTTGCTCCCGGGTACATAGCTGAAATCTACATCGATGCACTGGATGCGCCCGCCTTTGAACTCGTATTCGACCGCATCGGGTGCATCTTCAATGGTGGGTTTTTCATCGATAATCTTGAACACCCGCTCGCCTCCGGCTGCTGCATTGAGGGCATTGGTAATCAGGGTTGCAATTTGAGCCAGTGGTGAGGCCAGGATGGCCGCATAGCCGGAAAATGACATCACGACTCCCAGTGTGGTCTCTCCCCCGATAACCATGAAGGTGCCAGCGACCAGGACAAACACGTTCTGGAAAATGGCAAGCGTCTGGGTTAATGGAAATTGCATCAAGCTTGCGAAGAACGCTCTCCTCCCAACCCGGTAAACTTCAGCTGCCTGCACCTCGTGTGTCTCGCGGGCCCATTCCTGGCGCCTCTTGCTGATGATCACCTTGCGACCTGCCAGGGTTTCTTCCTGGAATCCACTGATTTCTCCCAGGTTCTCCTGCAGTTTTGCAAAGGCGGGTGAGGCGATATTTGTGATCACATAAATCGCGAGCAGTAAAAACGGCACCGTGATCAGGGCGACGATGGTGAGTTTCCAATTGATCAACAGCATCACGATCAGGATCATCATGATCTGCAGAACAGCCCGGATAAGTTGACCCACAGCGCTGGTGTAGAACAGGGAGACAACCTCGGCATCGTTCGTGATGTTGCTGGATAATTCTCCAGGAGGGTTCTTAAAGAAGAAGCCCATTGAAAGTGTCTGGAGATTGGAGAACAGGGTCGTCTGCAGTTTGTAGAGGCCATGGGTAGCCATCCTGGCAAAAAGACGGTCTGATAAGTAACTGAACACCAGGTAGGTGACACCGGCGATGAGCCCGTAAATTACCCACCTGTACAGCTGCCCAAGGCTGCCATTCGGCTCGCTGATCACATTCATCGCCTGCCCGGTGATAAACGGGAGGGCGGTCAATCCCAGCAATGCCACAATGCGGGTGATAACACCCAGGATCAGCCTGCTGCGCTGATCTCCACCGACCATATACCCCAGGAGCCGGTTAAGGGTGCTGGGTGCTTGATCGGGCTGGTCGATGCTGGCTTCTGCCTGATTTTTCCCCATCCTCTGGTTAGCTGTTGCTGCTGTGGTCATGATACACCTTCCAGGTCAAGTCCTTCGGTGACCCCGCCGCCGAGCTGTGATTCGTAGATCTCTTGATAAAGGGGGCTGCTCTGGAGCAGTTCCTCGTGGCTGCCCTGGGCAATAATCTCGCCATTCTCTAACAGGTAAATATGATCCAGGTCGATAACGGCGCTGATGCGCTGGGCAACATAGATGGTCGTAGCGCCATGCATAAATTCAGGGATGGCCGCCTGTACGCGGCCTTCGGTGGAAGCATCCAGGGCGCTGGTGCTGTCATCCAGAACAACGATCTTGGGTTCAGCGGTGAGGGCGCGGTTGATCGACAGACGCTGTCTTTGTCCGCCTGAGAAGTTGTAACCGCGCCTGGCGACCGGCGCTTCCCATTTTTGAGGTAAATTTTCGATGAATCCGTAGGAATCGGCTGCTTTTGCTGCTGCGAACATCACATCATCCTCAACTTCAGGGTTGCCATATTTCAGGTTGAAGCGCATGTCTCCCTGGAACAGCACGGCTTCCTGCAGGGCGATACCAACAATCTGGCGCAGGTTATCCTGGGGGATATCGCGCACGTCAATACCATCAATGGTAATGCGCCCATCGGTGACATCGTAAAAACGCGGTATCAGGTTGATCAGCGCTGACTTACCAGCACCGGTGGCACCCAAGAAGCCGACTTTTTGACCGGGTTCGATGGCCAGGTTGATATTTTTAAGTGCAGGCGGATCCAGTTCACCATCCGCTCTGCGGAATGCAAATGTAACATTCTCGAAAGCGATATGTCCCCTGATATTCTCCAGATCCTGTGCCACAGCGCCATCCTTATCATCCACGACCGGCTCGGCATCATATGCTTGGAGAATCCGCGCCGCGGACACATCACCTCTCAGCACAAGCGGCACAACGATAGCCATTAATGCCAGCGGGGCGATGATGAGCGACATATAGGAAGTAAAAGCGCTCACCTGGCCAACGGTCAAGCCTGAACCGCTCAGGACCTGCGTGCCACCAACCCCGATAGTCAGGATGATGGCAAGCTGGCCTACGCCGGTCAGCAGTGGAGATAGGAACGCTACTCGCCAGGCTGCTGCAAGGGCGGGTACACGTATCGCCTCGGCACGCTGATTGAACTTTTCGATCTCATAATCTTCACGGACGAAAGCCTTGACGACTGAGATCCCGGTAAGATTTTCCTGTAAAGTTTGGTTGAGATCATCAAGCCGCTCCTGGCGTTCTTTGTAAGCTCGATCGACAGCCGGGATCAACCACCACATCAGGAGCAGCACCACTGCCACGACTATCACCAGAACCCACACCAAATCCGGGGTGTTGAGGATGGCCAGGATGATGGTTGCTAACAGCATGAAGGGGGCATAAGAACCTAACATGATGGCATATTGCATGGCATTCTGCACATTTACTGCATCGGCATTCAGCCGCACCATCAGGTTGCCCGTGGAAAGGTGATCGAAATTTTCGAAAGAATAGGATTGGATCTTGTCATACAGGAATCTGCGTACAACGTAACCAGCTCCTTGTGAGAAATACACTGCCTGCGATGCGGCGATGGCCATGCATATCCCCATCACCAGGCCCAGCACCAGCATCCATAATCCAATCCTTAAGGCTGCTTCCGCGTTGCCTGCCACCATGCCCTCGTTAACCAATGGTGCGATTAACGTCGCATAGCCTACTGTTGCCAGCGCAGCAACAAACATCATGAATTGGGATAGGAAAAACCTGAAGCGGTGCATTTTGACAATCCCGAAAATGCGCATGAAAGATTTGACCATGTGTTCGTACCTCCATTTTTAATCTTTTAGTTATCCATGGTTCCAATGAGTAATAAAACGGTTTATACCTTGAAATCAAGAACTCAGCCCGTTACAGCCGCTTCGTGCTCGGTGCCTTTAACCCGCTGTCCACCAATACCATACAAGGTGGCTTTATCCGGGGTTTCTTCGATGGCTTCTCCTGGTCTTGTCCGCTTAATCTGGAAGCCTACGGCAGCGTAGATTAACGAGATAACAACGTTGATTAAATTGAAAAGACTGTAAGGCAGATAGGCAACGGTAGCGATGCCCAGTGTTGCTGACATATAGGCACCACAGCTGTTCCAGGGGATCAATGGCGAGGTGATGGTACCGGTATCCTCAATTTGACGCGATAATGTCTCTGGGGCGATACCCTTTTCATTGTATATATCCCGGTACATTCTACCGGGCAGAACAATAGCCATGTATTGGTCACCAGCCACCAGGTTTATGCCGATGGAGGTCAAACCAGTAGCCACGAGGAGTCTCCTGTCACCCTGGGCCCACTTCAGGATAGGTTGGATCAACCTGGCAAGCAAACCGGTATATTCCATCACACCGCCAAATGCCATGGCGCTGATGATCAACCACACTGTCTCCAGCATACTGGACATCCCGCCGCGCGAGAACAATTCGTTCAACCCTTCATACTGGCTTTCAACAACAAAACCCGTTGCCATGGCTGACCAAATGCCCTTTGCCATGGTTACAGGCGTGCTGAGGCTGGGATCATTCACAAAGGCCAGCACCACCTCAGGCTGCAAAATGACCGCCATTAGCCCACCAACCAAAGCACCGACCAGGATGGTGGAAAAAGCCGCGATCCTGCGTAAGGACATGATAAGCACCACGAGCAGTGGAACTAGTGTCAGCAGACCGACATTAAAGATGCTCTCAATAGCTTCGAGCACCACCGTCAGGTCGAGCGGAGAGCTGAACACGCCTCTTAAGCCAATTATTCCGAATATAACCAGGGCAATGACGATCGAAGGTGCGGTTGTCCACAACATGTTCTTGATGTGGGTGAATAAGTTGCTGCCAGAAACGGCAGGAGCCAGGTTGGTAGTTTCCGAGAGCGGAGACATTTTGTCGCCGAAGTAAGCGCCTGAAATTACCGCACCGGCAGTTATCTCCGGGGATACACCCAGCAGGTTGGCAATACCAATCAGACCGACCCCCAAAGTACCAGCTACAGTCCACGCACTGCCGATACTGAGCGCTAACACGCCGCAGATGACAACGCAGGCGAGATAGTACCAGTTTGGATCCAAGAATTGCACACCGTAGTGCACGATAGTAGCGATGGTGCCGGCCATGGTCCAGGTTCCAATCAGAGCTCCAACCCCCAGCAGGATGAAGATAGCTCCCATCGCCTGGGAGATACCATCCACGGCGGCCTTGCCCATGTCCTCCCACTTGTGCCCGTTCTTGAGTCCAACCAGGCCGGCTACCATCATGGACAGCATCAGGGCGACCTGGATTGGTCCTGAAGTGCCGTCCGCGCCGTACAGGTACACCGCGGAAGCCAGCAGGATGATCAGGACGAAGATCGGAATTAATGCATCCAAATACGAGGGCGGCTTGATTGATTTTTCTTTGTCTTCAGCCATAGGTATCTCTCCGGCCATCTATTTAGTCTTGCTAGTTCCACGATTATGGATTAATTAAGACGGGGTTGTTTGGGATCGCAATTATCCAATGCAGCCCCGTTCAAATGACGGTATGAGCATTGATGGTGATTAAAATACTGGATCGCGCAGCACCGGGCAGGTCATGCAGTGTCCACCGCCGCGCCCGCGGCCCAGTTCAGAGCCATCGATCTCAAGCACAGTAACGCCTGCCTGGCGCAGACGGGCGTTGGTCCACTCGTTGCGATTGTAGGCTACCACTATGCCTGGTCGCAGGGCGACCACGTTGTTGCCATCGTCCCACTGCTCGCGTTCCTGCTGGAACTCGTCACCGCCGGTGGGGATAACGCGCAGTTCTTTCAATCCCAGAGCCTCCTGAACCACTTCCAGCCAGTTTTTATCCTCGGCGACGACCTTCAAGCCATCTTCGTCATCAAAGGGATAGTAGCTGATCGGTTGGATGCTGTCGACTACCTTCTCGAAGATGGTTACCAGATCCCGGTCGCAGAAAGTGAAGATTGTGTCAAGATGCATGCTGGCCCGGTCGGGCGGCATCTTGGCTGCGATAACCCTCTCTGCTGCACCCTGTTTGAAGAGCGCCTGGGCGACCTGCCCGACAGCCTGATAGGTGGTGCGTTCACCCATGCCGATCAAGACCACACCCTTTCCGACGGGCATGACATCGCCGCCCTCAAGCGTAGCGCTGCCGTAATCGACATCTGGATCGCCCCACCAGATCTTGAAATCACCGCTCTTGAATTCAGGATGGTGCTTGTAGATGGCGGTCATGTGCAGTGTCTCTTTGCGCCGCGCCGGCCAGTACATCGGGTTGACGGTTACGCCGTCATAGATCCAGCAGGAGCTGTCGCGGGTGAAGAGCTGGTTCGGCAGGGGGGGAAGCACGAATTCCGTCCCAGCGTATACTTTCTCGGCCAGTTTGCGGAAATCTTCGGGCAGTTCTGCCACGGTCACCCCACCGATCAGGTGGGAAACCAGCTTCTGCGAGTCCATCTCATTCATCCAGGCGCGCAGTTCAATTGCACCGCCGGGACCGACCTCGTTGGGAATCACTTTACGGTCCAGGATATAGGCCCGTCCTTCAGGGTCGTCCACCACGTCTTTGAGCAGTTCGTGGACGCGCCATACCGTGATGCCAAACTCCGCACGCATCAGGTCCACGAAAGCATCGTGATCTGTGCGGGCTTTGCGGGCCCAGATCACATCATCAAAGAGCAGCTCTTCTGCATTAGTGGGGGTCAACCTCCGCATCTCCAGCCCTGGGCGGTGGACGATCACCTTGCGCAGCTGGCCAACTTCGGAATGAACACCAAATTCTGGCATATTATTCTCCTTTTCCTATGAAGGTTTGTTTATTAATCGATGTAAAGTTTAGCGCGGTAAGTTATTCTTTCACAAAAAATATATACAGTAAATTTGCTATTTCATTCTGAGAAGCGAAGTGACGAAGAATCCCGATGTTATTTGTTCAGAGATTCTTCGCACTTGTCTGTCCCGCTAAGGGCGGGGCTCCGCCTCAGAATGACAGATCCTTTTACGAACAGTCTTTTTCAATCGTCTTCTAGAACCCAGGCCCAGGCGGGTTCTAATTCATCTGGTTCGAAGGTTTTCTCATGCGTCCTGCGGGTGAAGGGGGCCAAGAGCTTAATCGCCCGTTCAAACCATTTTTTTCACAGACGAAAGCTGCTTTTTCAACCTGGCGGTACTGCTGAGTACCGAATCGAAAATCTGCTTTGGCTGCATCGAGCCCGTCAAATCCTTCGTAGTCTTCAATAACTACCAGCAGGTTGATTTTGCCGTGTGCAGCGATAGCCTCGTCCATTATTGGTAGCAGTTTTGCATAGTCTTCAGCCTCAACTTCTCCGCTGATTTTGAAGCCAATGCAGTTTTGTGTGCTTTCAGGAAGTATTTCAATCATTGTCAGTCGCCTAATGTAGCCACCATGATGGCCTTGATGGTGTGCATGCGGTTCTCGGCTTGATCGAAGACGATCGAAGCTTCCGATTCGAAGACATCTTCAGTCACTTCCATCCCATTGAGACCATACTTCTCGAACATTTCCTCACCGACTTGCGTGTCGCGGTTGTGGAAGGCGGGCAGGCAGTGCAGGAACTTGACGCCAGGATTGCCGGTCAATTCCATGGCCTGGACATTGACCTGGTAAGGTTTGAGCAGCTTGACGCGCTCTTCCCATACCGAAGCCGCTTCACCCATCGAGACCCATACATCTGTGTACAGGTAGTCGGCACCCTTGACACCTTCTTCAACATCATCCGTGATGGTCAGGCGGGCACCAGTTTGGGCGGCGATCTCTTTGCAGGTCTCCACCAGCCCCTCTTCGGGCCAGTTTGATTTGGGACCGCAGAGGCGTACATCCATGCCCAGCTTGACGCCGCCCACCATCAGCGAGTTGCCCATGTTGTTGCGGGCGTCGCCCATGAAGGTGTAGGTAATATCGGGCAGGTCCTTGTAGCTGTGCTCGGTCATGGTGAGCACATCCGCCAGGATCTGGGTGGGGTGAAATTCGTCGGTCAGGCCATTCCAGACTGGAACGCCGGCATATTCGGCCAACGTTTCAACCGTTTCCTGGGCGAAGCCGCGGTACTCGATGCCGTCATAGGTGCGCCCCAGCACCCGAGCAGTATCCTTCATGGTCTCTTTTTTGCCGATATGCGAGCCACCGGGTCCCAGGTAGGTGACATGGGCACCCTGATCATAGGCAGCCACTTCGAATGAGGTGCGGGTGCGGGTGGAGGATTTCTCGAAGATCAAAGCGATATTCTTGCCAGTCAGCCGGGGCTGTTCGTAGCCGCCGTACTTGGCAGCCTTGAGATCGGCAGACAGTTTAAGCAGGAACCTGATCTCTCCCGGGGTGAAGTCGAGCAGCTTGACAAAATTTCTGTTGCGCAGATTGAAAGCCATTGTATTTCTCCTAAATGAAAGCTATGTATTTAAAAAATCTGGCCAGGGAAGAACACACCGACGCTGAGCACGATGGCGTACAGCAGCAGCAGGATGATCAGCAGGGGCCAGGTGAACTTCCACCACTTGTCGTAACCGACGCGTCCCAGTGCCAGTCCGCCCATCACCACTGCAAAGGTGGGGTTGACCAGGTTGAGCAGGCCGCTGGCGGACTGGAAGGCGGTCACCACCAGGCTGCGGTCGACCGAGGCAAAATCGGCCAGGGGTGCCATAATGGGCATGGTCACGGTGGCCAATCCCGAGGATGATGGGATCAGGAAGCCGAGCGGCAGATAGAGCAGGTGGGTGACATTGATGAAGACCACCCCACCTACGCCGGAAAGAGCAGTTTCCGCCCAGTACAAAACGGTGTCGACGATTAAACCGTTGGTCATAATTACGCTCACGCCGCGGGCCACACCGATGATCAAAGCCACGCCCAGCATGTCGCGGGCGCCGTTAACGAAGGTCTCAGCGATATTGGATTCGCCCATGCGGTCTACGAAGCCGATGATGATGGCGAAGAATAGGAACAGGGCGGAGAATTCGCCAAACCACCAGTCATGCGGCAGCCAGTCTGGTATGGTGATGCCCAGGTCTCCCCAGGGGATCACGCTGAAGATCATGATCAGGAAAGCCAGCACAAACAGGAATAATATCCATTTTCGCCGCCCGGTAAATTCAGGCATCTGATCCGCGTCCAGCTGCTTCAAGAAATACTTCTCGTTCTCTTCTTTTTTCTCGAAGACCAGCGATTTGGAAGGGTCGGCCTTGACTTTCTCTGCATAGCGGCTGACGAACCAGATGCCGATCAGGGTGCCGGCGATTAAGATGACCAACCTGGATACCATGCCATCTGCGACAGTGATACCGGCGAAGGCAGAAGCGACGCCGGTAGCAAAGGGATTGATGGTGGAAGCCAGCGTGCCGATCCCAGCCCCCAGCATGACCACAGCCACACCAGTCAGGGAATCGTAGCCGGCGGCGATCATCACCGCCACGATCAGACCGTAGAAAGCGAGAGTCTCCTCAGCCATACCGTAGGTGGTGCCTCCCAGGGCGAAGACGGCCATCAGGATGGCGATCATCCATTTTTCACGCCCCTTGAGTGATGTGGTGATCCTGGCGATACCAGCATCAATGGCGCCGGTCTGCATGGTGATAGCCAGGAAGCCGCCGATCACCAGTACGAAAAAGGCCACATCGATCGCCCCGTACAGCTCGCCGAAGTTGTAAACGCTGATCGTGCCATCCTCAGCCTGGAGGCCGTAGGTGCCGTTGACGATGGCCATTAAACCGTCAGCGATGATGCGCTGCGGATTTGATTCAACCGGATGGTAAGAACCAGGGATCGGTTCCCCGGCTTCGTTGACCTCGTACTGTCCAGCCGGGACGATCCAGGTGGCGATGGCTACGATGATGATCAGGATGAACAGAATGGTATACGCTGAGGGAAATCGGAAACCTTTCTTTTCTTCAGCCATAGTTCATTCTCCTTTGATTTTGGAACGTTTACATTTCAGGGGTATTTGGCAGGTACGAAATTTAATTCGGAGAAATCGGGGTGCTGGTAATCACCCGCTTCCTGACGAGGGGGCAGTTTGATGGGCGGCGGGGTCAGGTCCTGGTATTCAACCTGGCTGAGCAAGTGTGAGATGACATTCAGGCGCGCATGGCGCTTGATATTGGCATCCACCAAGTTCCAGGGAGCATGATCGGTGCTGGTATGCAGCAGCATGGCATCGCGAGCTTTGGAATAATCCACCCAGCGGGAACGAGCCTCCAGGTCCATTGGGCTCAGCTTCCAGCGTCGGCGTGGGTCGTGGATGCGCTGTTCAAAGCGATCCTCCTGGGTCTCGTCCCTGATTTCCAGCCAGTACTTGATCAAGACCAATCCTGAGCGCACGAGCGCCAGCTCGAAGCCATTGACTGTGGCCATGAACTCCGTGTATTGCGCATCGTTACAGAAACCCATCACCCGTTCGACACCGGCCCGGTTGTACCAGCTGCGGTCGAACAACACCATTTCTCCTGCAGAAGGCAGGTGGGGGATGTATCGCTGGAAATACCACTGCGATTTCTCTTTCTCCGTAGGTGTAGGCAGGGCGACCACGCGCACGACGCGAGGACTGAGCCGGTAGGTGATGCGCTTGATCACCCCACCCTTGCCGGCCGAATCGCGGCCCTCGAAAATCACGGCAATTTTCAGGCCTTTTTCCTTGATCCAGCCCTGCAGCTTTACAAGCTCAATTTCCAGCTTAGCCAGCTCGGCTTCATAGGCTTTACGCTTCATTTTCTTGGGCTTTTCACCTGGTTTTGTCATGAGTACTCCTTGTTTTTTCTCGGCTCCTGTCCATGAAGGCGTGACTCGTTTTATTTAATTTCTTAATTGTCTAGTCGTGGATTGACTCCTGGATTGGATGTTCTGAGTCCGAGAGGTTTTTTCCGTGTTTGTCTTCAGTGGATTCCTTGCTGAGTTTAGCAGACCAGGCCCGCAACCCCAGGAAGATGCCCAGTGCGGCGATCGGCAGGGCAATACCTGCTCCGAACTCGAGCAGATTTTCCTGGCCGCCAATGAAAACAGCACCCATGAAGTTTACCGCCAGCACAACCACGGTGACACCGATCAGGTTGGTTTCTAACTCCTCTGTGCTATCGATCTTGAGCCAGTTTGGAAACTTGATCTCGTGGACGAAGAGCTGGTAGAGACCGATGGCGGTGATGTAAAGAACCGTACCGACCAGGAAGAGATGGACGAATTCGACGACCTCAAAGATCACCAGGCCGCGATCGGTGTCATGAGATTCTTGAGTCAGGTTGGAGATGGCTGTAATACTCAGGTCTATCAGCAGCCTGATCAAACCGATGCCACCGAAGACAAAGAAAACAGAGGCCGCAATTGCCAATCCGATCACTGGGATCACGACCAGGTAGCGGGTCCCACCGAGAATACGTGACATAGATGTCTCCCTGACGCTATTAGAATATTTGATTTACAGGTGATAAATTTCTCTACTGAGCATGGTTAAGGATACTCGAAAGAAGTCTTTAGGACAAGCCATGATTTGTAGATTACGCTTTTCCTTCAATCACTCCCGAAGTATGAGAAATCCAATCCTTATGATGATATATAAAGCAGGTGGAAATTTGTTAACTATACTCAACCGGTAGATTTAATAGAATCCTGAACGAATAATAAACGACAGACATGCCTGCCAGGTAAACCTGGGGGGTGGTTGACTGCATGGGATAAAATCAAAACCAGGACCGGTCATCCGGTCCTGGTTCTGGCGTTCTGAGTATATATTGCGAGTTAATACTGGTTTTCTAGTCAGGGGTAGCTGGCATAGACCTGGGTATTGCCATCCTTGTCAAAAGCCAGCACATCATAGGGTTGATCAGGTTGGCTCTCATCCTCCATTCCAGGAGAGCCTATCGGCATGCCCATTACTGCCAAACCTACAATATCTGGTCGTTCAGCCAGCAAACGTTCAATTTCAGCTACAGGCACATGCCCTTCAATGATATAGCCATCCACGATAGCTGTGTGGCAGGATTGAATCTGGAGCGGGACGTTGTACTCTTCTCTGAGCGCTGCCCGGTTTTGAGCGTCTTCAACCTGGACGGAGAAGCCGTTCTCGCTCATGTACTCACTCCAGCTGCCACAACAACCTCAGGTGGGTTCCCGGTAAACGGTTACCAGCGATTTACCCTGGCTATCTACTGGTTGGTCTGTCGCAGTTGGGCTGCATGCAACCAGCAGAAGAATGGTTACAAAAGTGAATGAAATTATCCTTACCATTATTACACCTCACAATAATTGTTTTACCAACAAGAACCATACAACCTTTTTGAAACATTATCTTAATCGAACACGAAATGCTTATCCAGGGGGAGAAAGATCAACCAGTACACTCAAGTTTGTCCCTTTATCATTCTAGGAACTCCAGCAAGTCATCCAGTGTCATGTCAGTGAGGGAATCCAGGATCAAATCCGCATGTTCAATATCAAGCTGGCTGGTGATCGGGTTTGGGACTGCAACACAATATAAGCCGGCTTGTTTGGCAGCCAGAACCCCATTTGGCGAGTCTTCGAAGGCGATTGCCTGGTCTGCACTTACACCAAGGTAATCCAGAGCGGTCAGGTACAGGGCAGGATCAGGCTTGGTGACACCGACATCGTCGGCGGCGAGAACATGGGTAAAGTGATGGCGCAGGCCGCGCTGTTCGAGGTGGCCGAGAACCCACTTGCAGGAAGAGCTGGATGCGATGGCGAGCTCCAGACCCATTTCTGATGCCCGCTGGATATACTCTTCGACCCCCGGCAATACGGGCTGCCTGGCAACCAGATCCATTTCCCGCTTTAAACGCATGGGCCCCTCTGCCTCCAAATCCAATGGGCGATCCAGCTTATCCGGGAGAGAATTGAAGAAACTTGTGGTTCCCTCGGCGGATCCGATGCAAACCTGCCAATCCTCGAGTGTCATCTGAAAACCATACAAACTCAGCAGCTCCTGCCAGGATTGGAAGACAGGGCCCTCAGTGTCCAAGATCAAACCATCGAAATCGAAAATTAATGCCTTGATGCTCATGGAAACTTAACTTTCATCCTTATCCTTGAGATCAGCGATCACCCTGGCGGCCAGCTGGTTGAGAGCGGCGATATCCTCGGTCTTGGTGTGGCTGGCTTTCCAGTATAGGTCGAGTAGTTCGAGGGGGGTCATGCTGCCCACGTTCTTGTCATCCGGAATGCGAACCCGGGCTTCGACCTGAGGGTGTTTGACCAGGTGAAATTCGAAAGCTTCACGGGCATATTCTCGCAGGGCTGCATCATCTATCAAGGCTTCCCAGTCGCGTGGGTAATCGACTGTCAGGCGAACAATGGCATCCTGGAGCTGTTCCTGTGGAGGCAAGGCTTCTCGCAGGCGGTGGTCGATATCGTCCCTGGAGTCAAGAACCAGCGAGCGATCGATAAACGGGCGAATATTTTCCAGCTGGTGCCACTCGACCTGTGTTTTTCCGCGCGCTACGTGGGCGATCACGAAGAACTTGTCGTCCGCTACTTCACCCCAATCAACACGTTCAATGGAACCAGGGTAAATAACCGGCGGGTGGGCATCCGGGTTCAGATTTTGAGGCTTATGGATGTGACCCAGGGCGACGTAGTCCAGACGCTGATCGCGCACCATTGATCCGGGCAGCACCAGGTCTCCTCCCAGCATAACAGACCGTTCAGCACCAAATTTGGCACCCTGTACCGAGGCATGGGCGGTGAGTACTACCGGTAGCTGCGGGTCGATCTCGTCAAACCAGGTTTCAACCAGCTCGGTTAAACGGGATTCCAACTCTTCATACACCTGCCCGGATTGGGCGGCAGGCCGCATCCCCAAATGGGCCAAGAGTCCGGAGCGTGATATCCAGGGCAAGGCCATTATCTGCAGTGGTAGATTATCAATGTCCGCGGGTCTGAAAAAAGTCGGCTGACTAACCACGTGCACATGGGGAATTTCAAGGGTGTTGAATTCTTCTATGGCATGCGCCCTACCCAGGGCTGGTGATAGGTCGTGATTACCAACGAGCAACAGGGTTGGGATACCAGCTTTGGATAAACGGATGATTCGACGTCCCCATTCACGCTGGAAGGTTGGTGCTGGATTGCGATCTTTGTAAGCATCTCCAGCAAAAAGTACCAGGTCTACTTTTTCCTCGATGGCGGTGTCGATGATCTTATCCAGTGATTTGAGAAAATCAAT
>Ga0209536_100005264_pt1 | contig 20194 bp, 13 predicted proteins | sample DeeMarSeWOR28_12_FD_187461 | JGI IMG/M metagenome (GOLD analysis project Ga0209536, IMG submission 187461) | Marine sediment microbial communities from White Oak River estuary, North Carolina - WOR-2-8_12 (SPAdes) (version 2) | ecosystem: Environmental > Aquatic > Marine > Intertidal zone >...
ATGACGACATATGGCGGGGTTGTCGACCCGGCCGCCGCGCCGTCGTTCGCCGAGGCAAGCCAATGGCTGCTGCGCGCGGAGCAGGCGTCATTGCGGGAGGAGCGGCTGGCGCTGTCGGCGCAACTCGACAGCCAGCCTGTTCGTTACAGCGCCATGACCGTAGAGCGCGCGGAACTGCAGGCAAAGATCGATAAACTGGTGCAGCGCACCAGGCTGTTGTCAAAGCGATTGCAGGATGAGCTTCTGACCACATCTGCACAAGACTCGCTGAACCTGGCAAGCGATAGCCCGGTCTATGAGTTCGCACAGAAGTATCAGGCGGAAAACGTGATTCTTCGTGACCAGCGGCGGGAACTGGAGTTGGAGTTCACGAATCTCAGCGCTGAGCGGCAGAAATTGCGGCGTACCAACCGCATACTGAACGAACGTTATGCAAGTGCGCGGCGAGTGGTGGAATTTGGCCATGGAAGCGGCGAACTGGGTGGAGCGCTGGTGGCTTACTGGGAGGAGCTCAACAGGTTGCGGCTGCAAGAGCCGCGGAAAGGGATTTCCCGTCAGGTAGGGGATAGCGTTATGAGCCGCATCCGGAACGAGGAGAGTCTCGCGGAATTGGTCAGCGCAACAGCCTACCTGAATACCGCTCTGAGCGCTGCGGGGTTGAATCCGCTGAGGGTGCCGCAAGCGGAGCGCGAAGTCCTGCTCGGGATTTTGCTGGCAAGGCGCGAGCTGCTGCGCAGTACCATCTCGATCGAGTCCGATGTCATCAATATGCTGAGCGAGCTTAAAACGAATTACGAGGAGCACACGGGCAATTATGCCGAGTACAAGCGCTTCCTCGACCCGCTGGTACTTTGGTTACCCAGCGGCTCGCGCTTGTGGAAAACCGACTTCCAACACATACCCGAGGAAATGGCGGTTCTGTTGCAAGCGGCGACAGGAATCGAAGTTGCTCTCCAGGCTCGCTTTTTCGGTTTCATTTTCCTGGCGCTGATCCTGCTGCTGTTCCATACCCGGCTGCGCGAATACCAGCACCGCCAGAATCAACGGATATCGCGACCGCGCGACGCATCTATCCACTTTACCGCGCTGGCATTGGTCGTCACGGCTCTGCGCGCACTGCCAGCAGCGCTGATGGTGGCGGCACTGGCATCACTATTCTCCGCGGACAAACACATATTCTCTGTGGCCTTGACTTCAGTTCTGTACAGCGTCGCTGCCTGGCTATTTACAGCAAGTCTACTGGGTATCCTGTGTGAAACAGACGGGGTAGCGCGTAAACATTTTCAATGGAACGCACAACTATGCGATCGATTGAGGCGTGAAACCCAGTGGTTTATCCGCTGGTTGCTGCCCGGCCTCGCGGTGGCCGCGGTCCTTTATCGCCTGCACGGCACCGCACCACTAATGGGTCGCCTGGCGATGTTGGTCATTACTCTCTGGATTGCCATACATATTGCGCGTCCACTCGTCGGCGCAGTAAAGGCCAACGGCAGGAAAATACTGTCGACCTTCAATGGCCGCTTTCAACTCACCCTGGCGCTGTTTTTCTTTGCCGCGTCTATCGGCGTTATGTTCGGCTTGCGCTTGTCGGTGAGTTTTGTCATCAACACGGTTCTGGATACTCTCCAGGCCGGTATCGCGCTGACAATCGGCTACAGTTTCTTGCTGCACTGGTTGCAGCTTGCGCGCCGCCGCCTCCGCTTTGAGGAGCTGCGAAAAGCGAGGGAGGCGCAATCAGAGCAGCCGCCTTCAGAGATGGGAGTCGTCGACGAAGACAAGGAAAACCTTGCCGAGCTCGGCGAGGAAAGCAGGGAGTTGCTGAATGCGGCGGCTATCGTTGTCGCCCTGTCGGTACTGTATTACCTGTGGGCTCCTATTCTGCCCGTGTTTGATGCCATGTCTGCGGTTACCCTATGGACGTCCACAATAATGGTAGAAGGACAGGCCACCGTCAGCCGTATAACCCTGGAAATCGTTGTCTTTGTCGTCCTGATGCTAAGCATTACGGTATACGCTGCTCGCAAACTGCCGGCGTTGGTGGAACTGGTATTGCGTTCCTACACAGACGTTTCCGCTGGCACGCGTTATACCGCCAGCACCCTGTTGAACTATGTCATTCTTGGCGCCGGCATCCTGATTGCGCTGTCCAGGCTGGGACTTGACTGGTCGAAGCTGCAATGGCTGGTGGCAGCGCTGGGTGTCGGTATCGGTTTCGGCTTGCAGGAAGTTGTAGCCAACTTCATCTGCGGGCTGATCATCCTGTTTGAACGACCGATCAGTGTGGGCGACATTATCACGGTGGGTGACCAGGATGGGGTGGTCACCAAGATCCGCATCCGGGCGACAACCATAAGGGACTGGGACAATAAGGAACTGCTGATACCCAACAAGGAAATCATCACTGGAAGACTGCTCAACTGGTCACTAACCGATACCCGGCTTCGAGTCACGGTGCCGGTGGGTGTCGCCTACGGCAGTGATGCGGCACTGGCGCTCAAGATTCTGGCGGAAACTGTTGCCGATGATGAACGGGTCCTGGCAGACCCCGCGCCATCTATAATCTTCAGCGACTTCGGCGAGAGCTCCCTGAACATGATCTGCCGCTTTTATATCGACAATGTCTCTAACATGTGGCCCGTGAAGACAGCGCTACAGTTGGAGATCTACCGACGTTTCGAAGAAGCCGGCATCGTCATCGCGTTCCCACAGCGCGATGTGCACCTGGACAGCGAGAAGCCATTTCGCATCTCTATCGACCCAGGCCCACAGCCTGTTGCCTAGCAGCGGGCCGCAGCGCGGTGAACAGTCGACCTTGACCACCTGGGTCGGCATCCAGGTGCGTCCAGGATCGATTGAATCTGCTCCTTTGGCCAGTGCTTACGCAGCATCGCCTTTTGATAACCCCTGCCTGGAAGGGGCATTTATGGTTCCATTCCGGTCCACCCCGGCTGACGCTATAACTATGCCAAGGGAAAACCTCTCAAGCATGCGCGCGGTTATGAAATGAAGATCATCACCCCGCTGGACTGGATGGGTGTGACGGATGCCCCCGGGTATGTCGGCATTATTCAGGACGCCAACACGCCCGGTTCTGTGTTGAGCAAGACGGAATTGGGCAAGAAGCGGATCGTTAAAGATAAAACCGATATTCAGCGCATAGACCTGATGCTCGGCCAGACCATGATTGACAACAAACCGATCCCGGGACTGGTTGCAGCAGCTATAGCATCTTCAAGGAGCGCTCCTGCTGTTGCACCTCCATGCCGGCAAGCCGGTCATCTTGACTTGCCACGGCGCCGCCTGGGTCAGGGGATACGTACGTAGTCTAGGGGTCTCAACGAATAGGATACCCGGCCCGTGTTGGCGTCTAATCCGGATCATGGCGACGCTATGCCCCGGCGTGTCGAATCAGCGCATGGATAAACTCGCGGCAGGAGCGGAGATGAACCTTGAATAAGACCTTGCGTACCGGCCTCAGCGTTATTGGCGTTCTGGTCATCATGCTGGTTGTCGCCGCTGTTGTATTTATCTACACGGCGGACTACAACCGCCACAAAGGGCTTATCGAAAAGGCGGTCATGGATGCGACCGGCCGGCAGCTGGTCATAAAGGGAGACCTGGCGGTGGTCATGTCTCTGCCACCGGAACTCAGCGTAGGTGATGCGACACTGGCCAACGCACCCTGGGGCTCGCAGCCGCAGATGGCACACATTGGGCAGCTCCGGGTTCGCGTCAGGCTCATTCCGCTGTTGATGAGAGAGATTGACATCACGCGGATCAGGTTAATCGATACCGATCTGCTGCTGGAAACGGACGCCCGCGGTCAGGCCAACTGGCACTTCAGTAAAACGGCTGGCGCGCGTACCGGCGCTGGCATGCTGGGCGTGGCGGTAAAGCACCTGCAGGTCGAGCAGCTTGCCGTTACCGTGCGCAACGCTGAATCCGGGGCACCCGCGGCACACTACAAACTGGACCGCCTCGAATTGACCCGCTCTGCGGCGGCCGACGCACTGGCCGTCGAGCTGCAGGGCAGCTTGAACGGGCAGCCGCTGGCGCTGTCCGGGCAGACCGGACCGTTGCTCGATCTGTTTGCGGGTGTGCGTTTCCCACTCGCACTGTCCGGTGAGGTTGCCGGTGCGAAGCTCAATCTCGACGGCGGGCTTGATAATGCCGTGACACTTGCGGGACTCGATCTTACGGTGCAGGCATCCGGCAGCGACCTCGCCAGCCTGGGTACAGGTATGGGGGTCAAAATACCGCACACGGACAGCTTCGACCTGACGGCGCAGCTGACCACCAGCGGTGACCAACTTGCCGTCCGGGACGCCCGGGGCAGTGTCAGCTACAAACGCACCAAGCTCGCGCTGAACGGGCAGATTGGCGACCTGAAAACCCTCGAGGCTATTCAGCTGGCACTGAAGAGCTCGGGCAGCGATCTGGCCGAGCTCAGTTCGGTGGTCGGCAAGACGCTGCCGACAACGGGGCCGTTCGAAATCAGCGGCAGGCTGACAGGGTCTGCCAAGGCGCTGGCCTTAAGCGAGGCGCAGGGAACCATCAGCCAGCAGAACAACAAGTTCTCGCTGGCGGGCGGAATTGATGACCTGCTGACCGTCAAGGGTATCAGTCTGGACGTTAAAGGCTCCGGAAAAAATCTCGGCGAGTTACGCAGTTTGCTGGGTGACAAGCTGCCCGATACCGGTCCCTTTTCTGCCACGGCGCGCTTGAGTGGCTCCGCTCAGACGCTGGCCGTGCATAAGCTGCGTGCCAACGTTAAACAGGGAAATGCGCATCTGACGGTTTCAGGTGAGGTTGGTGATGTGCGGAAACTTACCGGGATTGAGCTTGGTCTGGAGGGGGCAGGTAAGCAGCTGGGGGAGCTGGGACCCATGTTCGATACGCAGCTACCTGACCTGGGGGCGTTCAATATAAAAGCTCAGCTCAGCGGATCCGACAAGCTGCTAGAGTTGAAAAGCTTCTCCGCGACCGTCGACCAGAGTGATTTCACCGGATGGGCAAAAGCGGAGTTCGGGGAACGGCCCCGGGTCACGGTAAGACTGGAATCCGGTCTGGTCGATTTCACCCGGATCATGCAACAAGCCAAAAGCGAGAAGAAGGCAGACACAGGCAACGCAGAGAAGGGCAAGGTGGGCGGACCCGGGCACGCCCTGTTCTCCGACAAGCCCTTGCCCTTCAATCTGCTTAACGTCGTGGACGCCGACATCACGTTCAAGGCCCGCAACATAAAGGCGCGTGATGCAGCACTGGAGTTTGGCCAGCTGGCGCTGCGACTCGACGCGGGTGATCTGCGTGTCGACAAACTGGAGGTTACCTATCGGGGCACCAAGGTTTCGGGAAACCTGAACCTGACAGCCGGCACGCCTGCAAGTGTCGCGGTCAGGTTCCTGGTGCAGGGCTTTGACCTGGGCCGCTTTCTCAAGGAAACCCACGTGTCGCAGGACGTCGAAGGTCAGGTCGATCTGGCCGCAGACCTCAAGAGTCGGGGCAATTCGCGCCACCAACTGATGGCGAACCTCGACGGGATTAGCGGCGCCGTCATCGGCAAGGGCTATGTACCACGCTTTCTGGACCTGCTCGCGCAAGACCTTTCGCGCCGCGTGATCAGCATCTGGGGCCGCCACGAGCGTGCCGGAGAGCTTAATTGCGGCGTCATTCAGTTCACCAGCAAACAGGGTATCGCCACCAGCGATGCGTTTTTATTCGATACGCAACTGGCCATCCTGAAAGGCGATGGCGACATCAACCTGGCGACGGAACAACTCGATTTTGTGCTTTCTCCCAAACCCAGGGACCGCAGCCTGTTCAGTCTGGCGACCAAGCTGCATGTCACCGGCAGCGTTCTGGATCCCAGGGTCAGACCGGACATGAGCTCGGTGGCGACCAAAGGGGTCAAGGCGCTCAGCTCGCTGGTGCTGGGTCCCGCAGGACTGCTGGTGCCTTTCATGAACGCCGGTGCGCCTCATCAACATCCGTGCGATGTCGAGGCACTCAAGAACAGGGTTCACAGCATCTATGACTGAGAACCTGTCTCATAATCCCGCGCGGCCGCGACCGTGGCGCTTCTGGCCCATGGCGCGACGCGGCGAGCGCGGTGTAGCCCATGCTACATGAGCGAGTCGCAACAAAGCCATGGGCCAAAAGCGCCCGGTCCCCAGAGGGTTGCGCCCGAAAACCCGGCCTGCGGTGTTGCAGCGCTTGCCCGTAGGTTCACTACTGTGCGGCGCGCTGCGCCTTGCAGGCCGGGCTTTCGGGCAGCAACGCGGCTCGCGCGGGATTATGAGATAGGTTCTGAATCAAAATATAACCCGCAGGAGCGGTGTCTCGCCGCGATCGGTTCTGGCAACACAGCTTGGCGCCGGGGACGGCGTTTATGACGTTTTGGTGCTCGCGCGGCGGCACGACACCCCGGTACGTAGGTAGCCTAGGTAGTCGACCGAATAGGATTCCGGGCACCTGTTGGTTTTTAATGGAGAGATGACTGACGGTGCCTCTCAAACGCCGCACACCTGCCCGGTCTGCGGTTTGCGGCAAACAGTCGGCGTAGTGCCCGGCGGCGCCCGTGTGCGCTGCGTGCGCTGTGACCATTTGCTGTTCCAGGACATGGCGGGCGCGGCCAACCGGCGGGTATTCTGTTTTGCGCTGACCGGGCTGTTGCTGTTCATACCGGCTAATCTCTACCCGATTCTCGAGGTGACCAACTTCGGCACTACGCGCTATTACACGGTGCTCAGCGGGGCACGTGCGCTTTGGGAAGGCAGCCTGTGGCCGCTGGCAATCCCCGTCGCTCTGGCGAGCGTGGTGCTGCCGCTCTGCCTGATCATGGTGCTGTTGTCATTGGCGACGGCAGAGAGTGCGGGCCTACCGGCGACGACCCGGCGCCTGCTGCACCGTGGCGCTGAGTTCCTCGCGGTGTGGTCGATTATCGACGTCTATTTGCTGGCGATCTTCGTGACCGTGGTGAAGCTGGCGCAGATGACCGATGCGGCGCCAACCGGCGGCGCCCTGGTGTTCTTCGGCATGGTGCTGTCGCTGTCCATGGCGTTGCGCAGTCTGGAAACCGAGGAGGTGGCCGGGCATGCCCAGCCGGTACCGGACCCGAAGAGTCTGAATCGAACCCTCGCGCTCGCCCTGACGGCCCTGGTCCTGTTCGTGCCGGCCAATGTCTACCCGACCCTGACATTGTCGATTGCCGGGTCAACCGAGAGCGACACGGTATTCGGTGGCGTGGTCGAGTTGTGGCAATCGGGTATGTGGCCGCTGGCGCTGCTGGTGATGTGCGCCAGCGTTTTGATCCCGTTCTTCAAGATTGCCGGTATGCTGTTCCTAGTGCTGACCATCCGCATGCGCGGCCGGCGCCTGGAACGCACCCGGCTGTACGTGGCGATCGAAAAGATCGGCCGCTTGTCGATGCTCGATGTCTACGTCATCTCGCTGATCGTGGCGGTCGTTCAGATGGGTGCGCTGGCGAATGCCCGTGCCGATGTTGGTGCGCTCGCCTTTGCCGCGGTAGTGGTCGTCACGATGATCGCCGCAGGCAGCTTCGCCCCGCGTCTCATATGGACCGATGAACAGGACTCGCCCTCAGGAGACTGACCCCATGACCGAACCCGACCCAACCCCGCAAGCCAGGATCGAGCAAGGTCGACGCTTCGGCCTCTCCTTCATCTGGCTTGCGCCGGTGATCGCCGCGGCCGTGGGCGGCTTCCTTTTCTACAAATCCGAGATCGATGTCGGACCGACCATTACCATCAGCTTCGAAGACGGCGCCCGTATTTCGAACAGCGCCAAGCTGGTCTACCGTGGTGTCCAGGTGGGGGCTGCGCAATCGGTAGCGCTCGATGCCAGCCTCGGCCACGTCAACGTCACCGCCCAGCTGGATAAGTCAGCAAAGGAGCTGGCGCGCGAGGGGTCACAGTTCTGGCTGGTGGAGCCGCGCGTCAGCATCGATAAAATCTCCGGCCTCAATACGCTGATGTCGGGTTCCTACATCCAGGTCGCGCCCGGCAGCGGCAAGCCGATGAAGCACTTCGTCGGCTTGTCCGAGCCGCCTCTGGTGGCTGCGGGACATGAGGATCTCGTACTGATGTTGGAGGCCGATGACGCCGGCTCGCTCCCGGTCGGCGCGCCGGTCAGCTATCGCGGCATGGCGGTCGGCGTGATCACCGGGGTGACCCTGCCGGACGACGGTCACAGGGTGCGTATCGGTGTTGCGATCGACGCCAGTTATGCGGCACTGGTGCGCAGTAACACGCTGTTCTGGCGCGCCAGCGGCATTCACCTGCGTTTGAATCTACTCGATCCCACCATCGACATAGGCTCACTGTCCAGCCTGATCCAGGGCGGCATCAGTTTTGCGACCCCGCCTGAGGGCGGCGCGCCAGCCAGCGCAAATGCGGTATTCCAGCTGTTGGACAAGCCGCCCGACGCGCTCAAGATCGAGCCGCCAGCAGCGGGGCTGAAGCTGGTCCTGACCGCAGAGCACGCGGGGATCAGCGCCGGTGCGCCGGTCTATTATCGCCGGCTGCAGGTCGGCAAGGTATTGCGCAGCAGGCTGAACGGGAGTGCGTCCGCGGTCGAGGTCGAAGTATTGATCGAGCCGCAGCACGCCGCGCTGGTCAACAGCAACTCAGTGTTCTGGAACGCCAGCGGTGCGCAAATGGAACTCGACCTCAGCGACCCCAGGATCGAAATCGAGTCGCTCAAGTCATTGCTGGTCGGCGGCATCGCCTTTGCGACCGGTGGCGCACCCGGAGCGCGTGTCGAAGCGGGCGCCGCCTTCCCGCTGCTCGACCGGGAACCGGGACGCGACAGCCCCGGTGCAGCACCCTCCGGGCGGCGTTTCGTACTGGTCACGGACCAGCTCGGCTCAATCGCCAAAGGTGATCCGGTGTATTATCGCCAGGTACAGGTCGGCCAGGTCGGGGATATCGAGCTGCTTCCCGACGGCGGTGCCGTTGCCGTCTCCATCCATATCCAGGACCAGCACGCCGCGCTGGTGCGACAGCGCTCGGTGTTCTGGAACGCCAGCGGTATCCACGCCAATCTCAACCTGTTCGACCCCGCGATCGATATCGAATCCGCCAAGGCGCTGCTGCGTGGCGGCATCGCCTTCGCCACGCCGGCCGACGGCGGGCCGCAGGCGGCGCCCGGCAAAGAGTTCCGCCTGTACAGCGAGGAGGAGGGCAGAAAGCGCACGCAGCCCGAGGCCCCGGGCCTGCGCGTGGTACTCACTGCCAGCCAGCTCGGCTCGGTCGCGGTGGGCGATTCGGTCTACTACCGGGAGGTCGAGGTCGGCAAAGTGGTTGCCACCGGGTTCGAGGACACCAGTGCCGTGGTGTTCGTCCACGCGGTGATCGACGATCGCTATGCGCCACTGGTGCGGGAGGACTCGGTGTTCTGGAATGCCAGCGGGCTGCACGTCGACTTCAGCCTGTTCAAGGGCGCGTCGCTCGATGTGGAGTCACTCAAGGCGTTGCTGGCAGGCGGGGTAGCGTTTGCCACGCCGGAGAAAGCCACCGGCGCCCGGGCGGCTGTCGGCAGTCAGTTCCAGCTGCACGACAAACCGAAGGACGAATGGCTGTCCTGGCAACCCGCAATCAAGCTGGGTCCGAAGCAGGCTGAACCGCTGTTGCCAAAGATCGAAACCGTGGCGAGCGGGTTTTCGGTCACCGACATGGAGCCGGTCGTGTATGCCCCGACCACCGCGTCGCACGTGCGTCGCGGCCCCGGCATCAACTACCCGATACTCGATACCCTGGCCAGGGACACAACCGTCCAGGTCACCGGCAGGGCCCTTGGCCTCAACTGGTATCGGGTCCGGCTCGCCGACGGCCGTGTTGGTTACGTCTGGGCCAGGCTGCTGCAACCGGCCGATTCGTCGAACGGGCAATAGTCGCCAATCGCGCCGCGGACGGCGTGTAGGCCCTTTGGCTGCTCGCACAAGCGATGTTTCTCCACCTGTAGGAGCGTTCTCCTGACCGCGATAGCGTAGCTTAGGCCACTATGAGCTAAACTGAGCCTGTAAGATGGCGAGCGAATTGCGCGTGGTGACACCTGCGCCTCAAGCCGTCAGAAAGGCGCCTATGAAGGACAAAACAATCGCTTCCAGAGATAGCCGGGTGCACCCGAAGTCGCAGCAGCGTACTTCGGGCAGCACTCGACGCTGTGCTGGCATGCGCGCAGATAGCATCACCCGTGCCGCCGCCGGGGTTTTTCTGACGCTCGCCCTGTCGCTGCTTTGCGTTCCGACGCTTGCCGCATTGGCAGAAGATGAGTCGCACCGGGTGCTGGTGCTGCACCCGTTCCGCAACAGCCTGCCGGTGAACACGGACTGGTATAACGGGATCCTGCGTGGATTTTCTTCAGCAACTGACCTGCGGATTGAGATCGATATCGAAGCGCCGGATCTTACGCGCTTCAATGATACGAACTATGTCAGCGACCTGTTCGATATCTACCGGCATACGTATCGCGATCAGAAGCCGCACCTCATCATCCCGACCTACACGCCCGCATTACAGTTCCTGCTCGAGCATGGCGAGGAGCTGTTGCCTGTTATACCCATCGTGTTCTGCGGGGCGGATGATCAGTTCGTAGCCTCTCAAAAAGTGGCAGCACATATCATCGGCGTAACCACCCATCGCGATATCGCAGGTACGCTGCAGCTGGCCCTGCGGGTCCATCCCGGCGCTGCAACGGTCCGATCTGGCCGGTTAATAAAGATAATGCCATGAGACAAACTGAAACCGACCTGCTTTCCGAAATAAGAGAGCAGCTGACGTTCGAGATACTGCTGGGCAACATCTCCGCCTACCTCGTCAACCTGCCCGCCGATCGGATAGACGATGGAATCAAAGAATCCCAGCGCCGGATTTGCGAATACCTCGATCTGGACCGCTCAGCGCTTTGGCAATTGTCCGGCAAGGAGCCGGGCAAGGCGCTTTTGACGCATGTCTACCAACCGCCGAAGGCCTTGCTCCCCGACGAACCGCTCGACGCCGGGGCCAGCTTCCCATGGGCGTTGAACAAGGTGCTGCGAAAGGAAATCGTCGCGATAAATCGTCTGGCAGACTTGCCGCCGGAAGCGAATTGCGACCGGGAGTCGTTTCAACGCCTGGGTGTCCGATCTGGCGTTGTGGTGCCGCTCTCTATCGGCGGCAGAGTCTTAGGTGCATTGACCTTCACCCGCCTTCAGGAGGAAGGAGACTGGCCGTGCCGTGTCGTCGAACGGTTCCTGCATATCGCACAGGTATTCGCCAATGCGCTTGTCCGCAAGCGCGGCGAGAAATCCATGCGAGACCGTCTGGAATTCGAGACTATGCTGACCGATATTTCGACGCGCTTCGTCAACCTGCCCGCCGATAAGATAGACGGAGAGATTGAAGACGCTCAACGCCGTATCTGCGAGTGCATTGGTCTGGAGATTTCTGCGCTGTGGCAGGTCCTGGTCGAGATTCCGCGGAACCATGTGCTGACCCACATTTATCGGCTCCTGGAAGACCCGCCGTTACCCGAGCGGATGACTGCCGACGAATATTTTCCCTGGTGCTTGGAGCATGTCGAGGCGGGAGAGGTTATCGCCGTTTCCACGGAGGAGTTGCCGGTAGAGGCGGCCCGCGATCAGGAAGTCTGGCGCCATTACGGGATCAAGTCCTCTTTAGTTATCCCACTTTCGGCAGGGAGAGAACCGCCTAGTGGTGTAATTAGCTTCCACACTACGAAGGCGAAATATACCTGGACGGGATTGCTTGTAAAACAGCTCAATTTGGTCGCGCAAATATTTACCAATGCGATCGCCCGAAAACGCGCGGAGGTGGCGTTACAGGCTGCGCGCGACGAACGCTCGCAGGCGGAAGGCATTGCGTCGGCACAGCACAGAAGGCTGGTGCGATTCAGTAAAGAGCGCGCCCTGGGCGCTATGGCGACCGGTATTGCCCACGAGATCAATCAGCCGCTGATCGCGATCCAGAACTATGCCCAGGCGGCGAAACGTCGCCTGCATAGCGATCCCGCTCAGACAGCCAAGCTCGATGAGCTGTTAGACAAGATAGAACAGCAGAGCGGCCGGGCGGGGGACATCATCCAGCGCATCAGGACGCTGGTAACCAGCGATGATCCGGAACTGCGTCCGGTCTCGCTCTATGCCCTGCTCGACCAGGTCACCCTGATCCTCGGTGTGGATCTGGAGAGACACGGATGCCGAATCGACTACAGACCTCGTTTTGACGTTCCGGAGGTGCTCGCCGACGCGCTGCAGATACAGATGGTTCTGGTCAATCTACTGCAGAACGCCGCGCAAAGTATGCAGTCCCTCGAAGGTAAGGCCGACAAAACCATTCGCATTGACATCGAGCCGATCAACGACCGGGAAGTTCAGGTCAGCGTGGCGGATCGGGGTCGCGGTGTTCCCCCGGACAGGCTCGGGGACATATTCGAACCGTTCTCTTCCGACAAAGCCGGTGGTATGGGTATTGGGCTGGCCGTCTGCTGGGATATCATAGAAGCCCATGGCGGGCGACTCTGGTGCAAACCGCATCCATCCGGGGGCGCGATCTTCCAGTTCACACTGCAGGTGGCGGTGGAATAGCAGACATGGAACAGCAAACGGTATTCATTATCGATGACGATGCGGCGGTGCGTGATTCGATACAGGAACTGGTCGAATCCGTCGGTCTGCGCGCGCAGAGCTATGCCTCCGGACAGGCGTTTCTGGACAGCTTTCAGCCGGAACGTTCCGGCTGCCTGGTGGTGGATGTACGCATGGCCGGCATGAGCGGCCTGCTGCTGCAGGAGAAGCTCGGTGAACTGGGAGCGGGGATTCCGATCATCATCGTCACCGGCCACGGAGATGTGCCCATGGCCGTACACGCCCTGCAGGCCGGTGCCGTCGATTTCATCCAGAAACCCTACCGTGATCAACTGTTACTGGACAGCATCAATAAGGCACTGGCGGCAGACGCGGCTAACCGGCGTTCGGCCACAGGGGCGGACGACCTCGATCGGCACCTGGCCGCGTTGACGAAACGCGAGCGAGAGGTGCTCGACAAACTGCTGGAAGGCGGCAGCAGCAAACATATCGCCAGGGATCTGGGTATCAGCCCGCGTACCGTCGAGGCACACCGTCGGAATCTGCTGCACAAACTGAAAGTCGGTTCGGTCAAAGAGTTGATGTTTAACCAGCGTATGCGGGACAGGCGCGAATAAGCCGAAGCCCGGCCCGCCTGTCTCGCCAGACGTTTGCTGCGACGGGTGCAGTAACATTCCATAGGGCTACGTACGTAACTTAGGTAGTCAAGCGAATATTTTCTTTTCCCGGATTACTGTAGCGTTATCGTTCTGGCGCAGGATGTCGATCGCCGACAAGGCGGTCTGGTCGAGGTGCCAGCACAGACGCATGAGTGCACATTTCTCTTCTTGTTCTGCGGTTCTTACGTACAGGTATAAAACTCTGATGGGAAGACCCGTAGTGTTCGTGGTCAGTGCCGATGCCGCAGTCAGCGATTCGGTTAAGAACCTGGTCGAATCAGCGGGTCTGCCAGCCGAGACCTTCCGCTCCCTGCAGGTGTTTCTCGACATGGTCGGACCGGAACGTCGGGGTTGCCTGGTATTGGATGCACACATCAGCGACATGAAAGACCCGGACTGGCAGGCAAGCCTCGTCGTTGCTTACACCAGGATGCCCGGCCTTCTGATCGCCGACCGAGGTGATGTGCCGGCGGCCGTGCGCGCCGTCAAGGCAGGCGCCATGGACGTCGTGCAGAAACCTTACCGGGATGAGAATCTGCTGGACAGCATCAACAAAGCGTTGCAGGCAGATGCAGCTGCCAACAATTGATCACCGCGCCGACTACGCAGGTGGCTCAGGTAGTGGAACGAAGTGCAGACAGCCGTGAACGCCGTCGAGGCGGGCTCCATCTTCTCACCCCGGGGAGATCGCAGCACAGAAACTCCGGGAGGATTTGCCATGCCCTCAATGTCAGTGCGCAGCGTGCCGGCGACTGACAACTGCAACGAACAATACAGGTACCAGACAGCTCGGGTCTGGATTACAACAATGTCGTGATCAATACGTTAAATATTCAAGGAGTAAATCTTATGAAATCCCTTTACAAACATGTTGCTGTATTGGTGTTACCTGCCATTCTTCTGGGCATGGTTGCCTGTTCAAGTACGAGTACTTCACAGCGCTCGCACAGTGCCGACATGGCCGAGGGAAAGGCAGCGTCCGGAACCATCACCATCGATGAGTACCAGATCATGTGGGTGGTTGGCGGCGACATCGGTGGCGGGTCGCTGGAGTTCCAGGGCCAGTCGCACAAGTTCAAGATGGACGGTCTGAGGCTCGGCGGGTTCGGTGCGCACAAGGTAAAGATCGACGGTGATGTCTGGGGACTTAAAGATCTCGCGGACTTTGCAGGGGTCTATGCGGAGGCCGAGGTCGGTTTTACGGTGGCCGATGCGGGCAAGGGTGATTTCTGGATGAAGAATGATAAAGGCGTGTATCTGCGTCTGAAATCACCTTCATCGAAGGGCCTCGCCCTGGACCTGGGTGTTGAGGGTGTGGATATACGCATGGAATAAGCGTCTTGTCATAGCGCGATAGGTGGCAGGCAGCGCGGGCTGCCTGTTTGATAACGTTGCAAGCAGGAAAGCAGCCGTTCACTGTCAACGAAAACGGTAACGAAGATGAGAACAGCCTTGAAATCAAATTCACTACTGGCCATCGTGCTCATGGGCACAATGTTCGTCACGTCCGCCCACGCTGGTGACCTCACACCCACCGAAGCCAAAGCTATCGCCGAGGAAGCCTATATTTATGGCTACCCACTGGTCACCATGGAGATGACCCGGCGGGTCATGACGAACGTCACCGAAGCGAAAGGCACGAGGGGACCCATGGGGCACCTTATCCGGATACGTGCCTATCCGAACGCCGCTTTCAGGGATGTCACCGCGCCGAACGCGGACACTCTTTACACCACAGCGTGGATCGATGTGGCTAAAGAGCCGTGGGTCTTGAGCCTGCCTGATGCCCACGACCGTTACTATCTGTTTCCAATGCTCGACGGCTGGACCGATGTCTTCCAGGTGCCAGGCAAGCGCACCACCGGCACCGGTCCGCAGAAATATGCCATCACCGGCCCGGGCTGGGAGGGCACGCTTCCCGACGGGGTAAAGGAATACAAGTCACCGACGAGTCTTGTCTGGATACTGGGTCGTATCTATTGCAGCGGCACGCCGGAAGATTACGCCGCCGTCCACAAGCTGCAGGACGAGATTTCCATCGTCCCGCAGAGTTCCTATGGCAGGCCTTACACAGCGCCGCCCGGCAAGGTGGACCCGAAGATCGACATGAAGACTTCGGTGCGCGATCAGGTGAATGCCTTCGATATCGCGGCCTACTTCAATTTGCTTACGGCGCTGATGCAGGACAACCCGCCCGCCGAGGCCGACGCTCCGATGGTGGCAAAGATGGCAAAACTTGGCATCGCCCCCGGCAAACCCTTTGCCTTCGACAAGCTCGATCCCACGGTACAGGCGGCGCTGAAGGACGTGCCCAAGCAAAGCTTCGAGAAGATCATGGGCCACTTCAAGGCCGCTGGCGAGGAGGTCAACGGCTGGTTATTCACCACCAAAACCGGCCTCTATGGAACTGACTACCTCCAGCGAGCCTTGGTCACGGCGATCGGCCTCGGCGCCAACCGTCCCCAGGACGCGGTCTATCCAACGTCGCAAATGGATTCAGAAGGCAAGGCCTACGAAGGGACAACCCAGTACGTGATAACGGACTTGCATGGCGAGAGCAAGCACCACGAAGCGCCAAACAAATATGTGATGCACTTCGACAAGGGCCAAATGCCGCCGGTTAACGGTTTCTGGTCGCTGACAATGTACAACGCCGAGTACTTTTTCGTTGCTAATCCACTGAACCGCTACACGCTGAGCGCTCGCAATGAACTAAAGAAAAATGCGGATGGCTCGGTAGATCTCTATCTGCAGTACGAGAACCCGGGCCCTGAGAAGGAATCCAACTGGCTGCCCGCGCCGAAAGGTAGGTTTATTCCTATGCTCCGCCTCTATTGGCCCAAGGAAACTCCACCATCCATTATCGACGGCACTTGGAAGATACCGGCCATTCTGCAGGTGAAGTGAATGGTAATTCCTAAGGAACTACTGATTAATTCGCTGCTCGTCATCCCGGCGCCTGCCGGGATCCAGTGAATGCAACGCTATGGATTCCGGCAGGCGCAGGAATCACGGGCTAATCAGACGGTTCCATAAAAACAGATTTGATAGAGAGGATATCAGCGATGAAAAACAGGACCACGGGCAGCTGTGCGGCACTCTGCCTAGCTTTATACAACTTCTCAGCACATGGCGCCGGCTTGTGGCTGTATGAGCAGGGCACACCCGACGTGGGTACCGCCAGCGCCGGCATGACATCGCGCGCGCAGGATGCCGCGACCGCCTTTGCCAACCCGGCGGGCATGACCCGGCTGCAGGGTTCGCAGCTCATGATTGGCGTGCAGCCGATTTACTCGGATATCGAGTCAGACGTGGACGTGGCCACCTTTGGTGGTGGCAATGGTGGTAATGCGGGCGGTTTTGTTCCCTCGGGTGGCCTGTTCTACGTGTACAGCCTTTCGCAGGATCTCAAGGTCGGATTATCAGCCGGTTCCTACCTGGGGCTGGGCGTGGATTTCGCTAATGACTGGGCGGGGCGCTACTATATTCAGAAGGAAGAATTCACCACGGTGTTTGCCAACGGCTCGGTTGGCTACCGGGTCAATGACTGGCTCTCGGTGGGTGCCGGGGTATCGGCTGTACACGGTGAACTGGAGTACAAAGCATCGCTCAACAATGTGTTGGATGGAGGCGCGGACGGCCGCCTCGAGTTCGACGACAACGACGTCGATATCGGCGGCAACGTGGGCGTAATGATCGAGCCGAGTCAGAGAACCCGTATTGCCCTTACCTTCATCTCCAAGGTCGAGTTCGATTTCAAGGACAACAACATTGCCAGCGGTGCCGGTCCGCTCCTGGATGCGGCCCTGCGGGTATCCGGAATCGCGGCTTCTGATACCCGATTGAAGTGGACTCTGCCGCAGCAGGCCATGCTGGGTGTTCACCACCAGCTGAACGACGATCTCGCCATCATGGGTAATCTTGGTTGGCAGAACTGGTCGCAGTTTGGCCAGGTCGGGGTCTCGGTCGACGCCACGACCTCGGTGGATACCACGGCGGATGCCAACTTCCAGGATACCTGGCACGCCGCCTTCGGCGCCCGCTATCGCCTTGATCCCCTCTGGTCACTGTCTGCCGGTGTTGCCTACGACAGCTCGCCGGTGACCAATTCCGACCGCAGCATCGCCCTGGCGCTGGACCGGCAGTATCGCTATGCCATCGGTGCATTATATGACTGGCGCAAGGATATCACCCTGGGTGTAGCCTTCGAATATATGGATGCAGGAGAGGCACCGGTTAATCAGCAGGGTGGTAACCTGCGCGGTGACCTCAAGAGCGAGTTCAAGAATGACGATGTCTACTTTCTCTCGCTGAGCATGAACTGGAAATTCTAGGCGCGGGTGGTAGCTACAGTGCAGTCTATGGCTCACAACGGAATGACCTATTCGGGCACGAAGGGGGAAACCCCGGACACAGACAAGGCCGCTCCTAGTGGGCTACCGCGCCAGCTCTCGACCCTACCAGGCGGACGGGGCACGTCGTTTCTATGCGATTAAGCTTATTTTGCGCACTTGCAGCAGCCTTCAGCATTGAGCTGACCGCCGCTAACACGGAGATGTCTCCCCAGTATGTGGAGCGAAACGTGTGTGCCAGTTGTCATTCAGAACAGATTGCTCAATGGTCAGGTTCCCACCATGATCTGGCAATGCAGGCGGCAAGCTCAGAAACCGTACTGGGAAACTTTGATAACACCAGCCTGACCCACTTTGGCGTGGAGTCTGCCTTTTACAGGCAAGACGATGCCTTCATGGTGCGAACGGAAGGGCCGGACGGCAAGCTGAACGACTATGCCGTCAAGTACACCTTTGGTGTCGAGCCCCTGCAGCAGTACCTGATCGAGTTCCCGGGCGGTCGTCTGCAGGCCTTGAGCCTGGCCTGGGACACGCGGCCTGAGGAAGGCGGTGGCCAGCGTTGGTTCCATCTCTATCCCGACGAAAAGATTTCCCCGGACGACGAACTGCACTGGACACAGCCCAGCCAGAACTGGAACAGCATGTGTGCGGAATGCCATTCGACGCATCTTCAGAAGAATTACAATCCGGCGGACAGGACCTTTACCACGACCTGGTCGGAGATCGATGTGTCCTGCGAGGCCTGTCACGGACCAGGTGCAGGTCATGTCACCTGGGCCGGGCAATCCGCCGAATTAAAAGAAAAGGATCCGGGCAAGGGACTCGTCCTAAAGCTCGACGAGCGGCAGGATGTCCACTGGACGATAAATCCGCAGACCGGCAATGCGGTGCGCAGTCGAGCGCGTTCCAGCGAACGGGAGATTGAGATGTGTGCCCGTTGTCATGCCCGGCGCAGTCCAATCAGCCGTCAGTATGTTCATGGTGAGCCGCTGCTGGACCACTACCTGCCAAGACTGCTGGATGAAGGTCTGTACCATTCTGACGGGCAGATTGACGACGAGGTGTATGTCTATGGGTCTTTCCTGCAGAGCAGGATGTTCCACGCCGGGGTCACCTGCAGCGACTGTCACGAGCCGCACAGTCTGAAATTGCGCGCGCCCGGCAATGCAGTCTGCCTGCAATGTCATTCAGCCGACAAATTTGAGTCCGAAAGCCATCATTTCCATAAGCCCGGCTCCGAGGGGAGCCGTTGCGCCGAGTGCCACATGCCGCCGAAAACCTACATGGTGGTGGATCCGCGGCATGACCATAGCATCCGTATCCCGCGCCCGGACCTCTCGATAACACTCGGCACGCCGAATGCCTGCACCAACTGCCATGCGGATCAGTCGGCCGACTGGGCAGCCAATCAGGTACGTGACTGGTACAACACGCCGCCACAGGGCTACCAGCGCTATGCCGAGGCTCTTGCGGCGGCGCGTAGCAGCGGGCCGGATGCCGGCAGGAAACTCGCAGAGCTGGCCGGGGATACCGCCGCACCAACGATTGCCCGGGCGACGGCCCTGTCGAGCCTCGGTCTCTATCTCACCCCGGCAACGCTCGATCAGGTGGTTCAGGGTGTCACAGCCGACGACCCGATGCTGCGAGTGGCGGCGCTGCAGGCGCTGGAAGCAGCACCCCTGCAGGTGCGCATACAACTGGCTTTTCCGGCGCTGAGTGACCCGGTACGTACCGTGCGCATCGAAGCGGCTCGGCTGCTGGCGCCGATTCGCACGGGTGATTTAACGCTGGCGCAACGGGCGCAACGGACGCAGCTGGAGCAGGGAATCAGGGAATATATCGACGCGCAGATGACGATGGCCGAACGCCCCGAGGCCCAGGTCAACCTGGGCAATCTGTATGCCGCACGCGGTGAGTTGAACCAGGCCGTTGCGGCCTACCGGACCGCGACTGAACTGAATCCGGCGTTTACACCGGCTTACGTAAACCACGCCGACCTGCTCCGGTCCACGGGAGAGGAAGCAAAGGCAGAAGCGTTGCTGCGCAAGGCGCTCAAGGAAGCGCCGACCAGCGGTGATATCTACCATGCGCTGGGGCTCTCCCTGGTTCGACAGAAACGCAACAGTGAGGCGCTCGAGGCGCTGGAACAGGCGGCCAGCCTGTCACCGGACAATCCCCGTTACATCTACGTCTATGCGGTTGCGTTAAACTCAAACGGCGATACGGGGAAGGCTGTTCTGGTACTGCAGGGTGCATACAACCGGTTTCCATTCAACGCGGATATTCTCAAAGCACTGGTGGCATTCCATCGGGATGCCGGTAACCCCGAGGCGGCAAGGATATACTCCAACAAGCTACGCGGCCTTTCACCTTGAGCATAAGTAAAGTCGAATGACTGGGTATCGGGAACCCGCCGGTGCTTTATCGGGAGTTTATGACATGTGTGGTTTAGCCCGATATGGACTAGACATCAAAATGGCGCTCGGTATCCATGTTTTGGTGTGGGATGCCAATGATATCAATGCCATTGTCAGTCATTTTGTAGAAAACCAGGTGCATACCTTCCGGGAAACAGTAGT
>Ga0209536_100005265_pt1 | contig 20191 bp, 18 predicted proteins | sample DeeMarSeWOR28_12_FD_187461 | JGI IMG/M metagenome (GOLD analysis project Ga0209536, IMG submission 187461) | Marine sediment microbial communities from White Oak River estuary, North Carolina - WOR-2-8_12 (SPAdes) (version 2) | ecosystem: Environmental > Aquatic > Marine > Intertidal zone >...
ACGCTTCTGAACGTATCCCAGGCAGCGGGCCTTTGCCTCTTCTGGAGAAAGCCACCCACGCCCATCGTCGCGCATCCAGTTACACACAGGGAGCTGAGTGCCGTCCCACCTGACCGCGTGAGCCGCAATCGCTCCGCACTCCGGGTTCTCCTTGAGCGTCCAGTACATCTCTTCAACCTGCTCAGAGGTGAACACCATGTCTCCATCCACGAAAAGAAGGTAGGGCTCGACGAGCCTCTTTGCCAAGCTGTTTCTTGCCGTGGCAATATCAGAGCAAGCCTCGATATCGAGCCAAACCCTGGACTGGCTCAGCCCCCAGACCGAAGCAAGGGTCTGGGGCGTCACAGAGCGATATAGCGGCATCGCTATTCTAATCTCTGCGCCGCCACCAGACTCTTGGTTCTGCATCTACTTCAAGCCCTCCACGGCTGCCTTCTCCAGCTTGGCAACTGCCGATCGGTGCTTTTTGCCTTTCAGGTGCATCGTCAGGCCGCGAGAATCCAGTTGCTTATCGCAAACGCGGCACAGGAACCCATCTCCAGATTCGACGAGATAGCTGTCCTCTGGAATCACCCGCTCGTTTTCGGTGTCTACCCGGACAAAATCTTTGCTTCCGGGAGCGGCAGTACGAACATTGGCAGGGTGGTTATCCAGAAACCGAATCAACTCCTGCTCGGTAACCCCTAGCTTGGGAGCTGCGGTTTCAGTCCTCAACATGCCCCTGGCACGACGCTCACCCCTACGAAGGGGAATGGCCTTGGTCTCAAATCCAGGATTGATGTCCTGGAATTCAATGGTGATACCGCGTCTTGCCCTGGCAATGGGAGGTCGGCCAGAGACCACCTCGACATACTCTGTCGAAGAGGGAACCATGACCAATCGATACTTTGCGTATCGGCTAACGTAGAGAGCGCACATGAGATCTCCTCATACTCCTCCAGCCTAGATGCCGATGCTCCGGCCATGAGCTTCCTCGAATTGACGCAGAAGCGTACATTCGGTGAGGTACTCATTTTTCTGACCATCGGTGTCGTTGGTCTGGATGTTGGTGTAGAGCTTTGTGTCTCTGCCTTGCAGGTACACGTACTCCAGGTACTTCATGTCGAGAGCGTAGCCATACGTCGAGTAGGTGTCACCCTCGAACAGCTTGTGGGCAACGACGTTGAACACGCCATGCGGGGTAATCAGCCGCGAGATGTTGATCCCAAAGGACTTGTCCGTTGGCACAACTTCCAGCGAGCTGGTTGCGAGATTGGACAGCCCGCTCGACTCCAGCATGGCCATGAACCAGAATCTGGTATCTGAGCCATAGCGGAACACGCTGGCTGCCCAGTCGTAGATCTCCAACAACGTGGCACCGTTACCACCGAAGTTGGTGGTGTTGGTGGAGATGAACTCGTCGATCCCGCCCATCGTTCTGCGCGGGGTGGCTTCGTCATCCCAGGTGCCTGCCACCGAGGAGTCGGCATTGCGCTCACCGAAAAACATCGCAAGCTCGATGTACTTGGCGTGCTCGATGCCACGCTCCAGGGTCTCTTCGGCAAGAAACTCACCACCGTAGAGGTCAGATGCCTGTAGGGTTGCGCTTCCGCCGAAGGGGTCTCTGAAGATCTGGGTGAAATTGTACTGACGGACCTTCTTGGCCATCCGGCTGGTCTCTGCGGTCGCGCCTTCGCGTGCCGCCCCACCGAGGATGGTGACGGACGATCCAGTTGCCCAGATCGCCGCCGAGGTTCCACCATAGCCACGAGTTACGGTCATGGTGGTGCCGTTGTTCGCGGTCACGAGGGCCACTTCCCCGGTGGACTGGTGCCGAAACACCGAGTTGATCGGGAAATAGGTCGGGTTCGCCGGAGCGATCGTGACCTCGGCAGCCGTATAGGTTGCCGTCAGGGTGTCCACGGTCGGCGTGGCTGCCGCTTCGAGCCACTCGTGCCGTGGGGACTTCGCAACGCCGCGCCCCATCTTGTTGAGAAGCACGGTGAGGGGGGTGGCAGAGGGCTCCAAGAGGAAAATCTTGTCCCTCATGTCGACCTTGCGACGATTGGCAAGAATGCCCTGAGTCGCAGCGGTCGCGGCGTCACCCGTCAGAATGGTAGGCGTAATCGCCATGGGTTAGCTACTCCTTGTTAAATAGATGCGCTAACTCCTCCGGGGGTCGATTGCGCCGGATCAGGCCATCGATAAACGTGTCCTGTTCCAGCTTGTCTTGTTCCTCGGGACTCAGCTCATCTGATTGGTGCAAATCGGGACCTCGACGCGGAGATCTTGCCCTCGCGCCACTGGTCTCGTTGGTTTCCACAATGGGCCGCCCCTTCTTCAACTGATCGTTGAGGTCTGCTGCAACACCACGGACCAAGCGATACATCGATGCCTCTGACATGGCCGCAAACGGATCGCGCAGCAAGGCTTTCCCGATGTAAGTCTCCTTACGGGATTCCGTTGGTGCGTTTTCCCATTGCTCTACCAGCTCGCGTTCCATGTCTCCAGATTTCAATGCTCGCTGCAATCCTCTGTTGGCAGCAGCCTTGGCCTCTTCTAACTTCTCCCTATTGGCTGCGGACATCTTTTCGGTCTGAAATTCGGCCCGCACCTTCGAGATCTCGTCTCGAATCATCGCCTTCGCCTTCAGCTCGATTAGCTTGGCTTCCTGTCGCTTGAATTCCTCCGGGTCGGAGTCACGCAAGTTGCTCAGATAATCTTGGATGACTGGGCTGTTGATATCAAAATCACCAACTTCATCCTCCTCTGTCTCTTCGACCGCAGTGGCCTGAGACAGCTTTTCCTTCTGGCTGGTGACCAGCTCGTTGAGCTGTTCGCGCAGTTGTCGGACTTCACGTTGGAGAGAAGCCTTTTCATCCTCCTCCTTGACGGGCGCTTCTTCTTCTTGCCCCTCTAGCTCAGAGACCTTTTCGAGCAAAGAGGTCTGAGCTTCTACCTTCTCCTCCTCGGCTTCTACTGGCTTCTTTTCCGGGATATCCCGGTCTTTCTGACGTTCCTCGTCCATCGCAAGATCAGCATTTTGCTGTGCCAATTCAGGTTCACTCGACTGATCTTCGGCCACATCGACCTTGACACGCTTGGTCGGTAAACCAAGTGCCTGGGTATCACCAGTCGGGAAACCTTCATCTGACAATTCGGCCATGGGTCATCCTCCTCTACAGCTTCACGGGTTTCTTGTGACACGCTTTCGCGTTCTTGTCCTCGGTGTCGTGCTTGATCCATTTGACACCGTTGTTCTTGGCTCCAGACACTCCTTTGAACATGTGGGCATAGCCTTTAAGTTTCTTCATGCTGCCCTACCTCCTTGTGCCTAATGCGGGCAGAAATGCCCTCATATATCTTCATCGCCACCTGACATTCAGCCACGGCAACGCCATCTCGCGGGTCCACCTTGGAAATCGATCTGGAGTAATGCTCAAGATTGATCTCCAGCCATTTGAGCAAAGCCATGCCCCCAGGGTGGTGCTGGAGGGTAGCAATGGCCTTGATCTCCTCTTCTGTCATTTCCTTCTCAGACATTGACCATCCTTCCGTCTGGAGCAACAGACGACTGATCCATGGCAAGGTCCTGACCAAGAGATCCGGTCTGCGGTGGTCTTGCCATATTCTGTTGGGAAGCGATCCCCTGAACCATGTTCTGAAGCTGTTCGATGGCCCCGGTGGGGTTGTCTATCCCGAATCCATACATCATGTCCTCGACCAGCATCTGCAAGACCGGATCAATGGCCACGCGAGAAGGATCGATTTGACCGTAAACCTGGATAGCGTTGATCGATCTCTGGAGCTTGAATTGCCGATTCTCGGGCTCTGCCTCTGCGGTAGAGATCCTGCAATCGAGATCAAGACCAGAGCCGGAAACAAGCGTTTCTGGATCTATGCGAATGGGGTTCATGCCCTCGAATTCCTTACCCAGAACAGAGATCCATTTCTCGTCTGTGATATTGAATTCATTGAGCCGCATGAGCAGACGACCCAGACGATTCATGGCCTGCACGTCGAGGATCTGAAACATCAATCCAGCCCTAGAGCTGGCTGCCTGATTGAGCAACGCGGCTTCGGTTGCCGTACCCCCGGTTTGCGAAGAAGCCAAACCCTGGAACGGATCTGTGGCTCCAGAAGCCAGTTGCGCCCAGATTCTGAGGCTTTCGCTCTCGCGGTACAGAGAGAAATTGGGGGCTGGGTACTGGAGAATATCGACATCCCCCATATCGTCTACTGGTATGTCTCCCCCCGGTCTCCATCGTAGTTTCCTTGGATTGATTCCGCCGCTTCTTAGCCACTTAATCAGCGGGTAGGCACTCTGGAGTGCCATGTCAAGTCGAGCATTGTGCAAGGTGTTGATTTCAAGGTTGAGACTCAACAAGACCTCGGGTATTGCCACTCCGTAGAAATCATTCGGAGACGGGATGGGAGTGAATCTGATAAACGGTTTCATCCCCAGCTCGTGCAACTCTGCGCGGATCGGCGGCAAGTCTGGAAACTCTTCGACAATCGTTGTCACCTTGCCGTCTTGCCATTCTTCGAGCAGGTGAAATTCTTGCTTGTTGCGAGATCGCTCTGGAGTAGCCTCTGGACCGAAGGTGCGCTGTCTTTTCTCGCGCAGGGTCTCGTATTGGCCCGTCATCTTCGGATTAGAATCTCCGATTCTCTTTCTCAGCTTGTCGAGGTTTTTGTAAAGCGGTCTACCACCACGCATGGCGGTCTCGACCGAGTAGAGATTGGTCGGCACGCGGTGGGTAATGTACTGGCAGGAATCTTCACACCAGCCATCAGGATCTGGGAATACCTCGTCCAGCTCAAGCAGTTGAGCGTCGGCGTCATCCCATATCGTCACGGGGCGTTCAACCTCGCGGAATCGCGGACCCAGGTTCGCCGGAGACCCCATGGCGAAAGGAGAGGTTAGCGGAGAGAGAAACTGCGCGAGCATGGGTGCGCTCTCTCTCACCAGCCGCTTCTGAACGTTTTTTCTCCATACGCATTTGATGATCCCGGTGCCATAGATCTCCGCAGCCTTGACCCAGTTGATGACCACCCAGGCCATTTTCAGAATGTCCCAGTCGTAGTGAATCAGGAGCCGATGCATCGCCGCCCTGACCTCATCCTCCCTGCCGCGACGAGTGACATCGATCCTCGGCTTGTTGGCCACAAGCCTCGGCAGATAAGCCTCGACGTGCGAAAAGATCAGCGGGACGAAAAGGTTTGACCTGATGTCGTCCTCTTCATACTCAACGAAGGATCTCCAAGCCTTGTACCACTCGTCCAGCTTGGGCCGGATCTTTTGAACCAACTGATCCCGAGAGCGCCAGTAGTTCTCCAGCACCCGACGAGAAGCCTCGTCTGCGTTTCTCAGAATCTCATCTGGGCGATCTTCCATGTCAGATCCTCACGTATGGCTGTCCTGGAAATCTTGGGCGGCGCTCTGAGAAAGAAGATTCCTGGCGAAGCATTCCGTAATCTTCGATTTCTCGGCGGACAAACCTGGGCTTACCCGCGCACATGTAGCGCAGGGCATCGCACGGGTCGTCCTGGTACTTTCGTGGCTTGTCGGGCGGATCGATCGCGGTTGCTCCATGCGCCTCTTTCCAGACGTATTCGAGCATCGCTTGACGAAGCGTATGTAGCTCTTTGGAAATCAACAGCCTGGGATGCGCCGGATGATCTTCGAGGGTGGCTCTCAGGTACTTTGCCACCATCGTCAACCCCACGTTCACATCGTTATGGGCAGGACGGCAGGAGATCCCATGGGAGCGATAAACCTCCCATGCGGACAATCGATCTTCTCGCCTTGTCAGTCGATTGGTGCGCTTGGCATCTGGTGATATCCAGCGATTGTAGATAGGATAGGAAGTCTGTGCAGAGATCGCCTTGGCGTGATCTTCATGCACAAGATCTTGCTCGCAGTATTCATCGTAAATCCACAGATTGTCCTCTTCGTCCACGGCACCCCAGAGCCATGCCGTTGGGTGGCGATATCCGATGTCCCCGGCCATGTAGTGTGTCCAATCACTACTGACAGGCATCGTGGCTGGGTCGAACAAGTGACCACCCGAGGACGGGGATGACGGGTCGTAGAGGGTGTCTCTATACTCCGGCCAGATCAGCCCAGAGAACCTCTGAGGAATGCCGAGATACTCCTGATTCCAAACGGACTCCGGGACCTCTCTCTTGATCTTCTCCAGCCACTTCGGATCTACATACGGATTATCAGACGTGGCGTAGTTGATACGTCTCCAACCATCTTTGCGAAATTCCGGCTGTGAACCTCGATCCCAATACTGAGCAAACCAGTTGTGACCACGGGGAGAGGAGATGAGGATGGCAGTACCCTTGCGGTTGACCAACCTGGGCTGAAGAACGTCGAGCCAGATCTTCTCTGTCTGAATTCGCGCAGCCTCATCCACGATCAGCAAGTCGAGCTGTTCCCCTACGCAGGAATCGGGGTTTTCCAAAGACTTACCCTGGACGAAAGCTCCCCATACGGTTTCGATGTAACGCGAATCCTTGGTGCGAGACTTCTTCACAATTGCCCCAGGGGGCCAACCACAGACGTTTTGTCGGACCACCCAATCCCACACTTGCGAAAAACACCGATCTGTCAGCTCATAATTGGGGGCCGCGATCCACGTTCTCGATCGTTCGACATTGAGCATGGCGACCACCTCTGCCGCAGCAGAGATCGTTTTCCCGGCTCGTTGGCCCGACGAGACGACAAACACCTTACCCTTGGGATCAAAATGCAGTTGGGCTTGATGCAGGTGTGGCTCGTAAGCGACCCAAACTCCAGGCTCAGCTTCCACCAAGAGCTTCGGGAAAAGCTGGCGCTTCCACCAGATCAGTTTTTCTGCGTCTCTTGCTGCACCCACGACTCATCTACTCCAGGTACGCCCTGTTTGACCGCTCGCTTGACAATGGACTCCAACCAACCCTCAACCCCAGACTCGATCTCCTGATAAGGCTCCATCTCCTTTCGTATCGCTTCCATGTACTGACGAAAAGTGTCACATAGGCTGACATATTTTGGCACGTCGGTCTTGTCTTTCGAGAATTGAGAGATTCTCCAGAAGAGATCTTCAGCAATTTCAATCAGAGAATCGAGCCGTGATCCGGTATGGGCATAGGTTCTTTCTTCGGCTGCTTTGCGGATTTTTGACAGCTCTAACTGAATCAGCTCCTTGCCTTCTTTTGATCGCTGAAACTCAGAAAGAGAAGTCATGCCATAGAGGTAAAGATCCTCATGCTGATTGGCTACCTGATTGGCCGCGTCTCGTAGCTTTAGACCCCTGGCTAAATGATGAGCCAGCTCTTGTCGTTGCTCCGGGGTCCAGCGTTCCAGTTTCATCTCAGCTCTTCTCCCCCTTCTTCAGTCCGCTTAGCGTCCCCCCGCGCACGTCTGCCTCAGACCCCGGCTCTGGCGGCGGCGTGGGGGCCTGGAAGTCAAGCACCACTACCTCGACGGTGTATCCAGTGGTCGAGCCGTCGATATTCATCCTCCACCCACCCTGGTATCCCGTCGATACGGTGGTCATGTCAGTGACGGAAAGCGAGGGGGAGCCAGGAGCGGTTGGGGTGACCCGCAGATAAGCGGTTTCAAAGTAGGTCCCGCCACCGAGGATTGTCGGCTGCGTAGGCGTGTTCAGAATCCACGTCGCCGTGACTCCACCATCGATATCAAAGGTGTCCGTGATCGTGAACTCGTTGGTGCCATCGAATACGATGGTGCGGTCCCAATCGTTCACCAGGGGTTCGCCACCGTAGGCGTTCTGAAGATCAGCAGTGATCGTGAAGGTTTCCCCCTCCGCTTGCGGCGAATCAGTAACGAAGGTGATCTCCGACGGGGGCTGTAATCGCTTTTGTAAGATCTGATCGCCTCCGCTGGTTTTGAACAGCACGAGGTTCTTGTTATCCGGCCCCTGCTCAATCCCCGAGTTGTGGTAGATGTTGTTGCTGACAGCCCGGAAGAAGTCTCCCTGCCAGATCGTGAAAGAGCCCTGCTCCTTGTGGGCATGGGCTTCTTCATACGGACCCCCGACGAAGAAGAACCACAGAGCCTCATCCGTCCAGTCGGTTCTCCAGAAGATGTTTCCCACCTCCGTCGCCCAATAGCTGGTGGCTGTCGGAGCACTGGAGATCGTACCTACCGGGAGAAGATCGTCGTCCCGATTTTCTCCCCGGCTCATGTTCTGGAGGGAGATATGGTTTAGCCACCACGTTCCCTTGTTCTTCTGTCCGGTGTTGGTGACCAGATACCGCGCCTCCAGCATGATGTTGCGGTAGTAGTCGAACATATGGGGCATCTCGTCACGCGACCAATCCCCGATAGGGGCAAGGTAGTCTCCCGGTGGAGAGGTGGCATGAATCCAGTAATCGATGCTGTCATTCAGATGGGAGCCGCCCGCCCACAGCTGACCCCGGCCCCCATCCTCCCAAAGCCGATAAAGGCCAAAGAGCCTCCGCTGCGCCACGCCATAGCCTGTACCCTCCAAGCTCCCGCCTCCATCCATGTCGTTGTAGTAGCTCGTCAGCGTGGTTTCCTTGTTTGCCTCTAGCCAGTCGAGCCAGTAGTCCCCACTGCGCTGCTCGTCGATATCGCAAGGAGCGACTGGATTGATCGATTCATCCCGACAGGTGGCTCCTGGGCAGATCCCCACGTTCACCGCAGAGCCCGCATCCTCCATATAGAAACCAAGGTACATGCTTGCCATCAAGAAGCTGAAGAAATAGTTGTTGCCGGGATTGTTGTTGCTCCATCCAGACCAATGATCGGTGTCGTTTCCTGGAGTACGCACACCCCAAGCAGCTTGGGTATCGTTCCAGATGTTCCAAACGGTGTTGTCTGCATAATCCAGCCAGTTGGCCTCTTCTGCCGCGCTCACCGCATCGTTGCACCAAGCAAGCGCGAGAATGATGTCGCGCAACATCGGCCCAGCCTTCAGGTAGGAGTCCCCGGAGATCGTAGGCTTGTTGCCATCAGCGATATCGGAAGCGGCATTGTTGTACTGATTCCTGGCCTCGTTCGCACAGGCATCTCGATAGGCAGTGCCACCGATGACGTGGTAGACCAATCCGGCGTGATAACCCTCGAAGCCCCACTGTCGATTGTTGTTGATGACCGTCAGATCCACCCAAGCCTTGAAATTCGTCCACTTGGACGAGCCCGTATCGATGTAGGAAGTATCGAGCGGAAAGGCACCGAAAGCCGGAACCGAACAGAGCAGGAGGAGCGAGAGTAGTTTCTTCATACCTATTGAATCGGATCGCAAGCATTCGTGGGTAAGGTGCAGCTCTGACACAGACTGCTATTGACTCCGGTCGTGGCGTAACCCGATGGGGCACCCCCAGAGGCCGAGCACCCGCGCCAATTGGAAATGCCGCAAGAACAGATATGACACAGCTCAGCGGGGGAAAGGGCTTGATCGATCACAGCCCATTCATCCATGTGCCCATCGAGGTAGATTGTTGACTCCCTGCCGACGAAGATATTGGAAGCCGAGGTTGCCGCCTTGTCCTGCTGGGTATCGGCACAGTCGGTTCCAGGAGTTAAGCAATCCGTCTTGCCATTCAGATAGAGCTGGAGCTTGTCTGCGGCGGCATCGAGTGAGCAGGCTATGTGATACCAAGTGTTTGCCGTGGTGTCTGCATAGCCATCGTGATCGACTTGATCTGAACCGTCCCCAACAAGACAGTCATTGGGGGTTGATCCATACAGAGCCCGGATCTTCATCCCGGTGTTGACGTTGTGGCTGTCCCAGAGGGTAAAGCCCTCGTCATCATTATCCTTGCGATACCAACCCAGAACGGTCGTTGAGCCCGAGAAATCAAGAGCCGTGCAGGTGCTTTTCGCGCAATACAGATGGTCGGTATCGGCTTCGGTGAAGTGAGCGGAATAGGTCCCCTCCACATGCGTTGTTGATTGCTCGACGCTGCCCGAGTTGAGGAGGTTTTCCGCACTGCCACCGGAGACAGAATTGGCCCTCGTTGCCGAGGTCGCCTCTTCCATTCTCCAGACTGCCAGGAACTCGTCCGTTTCATCCGGCACCGAACAGGCCCCCACAGAAGGGTTGAAATCCATCGCACGAACCGTCACATCACGCAGGGTGATCTGTGGAAGGAGAAGCGCAAGGGAAAGGATTAGATTGGTCACCATCATTGGATTGGATTACAAGCGTTGCTGGGAAGGGTGCAGCTTCCGCACAGGCTTGCATTGACTCCCGTATCGTCGTAGCCAGAGGGGGAGGCTCCGGTTGCCGTGCAGCCCCTCCAATTGGAGATTCCACAGGAACAAATGTGACAGATCTCGTCTGCCGAAAGAGCCTCCCCAACGGCAAACATCTCGTCTATCGTAACGTTGGCGTAGAGTCCTCCGTCGTGACCGATTTCAAGACTTGAAGGCCCCCCGCTGGTCATGTCCTGCTGGGGCTGCGAGCCATCCAATTCCCCATCGACATAGAGGTAGATATAGTCGTTCGTCGCATCCGCCACACAAGTAACGTGATACCAGATATTCTCGTCGGCGTTCGTTCCCCCTGCTGCCGTTTGGTTGTCGGCACTGTCGCCCACCTTGCAGTCCCAACGGGTTGAAATACCACGAATCTGCATCCCATCATTAGCGTTGAAGCTATCCCAGACGGTATTGCCAGTGGTGTCGTCGTCCTTCCTGCCCCAAAAACCAACAGTGGCATCCCCGGCAAAGTCCAACTCGTCACAGTTGGGACCATTGAATGCACAGTCCAGTTCATCCGAGTCGGAAGCTGTGAAGTGAGCAGCGTAGGTGCCCTCTACATGAGTAGAAGATTGCTCCACGCTTGCCTTATCATCCAGTTCGCAATCGCTCACACAGGCCGCAGAGCTGTGACTGGCCCTTCCGGTTCCGGTCGATTCTTCCAGTAGCCATACCGCAGTGAAGTAGCTCGTTTCATCGGGCACCGTGCAGGCTTCGGCAGCAGCCCTGGGATTGTGCGGAATCAGATAAGTCTGCGCCAGGAGCAGGGAGGTGGCAAGAAGGCTAGTCCCCAACATTCGTGGTGTACTCCATCTTCACTCCGAGGATCTCGGCACTCGTGGCATCGTGGTTGGCATCGTCAATCACGTATCTCCAGGCAAAGAAATCTCCTGCCGCGCAGGGGGTTTCGATATCGATCCCTGCCGTGGTCCCCTGGTATAGATCATCCGCAGTCGTCAAGGTAACGTCGTTCGCTGCCCCTGTCTGCCATGAGGAGGTGATCGCCTCGTCGCTCGACCAGCACTGATACCCGAAATCGCCAGCGAGCGTGACGCTGCCCGTTCCGTCCGTTGCGGTCAGCTCGAAATTGATATCCGCTGTGTCATCCAGGCCATCCGGTAGAACCGCTTGACCGTAGAACGTACCCCCGTCCCCGCAGACCACCACGTAGGTCTTGAAAGCTCCGGTGACTGGAGTCGCCTCAGCAGGATCGGCACAGTTGGTGCCGTCTGAAGAAAACGAGCCAGCGGGCCAATAGATCGAGCGGACTTCTGTGGCGATCTCGGAAGAGGCAATGTCGTTGGCCGCAAAGGTGGTGGTAGTAGAGGAGAAGTCCCATGCTGCGCCACCCTCGTTGATGTCTGCGCTTGTCAGGGCATCGGAATCAATCAAACAGTCGTCCGCTCCGGCACCGCAGGAGAAGTCTCCGTAGTCCTCCGCTGCAAGCTCGGATTCCCCTACGGTGGTTCCGAGATCCACGTCACAAGCGCCGGAATTGTAGGTCGCCCCGGTGCCACACACCCCGGTCGCCACCGATGTCGCCTCACCAGAAGCGTTGCCTTGTGCCGCGTAGTCCCATTCCCAATCATCGTTTGTCGAGTTGAATCTGAGCACCTCGCCATTGTTGGTGGGGTACTCGCGCACAACAGGAATCACGAAATCTTCCGCCCCAGACTGGAAGCTCAGCACGTCGTTGATGATGTTGGTGTTGTCTCCGTCGGTATCAATCACCAGCGCACCATCGTTGGCCGGGGCCGCAGTTCCCGAGGCTATGGAGCTGGCCTCAGAAGTATCAAGATCAATCGTGACCTTCTCGGGCGTGGCAGATGCCGTTGTGGTCACACCTGACCCGCCAGCAATCAAAGCCTCTTCCCCGTTTGAAATCGTCTGTGGCGAGTCGTTGTCGCCATCGAGGTTGAAGCTGTAAGCGGCTGCCCCGGTGTCGTCGTCATCGCACGAGAAGGTGTTTGCGGATGCGTCGTAGCGCAGATGGTTCTCGCCCGTGCAGTCTGCGAGTGAGGTCCAGCCTGCCGCGTTGGAGCCCGTGCCCAGGAGCACTTGGTCATCTGCCGCGTTGCCCGTGACTTGCGTGAGGCCGATGTAGCTTTCCTCTTCCAGATCGGCGCTCAGGGCAGTTCCGGCATTGGTCGAGACTTCGGTATCGTCGATACAGTCTGAGCAGATCAAGTCATCTGCCTCGACCGCGTTGTTGGCCGCAGCAATCGTCTTGTTGGTGAGCGTCTGGGTGGTATCTTCTGCCACGAGCTGATCGGTCACATCCCCGCCGCTATCATCGTAGGCCGGGAACTCCCAGAGGAACTCTGCTGTGTCGGAGGAGTCACCCTCGTAGATGATTCCGCCAAATCCATCAGTCGAGAACACTGCCCTTTCCGCTCCAAGGGTGGGATTGGCAGCGATTGTGTAGGAGTAATCGTGTCCGATGGTGACCTTCTCGGGGCCACTGGAGGCGACGGTGCTGATTCCCTCACCTCCGGCAATCAGAGCCTCTTCTCCGTCCGTTATGGTCTGCGGGGAGTTGTTGTCTCCGTCGATATCGAAGCTCGTAAAGCTCCCCGCGCCGCAGGCTCCACCTGAAAGCGTGACCGAGCCATCGGTGTCCATCTGCAAGCACTCGGGGCTTCCGGGGGCGGACTCGTCCGTGGTCAAGATGTGGGTATCGGTCGCGTCCGGGCCGCGTTTGATCGCAGCGTCGATCTCGCTGATCGCATCGACACCATCGGCAGCCAGATTGTTGGCGGTGGTGGCAGTGGTGGCAGAAGTTGCAGAACCGACAGACAGATTGGCCTGGGCAACCCAGTTGAAGTTGGCCCCGGTCGAGTCGTAGGTCAGCACATCCTCATCCGTGGGAGTACCGGAGTCCTCATCCAGATCCGCTTCTACGATCAGTCCGTCGGTGATCGCAGTTGCGGTATGAGCCGATCCGGTGAAGGTGCAGTCGGTTTCCGTATTGCCTGCATCATCCGCGCAGGACACGGTGACCGTCCCGCCCGAGATCAGGTTGAGCGTCCCCCGCTGGGTCATCGGAGTATCGTTGTCCTCGACTGTGTTGTATCCGGTCCCGTCCCCGGCAGCGGTAGCAGCCACCCAGCCCGAGCCATTACAAGGCCCGCTCTCGCAGACGTACCAAGTGTTGTCATCCGCTTCCCAGCAGGTTTCATTCGTCACCCCGCCCGTTTCTGCTGTGCAGTCGGAAGCCGCCTGTCGCTGGGGATAGTGCTCGCCAGCCGCGAAGTCATTCAGCCCATCGTGACTGATCTCGTTCTCCTCCAGCGAGCCGTCAACCTGGGCGTCGGCAAAGGCCCCGGTCCATCCGAAAGTGACCGTTTCAGGGTCGTTAGCACCCGTGATCGTCATGTTGTTCGCTGCGACGAACTGAATCGTGTCGGTGGAGCTATCTGCCACCGGATCGGTTCCAGATGGGGTGTCCCATGTCTCGAAACTGTTAGCACTCGCGCCGCTTTCATTGACACACTCCCATGCGCTATCCCCGGTGTTGCGGGCGAGGTACTGATCTCCAGCACACAGATCCCCGATATCGGACAACGCAGCCACGGCTCCAGCTCCGTGGTCAGTGCTGATCCCGGCAGTTGGCGAGAAATGGGCAGAGCCCGCGATTGTCACATCGTGGTCTGAGCCGTCCGCTGCTGCGGTGACCGTGACCGTACCAGACCCAATAAACTGAATCTGCTCTCCATCGTCCACAGTAAGAATCGGTGAGGTGTCGGTATCGGTGATGTCGAAATTGGAAAACCCTCCCGCACCACCATCGTCATCAACGTCCTTCCAGCCGGAAGAGGTACAGACCATGACCGAGCCATCAGTGTCCTGATCGGTATCGAAGTACAACCTCCCATACTCCGCAGCCGCATCGCACTCTGCCGAGGGTGGTGTCGCTGACTGAGCTAGAAGCGGAAAGCCTTCAGAAGCTCCGTTTTCAAAATCCACCTCCACACCCTCGATGGTCAGATCGGCAGTTTTCTTGGTCGCTGCGGTGTCCCACGAGCCCTGGCCTGTGACTGAATCAATGTCGGGTGCAGCTCCGGTATTGCCATCCCCCAGGGATGCCCAGGCCGCGCCTGTGTAGTAGCAGAGGGTAGTAGATGAGCCCGAGGTATTACATTCTCCAACCGACGCAGCAGTAGTAATGCGAAATATATCCCCGGTGCTCGGAGAGCCAGGGAAGGCGCTCCCTGATGGGATGGCTACGGTCCCGGTCCCGGCAAAGGTCATCCGGCCCCCATCGGAGACTTGCACGTAGTTGGTTGTACCCCCATCCCCGAGGGTAATGTTCTGCCCGTTGGCGTCGATATCGAGATCGGTGGAGCCGCCACCCTGGATTAGTGAGCCAGAGCCACCCACTACCATGTTGCCGCTGACATCAATCGACCACAGATCCGTCCCATCAGACTTCTCGAACACAGCGATGTCGGAACTCTGCCCGCTATACCCTCGGACGGTCAGGCCGATCTGATCGGCATCGTTATTCAGAACGCTGAATTTCGAGGAGTTGATTGGGGTGGCACTTCCAACGATGACTTCATCTGCCAGTTCATTGGGGTAGACGTTATCCCCCGTGTCCGCCCATTCCGAGCCGCCCCCGCCGCAGGTTTCCCACTGAAATTGCGAGCTATCCGTTTCCCAGGTTAGACATTCCTCATCCCCCGGCCCATCTGCGGAATTAAGATCCGACTCGTCTACCGACTCATCAGGCAGATCAATGTCTCCACTGGAGAAGGTCATGGCCCCGGACTCGTCCACGCTGACGTAAGCGGTGCCGGGATTGCCCATTTGAATGTCGGTCGCTCCACCCGTGGGGTTTGTGTAGATCTTGAAGATCTCCGTCATGGCCCCATTGCCCTGGACGCCGAGAATCATGTCGCAGTCCTCGTCGTTTGTGGCTGTGCTCCCGCCGGGACAGTTGACTTCGATCTTGGCGTTGACATCGGGTGTGCCGCCCATGTCCACGTCGTGAAATTCGATGGTTGGAATCGTCGAGGGTGCGGTGGTGATATCTCCCGAGATCTCCAGATTGCCGTCTATGTCGAGCGTCATAAGCTCGTTTGCACCGCCGGAGTCTTGCACCAGCACGACGTTTGCCGTCTGAGCAGCGAAGGCTTCGACTGCCAACTGCACCTCATTCTCGTCGCCGTCAATCGAGACTTTTGCCCCTCCCACGGCAGCGGTCGCGCCCATTACAACGTCGTCGGCATTTTCAGCAGGATGAATGACGCCGCCAAGGTCCGTCCACTCATTGGTGACGGATTGGCAGTTCCAGTCCTTGGCTGCCTCGTCCCAGGTGAGCGTGTCGTTGTCCGCACAGCCGCGCAGCAGTGACAATTCGCCAGAAAGAAATTCCAGGCCGGATTCTGAAAACGTTGTGGAGGTTTCCCCGTCGCCATCGTCCACCACGTCCACGTTCACGGTTTCCCCCGAGATCTCGATGCCTGTACCGTCGTGTTCTGAGGCGTGCGCTTCCTCTTCCAGATCAGCCGTAATGTCAGTGTTGGCGTTTGGGGTCAAGTAGTCGAAGTTGGCTCCTCCGGTGTTGACGATCACGAGGTCCCCAACGATCGGAGTGGTGGCATCGTCCAGCTCATCTACCCCGATGGAATCGGTCCCTGGGGCTGCACCATCATCGGTATCGCAGTACCAGTCGCCGTTGATGTTGTCCCACTGAAGCAGCTCCCCATCGTTACATCCACGGATCAGGCCCAGCTCTCCCGAGACGAACTCCAAGCCGGATTCTGAAAACGTGCTGGCGGATTGCGCGTCCCCATCATCGATCAGATCGACTGCGAGTTGCTCGCCCGAGGTTTCGATCCCGGCCCCGTCGTGCTCAGAGGCATGGGCTTCTTCTTCCAAGTCGGCGGAAATATCCGTTCCGATATTGGGAGTCAGGTAGTCGAAGGAGGAGGCTCCTGCTTCCACGATAACCACGTCTCCCGCTATAGGAGTATTGGCATCGTCATCTAACTGAGAAGTCCCCACGGCATCCGTGCCAACGTCTCCGGCCCCCACGGAATCCCACGTTGCTCCGTTGTATCTGCACAGGGAGATGGATGATCCTCCCGCAGAGGTACATGCTCCGGCAGAGGGATCGTCTGTGACGATAAAAAGATCTCCCGTCGAGGGTGCTCCTGGCAGGCTGGTGCCAGAGTCCGAGCTGGTGAGTACCTGGGTGACATCTGCCAGGAGCGATTCCAGCTCGGCTTCTGAGTTGAGATCCTCGTCCTCTAGGATCGAGGAGACATCCGACATGAGCGCAACCAATTTAGCCTCGGTATCGATCTCCGAGGCTTGCAAAATGTTGGTCATGTCTGCGACCAGAGCTTCCAGCTCCGTTTCTGAGTTGATGTACGTGAGTATGAGATCCTTGATCTCAGACAAGGTGCATTTGTAGCTCCCTGCTGGTGTCGTGTCCTCGCACTCATACACATCCGTGGCTTCGAGCGTCCCTCTCGGGGTCAAGCCGCCGATCGTGGTGGTTTGTGCAAGTGCGGGAAGGGGAAGGAGAAAGAGCAGAATGGGGAGGAGTTTTCTCATTCGTCGCTCCAGGAGGTTGTGGGGAGGTTTTCATCCCCATAAATGGTGCCACCCAGAACGGTCACGCGAGTCTCCCCACCCACGGTTACGCGAGTGTCACCCCCCACGGTGACGCGGGTGACTCCACCCTCTGCCGTGGGCAAATCTTCTTCTGTGTATTCAGTTGTGGGGAGAGCCACGGCTACCCCCTTTCACGGGTTGGCACACACCCATTGTAAGCGTTTGGAGCCAAAGTGACAAATTTTGTCAGTGGGGCTCAAGTTGTGGGGTATGATGGTTCAAGTGGGAAAGGAGGTGGTGCCGTGGCACGTCTGACCATTGGATCAGTGATCCTTCTGGCGACTATTCCTTTGGTTTAGGTGACCCCTCTGGGAACTAACCAGGGGGGTCAAAAAGGAGGTTTGATATGCCAAAACCCCTTCCCGGTGAATCCGAATCAGAGTTTGTCTCCCGCTGTATTCGGTATGTGATGAAAGAGGGAGCAAAATCCACCGAACATGCTGCCGCCAAGTGTCACGGCATTTGGCGACAGGAAAGGAAGAAGAAACATGCAAGGCGTTCTCGCAACTAGATCGTCTGGCCGGGGGATGAGGCGTGGGCAGTGGGAGCCAGTGGGATTCGATCAGCACATCTTCTACATTGGAGATCCGGGCATGCACGAGCTGGCAGCCTCTGGAGCTGCCACGTTTACCCCGACTTGCGAAGGTCTGTGGTTGATGTCTGGTTTCGTCGAATTCAGCCAGGATCGGCGCAGTTACGCTCTGGGTGCCAGGATTGTGAAGGATGGATCGCAGATCTGCTGGGGTCCGCACTGGATCAGATCGATGAATCATCCAGCCGTGCCGACCACCATGGTCATCGGGCCTTTCGTTGATTTCACCGAAGCAAGCGCATATCGGCTGGAGGTGATTCAGAAAAGCGGTTCCAACGCGAAGCCCAAGCTCATCCAGGCGCAATTCGGACTGACGCTCTTGTAGTGCTCAAATACGTCATCTGCGGCACGGGGCATTGCGGCACGGGGTTTTTCGCGGAGTTGATGACGGCTTCGGGTTCCCCGTGTGGTTGGGAATCGGTTTTCACCTATCGCTACACCCCCCCACCTCACGAACAGGAGGGAGAGTCCTCGGCCATGGCCTTGCCGTATCTCGATGACCATCCCATCCCGTTCGTCATTCACCTCGTCAGACATCCCGCTTACTACATCCGGTCCCAACTGACCAGAACCAACCTGTTTCAGTTTGAAGAGGGGAAGTTTCTGCTGACGCATTGCCCCGTTGCCGCTCCTTATCGAGATGGAATCTCACCCACGATCGAGTGGGCCGCACGGTTCTGGCTCGATTGGAATCGGAGGATCTCGTATTTCGCGCACATGCGCGTCAGGATTGAGCACATCGATCATACGACGTTCAAAATGCGTGGACGAGAAATGCCTGACACCCGAGGGCTAAGAAGGCACGAGAAGGCCAATCCGAACGATCCATTGCCCGACTTGGAGAAGGTCTCGGTGTACGAGGGAGTGAAAAAACTCGCCCGAGAGTATGGGTACGCAGTATGAGAGTGGCGATTACAGGAATTGCTGGCTTCCTCGGCTCACACCTTGCCCGTGCATGGCTCAAGGAGGGTGCGGACGTGGTGGGGTTTGATGACCTCTCGGGTGGAGATACGAGAAATGTCCCCGTGGGGGCAGAGTGGTTTCACATGGGGTGTGAGGATTTGGAGGAGGAGGATTTCAAACACGTAGAGATCGTCTACCACTGCGCTGCTCTCGCGCACGAGGGGCTTTCCGTCTTTTCCCCATCGAGGATCACCCGATCGGTATTTTCCGGTTCCGTGGCGTGCTTTGCCGCTGCCATTCAAGCGGGAGTGAAGAGGATTGTCTTTACCTCCTCCATGGCGCGGTATGGGGAGGACATCGTTCCGTTTGTTGAAACGAGCCGATATCTCGAACCGAAAGATCCCTATGGCATCGCCAAGCTCGCAGCGGAAGAGGTCCTGAAAACCCTGTGCAAAGTCCACCAGACAGAATACTCGATCGCGGTTCCGCACAACATTATCGGCCAGGGACAATGCTTCACCGATCCGTATCGCAACGTGATCGCCATTTGGATGAATCGGATTCTGCAAGGCAAGAGACCGATCATTTACGGATCGGGAAATCAAGTCCGGTGCTTCACCGACGTGCGAGATATCGTGCCGCTTCTGGTGAGGATGGGGACGATCGATTGCGCCAATCGACAGATCTTCAACCTCGGGCCAGATACAGGCTGGGTGACCATAGGAGGAGTGTGTGAGGAGGTTCGACGCATGATGGGCTGGACAGAGGGCGTGGACTTCCGGCCCAGACGACCGCGAGAGGTCCATAGAGCTGTGTGCAGCGCGGATAAGTCACGTAAGATGCTGGGATTCGAGCAGAAATACTCCCTGAGAGAATCGCTCGAATGGATGCTGGAATGGATCAGAACAGTAGGACCCAAACCGTTCAACTACTCGATCCCCATCGAGATTCCAAGTGAGTCCTGCCCGTCACCCTGGAAAGATCGGACAATGTGAAATGTGGATTCTCCCCAGCCTCGGCAGACCCAATAAGATCAGTGAACTGATCGAAGATGCCAACCTGCCTAAAAAAATCACCCTGATCCTGCAAAAAACCGATCCCAGACTCCCAGACTACCTCGACCTCGACTACCCACCCCTGTGGAAACTCCACGCCGCTCCTGTCCGAAATCTGGTAGAAGCCCTGAATTGGGCCTGGGAAAACTACCCGGAAGAGAAACAATACTCCTTCCTGGGAGACGACGTGAAAATCGAAGGAGATGTGAACCTGCTCGAAAGCGCCGCTGCATCAAACTTCATCACCTACCCCACAGACTCGATCCACGGACACCGACTCTGCCCACACTTCTCCATCGGAGGCGATCTGGTACGTGCCGTGGGATACCTCGCCTACCCAAAACTCCACCACAACTTCATCGATAACGTCTGGTGGGAAATCGGACGCGAACTGGGACTGCTCAAACACCTGCCAGAAGTGACCTTCCACCACCAACACCACCTCACCGGACATACAACCCTGGATTCAACCTACGTGAAAGGCCAATCCACCGCAAACCTCGACGCAAAAACCTTCAAAGCATGGCTGTATGGCGGAAAAAAGCGCCAAACCATCCAAAACATCCAAGAATCTGGGTGCCTCAAAACCTAACCCCGAGAAAATCCACACCAAAACAGCCAAAACAAGCACCATGGGTCCCCTTTACCACCACAAAACCTACCCTGGGTCCCCTCGGGGCCGGGAGAAGGCACCCCTCCGTCCGCCTAAGCTGCCTCGGCCCACCTGGGTCCCCCAGGGGGGGTACCCCTAGGGGTAGGGGTATCCTTGGGGCGGCGCGGCGAGGGGCGGGAGCA
>Ga0209536_100005266_pt1 | contig 20190 bp, 23 predicted proteins | sample DeeMarSeWOR28_12_FD_187461 | JGI IMG/M metagenome (GOLD analysis project Ga0209536, IMG submission 187461) | Marine sediment microbial communities from White Oak River estuary, North Carolina - WOR-2-8_12 (SPAdes) (version 2) | ecosystem: Environmental > Aquatic > Marine > Intertidal zone >...
ACAGCTTATTTAACAAAGCATAATAGTATTATGAAAAGCACGGATGGTGGAGTTAACTGGCAGAATATTTTTGAATCTTTTGACTTATCATTAGGTAAAATTTATTTCACAGAACTAAATTTTGGATTTATACTCTCTAATGCAGGACTATTAAAAAGTACTGAAGGTGGAAATGATTGGATAATACAAAAGATTATATACCCCCTTAATTCTGCATACTTTATTACTAAAGACAGAGGATTTTTAGTTGGAGGATACAGTTGGTCTTCCCGACCAGGTCGCGGCACAATTGGTTATATATTCCTTACAAACGATGGCGGAAGTACTTCTATAGATATAAATAGTACTGGTGGTATCGTGCAAACTTGTTTGTTTATTGATGAGTTTATTGGTTTTGCTGTAACCAGGGAATATATATTTACATTAGGAGATTTCACTGAGATATTAAAAACAACAGACGGTGGAATCAATTGGAATGAAGTGAGCTATACATTTCAATGGGATTTCCTGGGAAATGATATTGGTTATGCAAATGATGGAGTTATTTGGTCTGTTGGTTGTGGTTCTGGTTATGCAAGAATAATAGCCTCTACAGATTTAGGGGAATCGTGGAGTATTATTAACACATTCCAGGAATTTGGAGAACTTTATTCCATTTGCTTCACAGACTCAATTGGTTGGTCTGTTGGTGAAGGCGGAAGTATAGTTAAATATACACCGCAAGATGGGTGGATATTAAGTGCTCAGGTAACAGATCTTCAACTGAATAAAGTATTCTTCTCAGATAAAGACCATGGCTGGATTGCAGGTGGTTATCAGAACTATAATGGTTTTCAGAAAATCTTACTTAAAACAACTGATGGTGGTTTAAACTGGGATGAAGTTGCTAATATTCCTTACCTCTTCAGAGATATAGTTTTTCTAAATAACAATACCGGCTGGGCAATTGGGTATACACAGAATGGAGATGGAGGTATACTTAGAACGGTTGATGGAGGAATGAGCTGGATTGTTGATACAGGTAACCTAAGTAGTAAGTTGAATGCATTATTCATCAAAGATGGATATGGCTGGGCTGTAGGAGAAAATGGATTGGTACTAAGAAACACCGATGCAGGAACAGTCTGGGTAGAAAATGAGAATAAAACCATTCCCGTAGCATTTAGATTAGACCAAAACTACCCCAATCCCTTCAACCCTTCAACTAAAATAAAATACTTAATTCCACAATCATCTAATGTTGTAATTAAGGTCTACGACATACTCGGCAATGAAATAGAAACACTTGTTAATGAAGAAAAACAAATTGGCACTTATGAAATAACCTGGTATGCAGAAAATTTACCAAGCGGAGTGTATTTTTATCAATTAAGGGCAGGTGATTTTGTTGAGACTAAGAAAATGTTGTTAATAAAGTAGGTTCTAATAATATATAATATTTAGGGAGGTAATTATGAAAAATATATTCTTCTTTTCAATTGCAATAGTATTCTTTTTATTATTTATCAGTAATTCTATTGCACAAATAGTGGATCGGGAAATAACTCGTTTAGAACTCATTGTTACACAGGGAGATTTTCTATTTGCTGATCCTGAATATCATACCTACGAAGAAGTCTGGAGTATGATGGATTCCTTAGCAAATGCCTATCCAAATATAACTCGTCTCGATACAATTGGAGAAAGTCAGTTTCAAGGTTATTTGATACCATCAATGAAAATATCGGATAATCCAGATGTTGAAGAAGACGAACCTGCGATTCTATATGATGGTTTGCATCACTCGAAAGAGCCACAGGGAATGGAAGTTACTTTGGGGCTAATGAAGTATTTATTAGATAACTATGGTGTGGATTCTTTAGTTACGCATTGGGTAGATAATATAGAGATCTTTATAGTGCCAATGCTAAATCCTGATGGATGGAAGTATGTAGTTGATGATAGTCTTACTAATCCCTGGTGGAGAAAAAACCAACGCGATAACAACAATAATCAGGTCTTTGATCCTAACTATGACGGTGTTGATTTGAATAGAAACTACGCATTTAACTGGTCAACAGGTGGTTCAAATAACCCTTCAAGTCTATTATACAGGGGACCATATGAATTTTCAGAAAAGGAAACTATTGCTAAGAGAGACCTGGCAATAAAACAAAAATTTGTTCTCTCAGTTACGTATCATTCATATTATGAGTATGTTGGAGCCATTACGATTTATAGTAATTATCCAGCCCCAGATGATTCGCTTATTGTCGAAATTGCAGATAGTATTTGCAGAAGAATTCCAAGATTGAATCTGCCTGGTCATTATATTCTTATGCCATTAGAATGTGGTGGTGGTTATAGTGATTGCTGGATGTATGCTTCAGAAGGGACTCTGGAGTTTACAATTGAAGTTGGAACAGAATGGATGGCACCAGGACAGGTAGCTTTACAAGTTGCACAAGATAACCTCCAAGGAGCATTGTATTTACTTGAAAGAGTTACCAAGGGTCCTGGATTGACCGGGATTATTACAATGGAGGGAGATCCTATTAGTGGTAATCCCCTACCAGCAAGAGTAAAGATACTTGAATTAGAATTACCTATACACGAAGGGATAATTGAACCAAGAATGAGTGATAGTCTATATGGAAGATATTACAGATTACTCCAACCAGGAACATATACGGTGGAAGTTACAGGAGAAGGATTTGATACTTTATTCCAGGATATTGTTATTGAAGATGAAGGTTGGACCGAGTTGAATGTAGCGATAATAACAGGAACGGATAAAGTGATCTCCATTAACGATTACTTTTTGTCACAGAATTTCCCGAATCCTTTCAACCCTGTAACTACAATAAAATATTCTATTCCAACAGAGAGTAGAGTTAAATTAGAAATTCTGAATTTGCTTGGAGAGCAAGTTGAATTACTTGTTAATGAAATAAAACCAGTCGGTTCCTGTGAAGCTATTTGGGACGCAAGCAATATGTCATCTGGTATTTACTTCTATCGAATTAAAGCAGGTGATTATGTTGAAACTAAGAAGATGATTTTGCTAAAGTAAAACTTAAAAGCCTTCCAACAGGAGGGCTTTAATTTTATCTGGAGAATAAATGGAAGACTTGTTTCCAACTGAATATTACCTTAGTCAAAATTTTCCTAACCCATTTAAGGAAAAGACAACAATAAAATATTGTTTGCCCGAAGAGATTAAAATTAAGCTGGAGATCTTCGATGGCAGACAGGAAAAAATAAAAACATTAGTTGATGAAATTAAAGAGCCAGGAACTTATCAGGTTGAGTTTTATAATCCAAAGTTAGAGGAAGGTGAATATTCTTACGCACTTCAAGCAGGTACTTTTTTTGAAAAAAAGAAAATGCTACTTTGTAAGTAAATATTATTTGTAGCATCGATTTTTTAACTTTCATTTAAAAAAATAACAATTCATAGTAAGGATTCATTTCAAAGAAAATGCCATATATTTTTGAAAACTTTGTAAGTTTAGATAAATATCACTAATATTAATTAAGTGAAAGGAGTTTACTGATTTTATAAGTTGTTAGATAATATTTTTAACTAGAGATGCAAAAAATTATTTTATCATCTGGCATTATATTACTAATAATTTTCTTTCTATTTACTCATAACAACTACCCTCAGTCTATCACCGCCGATATTCAGGGCAAAATTACCAGCAATCAAGATGAACCAATATCAAACGTTAATCTCATTTTAACAAACGGTGAGAGTGGAATTACAAGGGGTACCGCGTCAGGTGTAAATGGCATCTATCGTATCTCAGCTCTTGAACCCGGTAATTATATATTAAAATGTTCACACGTTGGCTATGTGACAAAAACTTTTGAAAATATAAAGCTTTATCTAGGTCAAACACTAAATTTTGATATTCAGTTAGAATCGGAAGCAGTTACTCTAAAGGATCAAGTGATAGTCATAGGTTCATTGCCACTAATTGAAAGAACTATATCAGATAGAAGATCTATATTCGGGGATTTAGAAATTAAAAAATTACCATCTAATGTGAGAACAGGATATGATCTTGCACTTTTATCACCTGGTGTCAATAGGTCATATAGACCTTACAGCCCCTTCAATTTTAGTGCTTTCAATGACAGGGAACTGAAACTTTTCATTGATGGGATAGACTTTAGTCGCTATTCCGTTGGAGGCTTACCAGCTTTCTCGGTAGTATTGCCTCAAAGTTCCATAAACCAATTTGAGGTTATTACCAATATATTCAAACCTGAGTATGGGAATTCTCCTTCGGGATTCATTAATCTTATCACAAAATCAGGTACTGATGATTTTCACGGAACTGCTTTTGGATTTTTCAGAGATGCTGTTCTGGATGAAAAAAATTATTTTGCTGATGATAAACCCGGCTATTCACGCCAGCAGTATGGCTTTTCATTTGGGGGCCCTATCATAAAACAACGCACTCATTTTTTCATAGCATTCGAGAGGCTCAATGAAGGCAACAATGTCACAATATACACCGGAGGTACCTTCCCTGAAGAAGAAGGTAGCTTCATCTCCCCATTACAACGTAATAACTTATTTATCAAAGTGAACCATCAATTATTTTCAAATTATTTTTTAATGTCCAGCTTTAATTATTTAAGCACTTCGACTGAAGTTGGATGGGGAGGTAGGACAGTTAGGAGTGCAGGTTCAGAGTGGAGACCTGAAATCTTATCTGCTCAAATTAGCCACAAATGGATAATCAACGAAAATCTACTGAATATTTCTAGGATAGGATATTACAATTATACTGATATATTTAAGACGATAACTGATGCTCCTCAACTGAGATATCCAAGTGTTAGGATAGGTGGAAGTATTGCGGGTGATCAGGAGTTAACTGATTCACGCTGGCAACTAAAAAGTGACTTATTTTATCATCTTAATGATTTTATTGGTCAGCATAATTTGAAAGCTGGTTTCGATATTATGAGATATCGCTCTAGCGGATTCGGTGATATCTACTATAACGGTTTATTCTATTTTGAAACCGATACAAGTTCAACACCATACCTTGCCATTGTTGGCGATGGTGACTCGCATTGGGACTTTGTGAATTATAAGCTTGGATTCTACATTCAAGATGATTGGGTGCCAGTAAAAGATTTAACATTAAACATAGGATTAAGGTATGATATTGAAACTAATGCAACAAATCAGAATTTTATTCCGCAAATAGACGATCCTGATCTAGAGCCTTTCCTGACAAAGGGGGACAGGCCAATTGATAGTGATAACTTTGGACCAAGATTAGGTTTTGCCTGGAATCCCTTCAGTGACAAAAACACGGTGATTCGAGGTGGATTTGGAATTTTTTACGGTGCGTTAACGGCACAGTTCGGTTTTGAGGAACAACTTTTAGGAAAATATCCCATATATACAATTTCTGATCCCGGGACTACAGATCGGAACCAAATTAATTTTGAAGGACTACCATACGATTTAGGTTGGATATTACCTGAAAAGGTGCCGATTCCCTACTCACAGAAGTTTTTATTGGGATTAAGTAGAAATATAAATGAGGATATTGTAATTGATATCGATTACATAAGGATAAGAGGATATGATCAACCTTTTGCACTGAATGATATTAATCCTATCGATCCAAATACACAGACAAGACCCATACCACAATATAATGAGATATGGATGGTAAGAACTGATGGAAAGATGTTTTATGATGCGTTAGAGGTTGTATTAAGGAAGACGTTTATTAGTAATTATGCATTTAGGGTTACGTATACTCTATCGAAAACCCAAAATTATTTTGATGATTATAAATACAGGGGGAAAATTTTTCAAAAAGGTCCTTCTATAACGGATGAAAGGCATAGGTTAACATTAAGTGGAATGGTCACGCTACCTTTTGATATCAGTTTTAGCGCTATTGTTATTATATCTTCAGGAAGACCATATGGCATTTACACGGGTGTGGATGATAACAATAACGGGGATTTAACGGATGATCTTCCCGAAGGTGTTGGCAGAAACAGTGAACGAGCCAACGGTTATTTCAATGTGGATTTGAGATTAAGTAAACTAATTAAATTATATAATTTTAATTTGGATTTAATTGTTGACGCTTTTAATATATTTAACACGATTAATTATAATCCAGACTCGTATGTTGGAAATCAAAAATCTTCGCTATTCAAGGAACCCACCGCTGCATTAGCACCAAGAGGTGTGCAATTAGGTTTCCGGGTTGGTTTTTAGAGTTGGTTTACAATTGCTTACTCCTTTTTTTAATACTGAGAAGAAATGATAGAACCACTTGTAGATGAAATTAAAGAACCCGGAACATATCAGGCTGAGCTGATAACAAATGGAATGAGAGAAGGGATTTATTTATATCAACTGACTGCAGGTAGTGTTATGCTCACTAAGAAAATGATTCTAAAAAAATAATCAAGGGAAGATTTGCTACCTTTGAGGCGTTGATAAATTTACTATTTTATAAAGACCAGTCACTTGATGATATTTTTAAATAGGTATAAGAATTCTAACATTAAATATTCATTAAACTTAAAATTCATTCAGAAGTTTAGTCAGAAGTGAGACTTAAGTAATTAGCACAGTGGTTAAGATAATGGATTGGAAATTGAAAATTATTATATTAATTACATAGCTAAATTTTTCAATTATAACTCAACATTAAGCAAAAAAGTCTAAAATAATGTCAGTAGGTGAGTGGAAAGAATTACACAGGATTTATTTAATTAACACTGAAAATCCATGTGTCGGCGGTTCAATTCCGTCTCTGCCCACCTCAAAGGCACCTATACCGACGGTGCCTTTTCTTATAAAAAATTCGTTTAAAGTAATCCAGATCAAAATAAATTGTAAGCACGACAATTTTTATAATCAATAAAACTAAGGTCTTAAATGAAAGTTCAAGCTCTATTACAAACATCGTTTCCTAAATTAAAATTATTTGCAAAAGGGAAAGTAAGAGATATTTACGAAGTTGGAGATTATCTCCTGCTTGTATCTACCGACAGAATCTCAGCATTTGATGTTATAATGGAGCAGGGCATTCCTTATAAAGGAATGGTGCTTACTAAAATATCAGAGTTCTGGTTTAATTATACAAAGGATATAATTCCAAATCATATGGTTACAACTAATGTTGAAGAGTATCCATCAGAATGTAAAGAATATGCTGATGATCTTATTGGAAGATCTATGCTGGTGAAAAAAGCAAAAGTAATTCCGATTGAATGCATTGTAAGAGGTTATATTTCAGGTTCCGGCTGGAAAGACTATAAAAATACCGGTGCGATTTCGGGGATTTCATTACAAAAAGGATTACAGGAATCGGAAAAATTAAACAAGCCAATTTTTACTCCTTCAACAAAGGCAGAAATCGGTGATCACGATGAAAACATTTCTGCTGACGAAGCAATTGAAATAACTGATAAAAAAACTTTTGATGCCGTTGAAACAGCTTCTAAGAATTTGTATAAAAAAGTCTCCGGTTATGCACTTACAAAAGGAATAATAATCGCTGATACAAAATTTGAGTTTGGTAAAGTAAATGGTGACATAATTTTGGTCGATGAAGTTCTTACTCCGGATTCATCCAGGTTCTGGCCACTTGATAAATATGAAAAGGGGAGAGGACAGGAAAGTTACGATAAACAGTTTGTACGTGATTATCTACTTTCAATTAATTTTAATAAACAACCACCGCCACCGCCGTTGCCAGAGGATATTATTAAAAAAACGAGTGAAAAATATTTAGACATTTACAAAAAGTTAACCGGACAAAGTCTAATCTAAATAATTTTGAATCTTTCCTTTTGAAAGTTCCCTTGTAATTTCCTATTCTTACAATTACAAGTTTCTTTTTTATCATTAAGTAATTAAATGACACTTCCAAATCAACTAACCATTTTAAGAATAGTACTCTCTCCGTTATTCCTCTATTTTTTTCTTTCAGAAGAGATTTGGATGAAACAGGTATCAATAGCAATTTATATAATAGCTGCTTTATCTGATTGGTACGATGGCTGGCTGGCAAGAAAATTTAATTACATAACCAGCTGGGGAAAATTTTGGGATCCGCTTGCTGATAAAATTCTTACTTCGTTTGCTTTCATTTCATTTGCACTTGTCGATTTAATTCCTTTTTGGATGGTATTAATTATTGTCGGGAGAGATATACTTGTCACGTTGCTCAGGGTGTATGCAGATGCCAAAAACTTTATGTTTTCGACAAGCTACTACGCCAAGTGGAAGACTATGCTTCAAATGATCTTTCTCTATTATCTGTTAATATTCTATGTTGCTAAATGTACCCCGGAAATTTATAATCAATATGAAAGCGTAATCAAAATGCTTCTCGATAAAAATCTTATTTATAGCGTTGCCTTATTTGTTACCTTAATTACACTTCATTCGGGATATCGTTATTTAAGAAGGAACTGGTCTATCATTAAGCGGATATTTAAAATTGCAGATTAATTTTCTTGAAAAATTAATTGGCTCCGGATTATATTCAGGTTATTCCCCTGTAGCTTCGGGTACGGTAGCAAGCTTTGTCGCATTGCTTATATATTTTATACCTGGTTTTGAACAGCTTTATATAATAATTACTGTTTCAATATTATTCTTCTTATATGGAATTCCTCTCGGAAGTAAATTTGAAAAAATATACGGCAAAGATCCCAAACAATGCACTATTGATGAATTTGTTGGAATGTGGATTTCACTAATTGCCCTGCCAAAATCAATAGGAATTGCAATTACTACATTCTTTATTTGGCGGATTTTGGATATTATTAAACCGCCTCCAGCCAGAAAACTGGAAAAAATAAATGGTGGATTTGGAATAATGATTGATGATGTCGTATCTGCAATTTATACCCTATTAATAATGCATGTAATCGTATATTTAGCTGGTAAATTTTAATCATTTTGAAGAATTGAATGCAAGCTTATATAATTACAATTGGTGACGAAATTTTACTTGGGCATACTCTGAATACTAATGCTGCGTATATTGGTGAACGTTTAAGTGAGCTAAATATCACAGTTCAAAAAATATCTGTAGTTGGTGATGATGAAGCATCAATTATAAATGAATTTAAATTAGCACAGGGTAACTGTGATCTTGTTTTTGTTACAGGCGGATTAGGCCCAACACATGATGATGTTACCCGAAAGTGTGTTGTAAACTTTTTCAATACTGAGCTTGTAGAAAACGAGCAGGTCCTGGAGGATATAAAATCTCTTTTTGAAAAAAGAAACAGAAAACTTACCGATATAAACAGAAACCAGGCTAAAGTACCGAAAGTTGCAGAGGTAATTCGGAACGAGTATGGCACAGCTCCGGGATTATGGATTGAACAGGAAAACAAAGTTTTTATTGTTATGCCGGGTGTTCCATACGAGATGAAAGGAATGATGGAATCTTCTGTAATGAAGAAACTTGAAGAATTTAAGGGTGAAGAAAAAGTTTTCGTGGAGAGAAAAATTTTATTAACTACCGGTATTCCGGAGTCTATGCTTTATGAGCGGATAGGAAATTTAGATGAAGTCCTTCGGGGGGCAAAACTAGCATTTCTTCCAAACCAATTTGGTGTAAAGTTAAGATTGACTGTTGAAGAAGCTGATAAAGAATCCGCAAAAAATAAACTTTCCGAAACTGAGCAAAAAATCCGTACTAAAGTCGGAAGATATATTTACGGCAGTGATGACCAGTTGCTTGAGGAAGTGATCGGTAAATTGCTCTCGGACAGGGAATTAAAAATAGCCGTAGCTGAGTCCTGCACAGGCGGATTGATTGGGAGTCTGCTGACGAACATTAGCGGCAGTAGTAAGTATTTCGAACGGGGAATAGTTAGCTACAGCAACGCATCGAAAGTGGAAATTTTAAAGGTTAATGAAGATACAATTGCAGAACACGGCGCTGTAAGCAGGGAAGTGGCTATGCAAATGGCAGAAGGTGTTAAATCTACCAGTGGGGCTGATATTGGTCTTGCCACCACAGGCATAATGGGTCCAACCGGAGCAACGACCGAAAAACCTGTAGGACTGGTTTATATAGGATATTGTGATGAAAAAGTCTGCACTGCCAGAAAATTTACATTTGGCAACGATAGAATCCTGAACAAGGAAAGAACTGCACAGGCTGCCTTAGATTTTGTGCGCAGACAGCTCCTTGGCATTTCCACCGATGATTAGACTTTTTATTTCATTAAAAATCCCTGATGAAGTTTTAGACAGAGTATTGGAGGAAGTTCACAATGCTGCTGAAAATCCGTTTAAATTTAAGTGGGAGACTAAAGATAAAATCCATTTAACTCTGAAATTTATAGGAGAGGTTGAAGAAAAATTAGTTGAGCATATTTCCAATGAACTTGAATTTGTTGAAAATTATTCTTCATTTGAATGTTCAATTTCCCGGTTCGGATTTTTCTTCAGAAATAATGAGCCAAAAATACTCTGGTCTGATCTTCAGTCGGAGAGATCCTTTACTCCCATTGTAGATGAGTTGAATCAAAGAATGGAAAAATTTGGTATTGAGTCAGAGAAAAGGAAATTCAAGGCTCATTTAACTCTGCTGCGGATAAAACAGGAAGTCACAGAAAAATTTATACAGAGGATAAAAACATACGAACTTGAAAAAATTAATTTTACTGCCAATAAAATAACTCTGGTGCAAAGTCAGTTATCAAAAGAGGGTGCCAGGTATAAAGATTTAAAAACTTATGAATTAAAATGACGGAGGGATAATGCCAACGGAAAAAGAACAAAAAATAAAAATTATTGAAGATGCAATTACCAGCATAGAAAAAACCTATGGAAAAGGTTCAATTATGAAGCTTGGTGATGGTGTTATTCACGATATCGAAGCCATTCCTACAGGGGCTCTTTCATTAGATTTTGCACTCGGTATCGGTGGAGTGCCTAGAGGAAGAGTTACTGAAGTTTATGGTCCGGAATCGAGCGGAAAGACTACCCTTTGTCTTCACGTGATTGCAGAAGCGCAGAAAATGGGCGGGCTCGCTGCGTTTATAGATGCTGAGCATGCTCTCGATGTTAATTATGCAAAGAAGCTTGGTGTCGATACAGCTAATCTGTTAATTTCACAACCGGATTTCGGTGAGCAGGCATTGGAAATTACAGATACACTCGTTCGCAGCAATGCTCTGGATGTAATTGTTATTGATTCGGTTGCTGCATTGGTGCCGCGTTCTGAAATTGAAGGTGAAATGGGCGATGCTACCATGGCAGTACAGGCAAGATTGATGTCGCAGGCCTTGCGTAAATTGACTGCAGCAATTTCAAAGTCGAAGACATCGGTAATCTTTGTTAACCAGCTCAGAAGCAAGATCGGCGTAATGTTCGGTAATCCTGAAACTACTACCGGTGGGAATGCATTAAAGTTTTATGCTTCGTTAAGAATAGATATAAGAAGAATTGCAGCCATAAAAGATGGTGAAAATGTAATCGGCAACAGGACGAAAGTTAAAATTGTAAAAAGTAAAGTGGCACCTCCTTTTAAACAGGTTGAATTCGATATCCTTTACAACGAAGGCATAAGTAAAACCGGTGATCTTATAGATTTAGGAGTTAATATGGGTATAGTTAAGAAAAGCGGTGCATGGTTTACTTACGAAGAAGAAAGATTCCAGGGACGGGAAGGTTTCCGCCAAAAGCTTATTGAAATGACCGATATGAAAAGCAAACTTGAAAAAGAGCTGCGTTCAAAACTGGGTATGATTAAAAACGGCGAAGATAAGCAAGAAGATAAGGAAGAGAAGCAAAAAACAGGGAATAAAAAATCGAAATAAACATTTGAATGTTAAGGTAGCCGCAGGCTTTAGCCTGCGTGCGATTTGACTGATTAATATAAACAGGAAGTCACGGTCCATACCGTGACTTCACTGTTGACAGTACTTCTGTCACGAAGTGATTCCTCGCTGTGCGGGGCAGGCTGTGACAGCAAAGAATTAAGCATGCGTGTAGCAAGAATATTAAAAAAAGGTAAGAGCGATGTAACCATACATTTTGATGACGATACAAAACTGTTTTTAGCAGTTGAAGTGTTTCTAAAAAGCGGTCTGAAGAAAAATGATGAGATTTCTGATGACCGCTTTTCTTTTTTAATAGAAGAGAATAAAAAATTTCACATAAAGCAGAGAGCATTCAGACTGCTCGGCAGAAGGCAGCATTCGGTCGCAGAACTTAAGAATAAATTATGGAACAAAGACTATGATAAGAGACTGATTGATGAAATTTTGGCTCAGCTGATTGAGAGTAATTATTTAGATGACAAAGAATTTGCGAATGCTTTTGTCGAAGAAAAATTAAAGGCTAAAAAATGGAGCAAGCGAAGACTGAAGTCTGAATTAATTAAAAAAGGTATAAAGCCCGATTTGATTTCTGAAGCACTGAATAGTAAAGTATCCGGCTCTGATAATTTTGATAACGCATTTGCAGTTGCAAAAAAGAAATATGAATCTCTTAAAAAAAGAGACCTTGAACCAAAGGAAATAAGAAACAAACTTTCAACTTTCCTGCTCTCAAGAGGCTTTGAATATGATACGGTTAAAGAGGTTTGTGACCAAATTATAAAGTAAATTACCGGCTAGTCTAAATTACCCACACGTTTTTCTTTTCTGATTTTAACAACTTTACTCATCGTCATTCTGGCGAAGTTCGGTAAACGGGACGAGTCCAGAATCTGACCTCTTCAGCTTTATTCAACGTAGCAATATTCAGATTCCCGACGCGCCCTGAACCCAAATAAGGGCTTGCAGGAATGACAACTATACTTAGTTATTCCGGTTTATACGGAATCCGACTGGACTAGCAAACCTTTAACTACTCCAAGAAAGAGAAAGAAAAAATACTTCAAAACTATTTTGAACTATTCCTCCCCATTTTTTTTATAATCTTTGCAACTTCTGGTATATCAATTTTCTTTGCTGCATCCTCTACCGAGAACCACTTACGTTTTCTCAAATTTCTTTCGGGATAATCTTTGTAAACTCTTGAGACTTTAAGAGAATAAACTTTAATTCTGATATCACCACCGTATTTTTTTATTTTATAGAAGCCAAGTGCCCGCGTCGAGTTGCTTCCCCTGATTCCTGCTTCCTCAAAAGCCTCTTTTTTTGCAGACTGAAATGGTGTAAGATGATATTCAATAAATCCTTTTGGTATTATCCATCTTTTCTTCCTGATGGACGTGACTAATAATATTTCTTTTCTGCCGTTCTTATTTCTATACGGTATTACTCCCGATTGCTCAAAGTGATATTTTTCCTTCAAACAAGAAAACCTTCCATATAATTAAATTAAAAGAATTTATTCCGATTGCTTAAATTTCGATAGGTAAAGATAAATTACGTGACAAATAACAACAAATACCTTTTTTCCCTTTATGAAAGTATTGAATGATCATTCTTTACAGAACTTGAACACTTTTAAGATAGATGTTAAGGCAAAATATTTTGCAGAAATATTTTCAGTCCAGGAATTACCCGAGCTGCTTGCAGATAATTATTTAGTGAAAGAAAAGAAATTTGTATTGGGCGGAGGAAGTAATATTCTCTTTACCAAAAATTTTAACGGACTTGTCATAAAAAATTCCATTCCCGGTATAAAAGTGATCGAAGAGAACTCCGATTCAGTAGTAGTTGAAGCTGGTGCGGGTGTAAACTGGGATGATCTTGTTAAGTATTGTGTTAATAAAAATTTCGGTGGATTAGAAAATTTATCCTTTATCCCGGGAACAGCAGGAGCCGCACCTATTCAGAACATAGGAGCCTACGGACAGGAACTGTCCGAAACTTTTCAATCACTGGAATCTGTATCTATCAGTTCACTTAAACCTAAGACTTTTGTAAAAGATGAATGTAAGTTTGCTTATCGCTCCAGCATATTTAAGGAAGAACTAAAAAATGAATTCATTATTACCTCAATTAAATTAAAGCTTAGAAAAAATCCTGTTGTTAAATCTGATTATGGAGATATCAAACAATTTTTGAATGAAGAAAAAATAAGTTCTCCAACCTTAAGCGATATTAGAAAAGTTATCATTAAGATCAGGAAAAATAAATTACCTGATCCGCTCGTTATTGGAAATGCAGGCAGTTTTTTCAAAAATCCAATCGTAGATAAAAAACGATTTGAAGTTATCAAATCCGGATATAATGATGTAGTTGCATTCAAAGTAGATGATAATTCAGTCAAGATAGCTGCCGGGTGGTTAATCGAAAAATCGGGCTGGAAAGGGAAACGTGTCGGCAGCGTTGGAACTTTTCTCAGACATTCATTAATAATTATTAATCACGATGACGCAACCGGATCTGAAGTTCTTGAATTTGCCATGCGAATAAAAGAAGAGGTAGAGTCTAAATTCGGAATTATTTTAGAAGAAGAAGTAAATATCATTTAAAGTCCGAAATAACTCACATCTAAGCGAATCGTTATTTTAATTGTATTTCTAAACGATAATAATTAACTTTTATCAAAAATCTTTTTAGTAAAATAAACGGATAGTTAATATGATGAACCAGAAAGAAGATAATCAGGGAAAATCTGCATATGAAAAAGCTGCGAGTGAAGGTATTGATCCGCGCTGCATCCCTCAAAAATTGGATGGACCTGTACCTGAGCACGACGATATAATGTATCCTGATTATCCTGGATCCGACCAGGAAAGCTGGAAATACTTGTATGAAAGGCAAATGAAATTTTTACCCGGCAGAGCATGCAATGAATACATGGAGGGAACCGCAATACTGAATCTTACTCCGGAGAAAATTCCGTACTTGAAAGAATTAAGTCATATATTCTTTAATGCAACCGGCTGGAAGGTAGCACGTGTACCCGGTTTAATACACGAGCAGAATTTTTTTGAAATGCTCCGGCGAAGAGTTTTTCCATCTACAGATTATATTCGGGGTAAAAATGAACTCGATTATACTCCGGCACCTGATCTGTTTCACGATATTTTTGGTCACATGCCTTTGCTCACAAACAAAAATTTTGCATCGTTTTACCAAAAGTTTGGCGAAGCTGCAATGAATGCAAAAGGTAATGACAGAACGAAGCTTGAAACATTTCACTGGTTTACTGTTGAGTTTGGGTTGATCAATAATCCCGAAGGAAGAAGAATATATGGTGCAGGAATCCTTTCATCGCACCAGGAAGTACAGCACTCATTATCGGACCAGGTTGAGGTTATTCCTTTTGATCCGGAAAGAATTGTAACACAGGAATATGATGTATGGCATCTGCAGCCGATTCTTTTTGCTATAGAATCATTTGAACAGCTTGAAAAAGGATTTAATGATTGGACTAAAAAGCTGGGGCTGTTAAGTTAAAATTTTTGTCATAACCGGTTTACTAATCTTTTTTCCCTATCTGAACTTTCAAGTAAGATTTTCTGTTTAATGTGTAGTTGGATATACAGTAAAATCATTCTTAAATTAAACTGGCATAAATAATTAATTACCTCAAAATTATAAAAGCATACTAAAAGGATTACAAATGAGCCTTGAAACTGGTATTAAAGCACCTGCATTTAAACTAAAAAACCAGGATGCTAATAATATTTCATTGCAAGATTTTAAGGGAAAAAACATCATACTTTATTTCTATCCCAAGGATGATACCTCCGGATGCACAAAAGAAGCCTGCAACTTTCGTGATGAGTTCCCAAAGTTTGGAAAATTAAATGCAGTAATTTTAGGAGTAAGCCCTGATTCTGTAGAATCACATCAAAAATTTAAAAATAAATATAAACTTCCTTTTGATCTGCTGAGTGATGAAAAGAAAGAAGTTCTGAAGAAATACCATGTCTGGCAAGAGAAGAGCATGTATGGCAGAAAGTATATGGGTGTTGTGAGAACAACATTTATTATTGATGCCAATGGCAAAATAGCTAAGATATTCCCGAAGGTTAAAGTAGATAAACATAACAAAGAAGTAATGGAAGCCCTCAAGGAATTATAATGGGAAAAATAGTTTATTTAACAAGAAGGGAAACTTTTGCAGCAGCTCACCGCTTATTTAAACCGGATCTGAGCGATGAAGAAAATTTTCAAATCTTCGGTAAATGTAGCAATCCGAATTGGCACGGACATAATTATACTTTAGAAGTTACAGTCGCAGGTGGGACAAACCCTGAAACCGGATTTGTATTAGACATAAAAAAGCTAAAAGAGATAATTAAGGAATACGTGATTAATAAAGTCGATCACAAAAATCTTAACGTGGACACTGATTTTATGAAAGGATTGATTCCAACTTCTGAAAATATTACCATGGCAATCTGGAGTGAGCTGGTTGATAAAATTCCCGGTGGGAAATTATATTCAGTAAAGCTCTACGAGACTGAAAATAATTATTTTGAATATAAAGGAGAATGAGCTTTGGATAAGCAAAAAATGGAAATTCTGGTTTCGGATTTTCTTCAACAACTCGGAGAGGATCCTAAGAGAGAGGGATTACTGGAGACACCCCGGAGAGTTGCAGAAGCCTATGAATTCCTGACATCAGGATATCATAAGGATATTAAAGATGTTATGAATGATGCTCTGTTTAATGAAAAGTATGACGAAATGGTGCTGGTAAAAAATATTGATTTTTACAGTTTATGTGAGCATCATATGTTGCCTTTTTACGGAAAAGTCCATGTTGCTTACATTCCCAATGGAAAAATCATTGGTTTAAGCAAAATTCCCAGAATTGTTGATGTTTTCGCCAGAAGACTTCAGGTGCAGGAGAGAATGACACAGCAAATTGCAGATACCCTGGAAGAATATTTACAGCCGACTGGAGTGGCAGTTGTAGTTGAAGCATTTCATATGTGTATGATGATGCGTGGTGTTGAAAAGCAAAATTCTTCGGCAACAACAAGTGCAGTACACGGTGACTTTAAAGAAGATGCCCGCACGAGAACAGAATTTCTTGATTTAATATCTCATAAAAATTTATAATTGAATGGAAGAAAAACCTGGAATCTGGATAACCGGTGCAAGCTCCGGAATAGGTAAAGCAATTGCTACTGAATTTGCAAAAATTGGCTGCAATGTTTTTGTTTCTGCAAGAAGAGCAAACGAATTGGAAAGACTAAAGGAAGAATTGGAAGAATATGAAGATAACGTTCATATATTTCCTTGTAATGTTGCTTCTTCTGCGAATGTTGAACAAACCTGTAAAAAAATTACCGCAGAATTTAAGTTAGATTGCCTGATAAATAACGCCGGCGTTACTTCCTTTAAAGCTGCTGAAGATAATTCAATAAATGAAATTAACGACATAATAAATACAAATCTCTTAGGTTCGATTTATACCATAAGATCGGTCATGCCTGTATTCAAAAAAGCTCAGTCAGGTACAATCATTAATGTTCTTTCGGTTGTAGTGGATAAAATTTTCACTAACAGTTCATTGTACTCTGCATCAAAAATGGGACTCTGGGGTTATTCCAAAGTTCTTAGAGAAGAAGTGCGTAAGCACAATATAAAAGTTATAAATATAATTCCTGGTGCAACCGAAACACCAATCTGGTCACAGGATACAAGAAAAGAATACGCTGAAAGAATGATGCAGCCTGAAAGTATTGCCAGAGTTGTTGTTTCGTCGTTTTTGCAAAAAGAAAATTTAGTTACTGAAGAGATTGTGCTCAGACCATTAACCGGGGATTTAAATTAAAAAAGCCGGCTTATTAACCGGCTGTGTGGAGAAGAGATTACGCAAATCTTATTCAAATCTTGGTTTATTCCTGTTCTGCCTGAAATTATCATTGTGCCTGGGAATTCTTTTCCTAATATCATTCCATGTTGCTTTTTGCTCAGGATCCAGCAACTCATAAATATCCATTTGATGATTTGCTCCTGCTAGCTGCATTCTGTTCCTGATCTCACTTAGTTCTTTTATCTTGGCTATAAACTCGTCTCTTGTATATTCGCCCTTATTCTTTAACTCCTGGAGTTCGAGTTCTTTTTTGTCAAGCTCTGCTCTGAAATCTATCATTTGCTTTTGATGATTAATTCGTAAGCCTTCAATTTTGGTTTCCTGCTCATCTGTTAAATTAAGCTTTTCATGAATCCTGTCTTTATCCCGGTATCTTTTGCCGTCTTTGTCACCGTAATCGTTTCCGTATCCATATCCCTGACCCAAAACGCTTAATGCGGATAGAATAAATACTCCCGCAACCATTAATACAAATAAATTCTTCATAATATTTACTCCTTTATTATTTTTATGATTGTTTTTTTCAGTTTTCAGACAATTGGACAAGCAGGGTATAAGTTTGGTTTAAAAAATTATATTTAAACCATCCTAACAAAGTATTTGTCAAATAAATCAGAGCTAACTAATTATTGTATGCTAAATAATTCAGATGATTATGAACTGGTACGCAGATTTCTTTCGGGTGATGAACAGGCATTTAATAAATTGGCAGTTCGTTATCAGACAAGGATTTACTGGCACGCCCGTAGAATGGTTGGCAGTCATGATGATGCCGACGAAATTGTGCAGGAAGTATTAATGGTTATGTTTAAAAAATTAGGCTCTTTTAATTTTAAATCATCCCTTTATACATGGATTTACAAAATAACATCGACAAGAAGCTTAAATCTGATAAATAAAAATAAATTGAAAAGAATTATATCATTCAATAGTGATAAGTTTAGTGCAAGTTCTTTTAGTGATGATGTAATTGAAAATTATGAACAGAAAGAAAAATTTAATAAAATAGAAAAATATTTGCAGAAACTACCTGTAAAACAGCGGGAGGTTTTTATACTCAGAAATTATGATGATATGTCCTATCAGGAAATTTCCGAAATAACAGGTAAAAGTATCGGAGCACTAAAAGCAAATTATTTTCACGCATTTAAAAAAATAAAAGATCATATGGAAGAAGATGAATAAAGAAGAAATGATTATAAAATATTTAGATAATCAATTATCTGAGGTAGAGAGGCTTAATTTCGAAAGGCAGCTTGCAGATTCTGCAGAATTAAAAAGAGAATTTAAAAAATACGCAGATATAAATGTGCAGATAGGCGAACTTAAAAAAATAGAATCCAACCAGCTATATTTCAATTCTTTGCTTCCGCGGTTTCACCGGATGCAAAAGGATCAAAGTGCGGTATTTACTTTCAAAAATGTCGGATACGTATTTTCTTTAGTTATTATGTTTATAGTTTCATTTACTGTATTTGATTTACTTTATCAGGGAAATGAATCGGCTAATCTTATTAAATTTACCGAATCACTTACCACGGATGAGAAAATTGATTTGCTAAGTACATTAAACGGTGAAGCTACGACTGAATATTTAAATAAATTATATTCTGATTTTTACAATAATGATATTGAAACAGGATTTGCAGATATACCGGATAAAAATCAGATTGCGGTTTCTTATAATCTTGATGTAAATAATATCGAAGAAATAGTCACCGATGAAGAATTTGAAAATATTTACAATGAATTATTAAGGAAGAATTTTTTTAACAAGGAAAACTTATGAAAATCATTTATTTAACAGCAGTTATTGTGTTTGGTTTTGTGGCTTCAATATCTCCCCAAAAGAAATTTGGCAGGGATGGTGAAATGAGGGAAAGAATGGCTCAACTGGAGAAAATAAAACTAATTGAAGTGATGAACATGGATGAAGAAACCACACTTCGTTTTTTTTCGCGTCGAGCCGATTTTATTAAGAAGCATGATGAAATGCGGGATATTATTGATGGGAAAATTGATCAACTGGAGGCCACCATAAAAAGTGCCAGAATGGTAACTGATTCTGAGCTTCAGAATATGATAAATGAGATAATTGAGCTTCACACGTCACTTGAGAATAAACGTGCTGAGTTTATAAGATCTTTGAATGATATTCTCTCAACCGAGCAGATAGCCCGCTATGTCGTTTTTGAGAAAAGATTTAAAGATGAGCTGAGAAAACTGCTGTTCCACGACAGGAAACCCAGGGAACATGAATAATTCACTCTTCATCTTAGGGGGAAAAATTCATGTACAATCTTTGTGTTGATTTTCAAAACCGTTGGGACTATTTTTACCCTTCAATTTTGCGGAAGTGGTGGAATTTGGTAGACACGCTATCTTGAGGGGGTAGTGCCTTAATTGGCGTGCGGGTTCAAGTCCCGCCTTCCGCACAA
>Ga0209536_100005269_pt1 | contig 20173 bp, 17 predicted proteins | sample DeeMarSeWOR28_12_FD_187461 | JGI IMG/M metagenome (GOLD analysis project Ga0209536, IMG submission 187461) | Marine sediment microbial communities from White Oak River estuary, North Carolina - WOR-2-8_12 (SPAdes) (version 2) | ecosystem: Environmental > Aquatic > Marine > Intertidal zone >...
GTCACACCCCAAAGATGCAAGTTCGTACTTACGGGAGCCAGTACATGATAAGAATTCTCACCTAACCCCAGCCGATAATGGCCTAATACTGAATCTATTTGCACGCTAATGCTCTTCAATCCAAATTGATCCTGCCTTTTTTCCAAAGCCAAACGGAAATCATAGCGGCGTAGAGCATAATTCACATAGAAATCACTCACTCCATATACCCCCACCTGTTGGTAAGTATGGAAAGAAGCGTTCACACGCCCGTTTGCCGAAAGGATCAAGAAGAGCATCACAATATTCACTTAGTAAACCTCTTTTCACCCATTATCAACTCGATCGCGCCATAGTCGAAAACAACCTTGGCGAGATAAGATCCCCTCTCAAGAACGCTCTTAATAGGGATACTGATCCTTCGTTGTTTCCTCGGCATGACAATGAATTCGCGTAAGGAATCACGCTGTATGATCTTGGTGTCATAAGTTGTGACGATCACCTCGCCAGTGACCCGCAGGTGAACATTACCAGTATTCGTCAGAACCACCCCCAACGAATCGCCGCGTACGAAGAAACTATCGAACGAAGCGCTCTTTGCCGCATGCTCGGGGATCGCGTAGTAAACCGGAACCCCAATCTCACCGGCAACGCTAATGGCCGCAGAATACCGGGTAGGTATAGGTTGGGATTTGAAAAGTAGCATGCCGTAGTATTCTGGGATCTCTGAAGCGGGGGATAATTGAGAAGTCACCCTCACCGCTTCGACATCCTTTGGCGGGATAACAAATTCCTCGGGATTGACGGTTGCGCGCGGTCCGAGAGAATTCGCAAAATGGCCGGGAACATAAAAAGCGACCTTGCCAGACTCATCGACGTCAAAATCCTCGAACTCAACCTTGATCCTAAGGGAATCGTCAGTAAAGTTCTGTACTTCGAAGATCTCGGTTACGGCTTCAGCACCAAGCACCACTTTTTCAACCTTTGCCGGGCCGACCGTGAAACCGAGATAACTGATCAATATTAGATAAGATATTATCATAGGCCAAATACCCTGTAATACAAAATTACCGACTGATCGCCAGCTCCATCATCAGCCTCAGCTTTGAAAATGTAATCCTGGGGTCGCTCGAATCTCTGCAGACCGGGTCCACTCACTTCAAAATGTTCGATGTCCTGGTATAAGACACTATATGCGCGCCAGTTGCCGCCTGGTGGATCAACGCCGGCAGGCGGCAATGGTTCTCCCTGGGGTGCAAAATACAACTGATCCAGAGTCACGGAACTCGAGAAGTCACCACTGCCCCGTGTTGCTACATATACGTCAGATATATCATGGCTCGGACCGATCCGCTGATAGCCAATTGTCATTCTGATCCCACCTGGATTGAACGATGACGCCTGGGTGGGATGGTAATATGTCGGAAAGACACTCGGCGGGTAGATCACCTGATACAGGTCAAACTCGATGTCTGAATCAATGGCAATGATGATGCGCGTCCTCGATTGAAGAAGAGAGGCCGACAGGAAAAGCAAGAAAAAGATCAACCTGCCCATCGGCCTCACCCCCTATATACCCCTACTGGGCATAAACGCGATAATAGATGATAACCGTCTCACCCGCAGCGGGAGTCGGTGCATCGTCCACTTCGGCCTGGAAAACATAATCCTGGCTTTCATCCTGCCAACCAGTAGTATTCAGTCCATTTGCGATCTCAGTATACGTGGTCGTGAACGACACCCAGTTTCCACCAGGCGGGTCAACACCGTTCACAGGATTCGCTTCTCCATTCGGTGCGTAGTACAGCTGATCGAGCAATATCGAAGCACTGAAATCAGCACTACCACTTGTCTCAAGATGCCAGGTCATGGCTTGAGAATTCGAGAAGACCTGAACATCAACGCCATCCGCATTAGAGCCGCCAACCAGCGTTGGGTCATAATAGCCGGGGAAAACCGCGGGTGGAAATGTAACGCCCGGATCACCGAGGTCAAATTCAGTGTTGCCGTTCACATACAACCCGATCCGCGCCGGTACGCGAACCGTAACCAGGAGAGTGTCAACAAGCGTATCACCCGGAGCAAAACCCATTATGCGATCACCAGGACCACCCCGGATGACCGCGGCCAGCGCTATCGCCGGCACTATGAGCAGGAGCATTGTCCACTTTAGCTTCACGTTGCCTCCTTTTTCTTTTTTCTCTCTGCTATTAACTCAGTCATGCCAACCATTTCAATGTACTACTCGACATAGACTTAAGTCTAGTAGATTTTACATGAGATTTTCTATTTGTCAAGAGTCTTCATTGATGTTAACATAACTGCGCCCTGACCGGCATGCCAGTATGTGCACGTAAGGTATCGCGCGCACTACCCTGATTGGAGGCAATCTCGTAGTAACCAATACTCCCTTTCAAACATACCAGACCACTTGTCCCAGCCGCACTATATGATTCACCGATGCCAATAGCTACGCCTGCAGCTTGAATCGATGTGATGCATGCGTCGTTTGTAATGTTTGTTATGCAATTGCCAAAATGGTCTATATATGCGATTTCGCCCTGAATATGATCAGCACTCTTTTTCGGCTTCCTTATTTCGAAACGTACGAAGTCTTTCCGCTTTTTGCCCAATACGCATGGCTTTTCGCCGGACGCAAGATACGCCGCAGCTGGACCGAATATATCGCGGGCGTGAAAAGTATGACTCACCCCACCCTCGACGTCAATTTCATAAACCTTTGCGCCAGCGCGGTCAATATAGGAAAAAATACCATTATCAGGTCCAACAAAGAGGTATCTCTGAGCGTCAATGATGATCGGTTTTCGGTCACCACCTACTCCTGGATCAACAACAGCCAAATGCACTGTACCTTCAGGGAAGTTACGACATACTGCTGATAATAAGAAAGCCGCACTGCGAATGTCAAAACGCGCAACATTGTGGGAAATATCTACGATCTGGATATCGCCTGCTCTTTTGAGGATCTCCCCCTTCACTGCGGCAACAAACCAGTCGTCGTTGCCAAAATCAGAAAGGAAAGTAATAATTCTCATGTCCGGAGACGAAATCACTCCGCTGGAATGTCTCTTCAATCCATTTGTACCAAGGTTTAGGAAGGAACTTGCTTGCCTGCAAGCCCTGATGTGCCACTTGCTTCGCAATTTGCGATTCAGACAGAATGCGGAAGTCTTTCCTTATCAACATAATAACGATCAACAGAACAAAGCAAATCACCAGACCCTTAGCCAGCCCCAACACGCCGCCCAGTATCCTATCGATGATGCCCAGCGGTGTGATGTGCACGACCCTGGAAATAATCCTGCCGGCTATTGAAACGACAAGAAAAACAACAATGAATATCAAAATGAAGGCAAGAATCTGCGGAATTCTTACTGTCGCGCTGTAGCTTACTGCGAAAATATAGCCAAAAAAAAGTCCGGCAATATCAAAGGCACTTCTGATGAGACCGGTGGCTATGCCGTGAATGATCAAACCGGCTACGATGACAATTATCAGAATGTCGATCAACGCCATTGTTGTATTATAGATGTATTGATATTCAAGTCAACAAATAGGTAATGGGTATAACGAATAAGAGAGGATTTGCCGGGACAGACAATTCCACGTTTCACAGGCATACTTCTCGACAAGATCGAAGTCTATGTATATGTTAGCGTTCGAGCGGAGCCCTGGGTAATGCACAGGGCGGAATCGAGAACCAGAATTGAAATTTCAAGCACCAAATCGCAAGGGCGAATTCTCCAATAAATCACTCGAGCCACTCGATACCTTCTACCTTTATCTCCTCGGGCTTCACGTCTCCCACGATCAGTAGGTAAAATCGGTCAGGATGAAGGTACTTAATTGCCGCATTTTTCAGGTCATCAACAGTCAGGGCATTTATGTGATCTTCAAAGCGCTCAAGATAATCGAGGCCATAGCCCGCAATTTCGATCTGAGCAACGATATCAGCCATCTCACTGTACGTATCGTAGGCCAGCGGTAGGTATCCGGTATAGAACTTCTTTGCCCAATCCAACTCATCAGGCGTTATCTCTCTACGTATTTCTTTGATCTCATGCAGCAACGACTGGACTGCCTCATCAACCATGTCCTTTTTTGTCTGGACTTCGGCTGCGAAGAAGCCGCCATTCTTAAAACGCTGGAAATAGGAATACGCGATATAAGCTAACCCTTTCTCTTCTCTTATCGCACCGGAGATGCGTGAAGTCAACCCGCCTCCACCCAGAATGTAGTTCATTACCCGCACAGAATGCCAGTCCAACGCACCGTAGTTAGGCCCCATATTGCCCAGCAGTATGTAAGCCTGCGAAATATCCATCGGTATTATGCGCCCAACTGGATGCTCGTTCGCCACTGGTTCAGTGACAGCCAAAGACGGAAGATCAACCCTCTGCCATTGACCTAGCGTTTGGTTGAGCACTGCAATAAGCGAATCCCGGGAAAAATCACCGACGCATACCAGGAAAGCATTATTCGGATGATAGTATGTTGCATGAAAATCACGCACATCTGTATTATTTACACTGGATACTGAACCTTCCAGCCCGACCGGGAAGTGGCCCAGCGGGTGATCGCGGAAAACCAATCCGCGAAATCCCTTCTCACTGACACTGAACGGATCATCAGATTGTGCCCTTATCAGAGACACTGTTTCTCTTTTCAGCCGGAATAGCTCAAGTGTATCAAAGGAGGGATTTTGCAGACATTCACTCATGAGATCAACGATCCTTGCAAGATCTTTGCTCAAGACCTTACCACTCATCCCGCAGTAATCCTCGGATGAGAATGGCGTCAGCACACCACCAACTGACTCAATCGACATCACAATTTTATCATAAGAAGAACGCGCTGTGCCGCGGATCAGCATTTTGCTCACGAGGTTTGCCAACCCCTCCTTGCCTGGTGGATCCAAAATACTACCGGCACGAACGTATACCTTGAACTCAACAACCGGGATCTTATGGGCCTCAACAGCCAGTACAACCAAACCATTCTCAAGTGTATCACGCTCGATATTTGTGGCAAAACCAAAAAGAAAGGATATCAGTAACAATATCAGCACTCTCATTCTGCCTCCGCGGGAACCAAATAGCCTACTGTACGATTATCTTGAGTGAAGTATTTGTTAGCCACTGCCATTATTTGTTCTTTGCTGACCTCTTGAATTTCAATGGGGTAGTTATTGATCTGCTGCCAGCTACGGCCTGCAGTTTCCAGCTGTCCGATATAGTAGCCGATTCTTTCTGGCGAATCCTGCCTGTACACTGCCTGCGCCAGAGCTTGATTCTTCGCTTTATCAAGCTCACTATCACTCACCATCACCTGCTTGAGCTGATCGAGCTCACGGTAAATTTCATTTTCCAGTACCTCGACATCAACACCTGTCTGTGGAATTGCAACGAGTGTAAAACCACCACCATACTTGAGATTCTGGTGATACGTGCTGACCTCAACTGCGATACCCTTTGTCCGTACCAGATGCTGTTCAAAACGCGAGCTGTAACCGGAGGAAAGTATCATTGAAATAACATCCAGAGCAAACATATCCTCGTGATCAGAAGGCACCGTATGGTAGAAGATCCCGAGGGCAGGCTGGTTCACCTGCTTTCTCAGCATGAACCGCCGCTCACCACGTTGCTCAGGTTCGCGATACTCTGCATCTTCCACCGCGGTACCCCTTATTTTACCGTAATGCTTCTTAACCAAACGCAATGCCTCATCTGGTTTCACATCACCGGCCAGAACGATTACGGCATTGGTCGGGTTGTAGTTCTTACGGTACCAATCATAGACATCATCACGCATCATTCGTTCGATATCCGACATGAAACCGATGATCGGATTACGGTATGGATGGTACGAATAGCTGACCAGATCAAGCTGTTCGAAGAGGCTGCTATAGGGATCGTTTTCTCTCAGCCGCCGCTCTTCCATGACCACGGACTTCTCCGGGATGAACTCGTCGGGCGATATCAGCAGATGCTGCATCCGATCCGCCTCTAGTTCGAGTTCGATCTCGTAACGGTCGCTGCGCAGGTTTGCATAGTAAACGGTCCTATCCACTGAAGTATAAGCGTTCTCATAGCCACCGGCTTCCTCGATGATCCTGTTGTATTCTTTGGGCCCGTATTTCTTTGTGCCCTTGAACGCCATGTGCTCGAGGAGGTGGGATATGCCGGTCAGTCCCTTGGGTTCATAGTAACTACCCACCCGGTAGCTGATTTGCGTCGAAACCACCGGGGCAAAATGATCTTCATAGATAAAAATCCTCAGCCCATTATCCAGTTTGTACTCTGAAACCTCAATCGGCTGAAAGCAAATTATCGCTAAGATCAGGTTTAGCATGATTTACCCCCTTATTTTGGATATATTCAGAATATATCCATTTATTGCACCTGGTCAATGTTGAAAATTCTATGTGGCCGTAATCCCAGAGCACACTTCTCGACTCGCCCGCCTCAGGCGGGCTCTCTCGAAGAATATACTCTTTGTGTTCTTGATAGGGAAATCAAAAAGGGCCTGCTCAAGGGTGACGAATTAGTGTTGGTGCTGATATCTATCCTAACAGTTATGAGGTTGGTGATTTTGAATTTGTCCCGCTTTGCGAGGATTCTCGCAAATTTGGCCAAATCAAAGATTTGGTGATTTGCGGAATTTCGTATTTTCTGCAGGAATACACTTCGGCATGAAAAATAGTGCTATTTGCAGATCACGAGCGCGTTAAGATCAAAGGATGGGTGTCGATTGCCCCTTGACAAATCCCAAATTTTTGTTATAATGTAAACAAATGTTTACCTATCTGGCAAAAGGCTACGTTTTACGGTTCTCGGTTACGATGCCCGTTTCGTCATACGTTGGTCGGTTACGGATTTTGTACCTTAAGACGTTACCGCTGAACGAAACGAATATCGTAACCGTCAAACGTGACCGATCTTTTCAGGAGGACATATGAAAACAAGGGACAAAATTCTCAAGACAATCCAGGAATTCGTGGATGAATATGGTTATCCCCCATCGATCCGGGAGATCGCCAAAAAAATACGCCTCAAAAGCACCAAGGCAGTAAAAGTACATTTAGATAACCTGGCCAGTGCTGGTCTTATCGAAAGGGTCTCAGGCCAGGCACGAGGCATCCGCATCAGGCCAAGGTCAATACCTATTGTTGGCCGGGTTGCCGCCGGATTACCCGAACTTGCTTTTGAAGAAGTGGATGGCTATTTCACTCCTTCCCAGTGGCGCGATTGCTTTCTACTCAAGGTAAAAGGGGACAGCATGATAAATGCTCATATTTACGACGGCGATATGGTGGTTGTTAAACCGGCCGGGGATGTGATGGAAAATGAAATTATCGTCGCGAACGTAGGCAATGAAACCACAGTTAAACGGTTTAAAAGAATCAACAAAGAGCCCGTTCTAAAACCAGAGAACGATGCCTACCCAATTATCAAAGAAACTTTTGAGATCATCGGAAAAGTCATCGGCGTAATAAGGAAAGTATGAGATGTTAAGATCGTTTCGCTACAAGAGCACTGGAACCGATATCATCATTTTTAGGATCTTTAAAAACAAGCTCCTCGCAATGGGCAAAGAGGAACAACATTCTCCATTTATCCACAAGGGACCCCAAATAACCCCATTGTCCTCATTGCCATTGCGAGGGGCCGAATTACCGTATTAAGGAATCATAAATGTACAAACAATTTTACATATACATAATGACTAACAAACATAACACCGTTCTACACATAGGCGTTACAAACGACTTAAAGAAGATGGTTTATGAGCATAAAGAGAAATTGGTGGACGGTTTTACAAAAAAATACAATCTCAATAAACTAGTCTACTACGAAATCTTTGACAGTTCATGCAGCGCGGCCACAAGGGAAAAGCAAATAAGATCGCACTCAAGACAAAAGAAAATGAACCTGATACGAACGCTAAATCCTGAGTGGGACGATCTATATGACTACTTCTGAAAAGGATGTTGTTAAACGTTTGACGGTTACGCTGCCCGTTAAATACAGATATCCTCTACCTGTGAGTATGATAAGACACTTACCGAATCACCATCTGCTCTTTGTAATTAATCATTTGTCCCTATTTAACGGGGCGGGTGTCGTTTACCTTTACCGTAGGACATGGCCCTCACAGATGTATTTGTTCCCCTTACGGGGATTCTCGCAAATACAATCAAATCGAAGATTCGAGTATTTGCGGAATCGAATTTCGAAATTCGTATTTCGGATTTTAATATAAGGAACCGTAAGGCATGTATCTCTGCATTGATCTGGATGCCTTTTTTGTTTCTGTAGAACAAGCACTTGACCAATCGTTGATCGGCAAACCAGTAATTGTCGGTGGCTTACCCCAGGAAAGAGGCGTGGTCGCCTCAGCATCCTACGAAGCAAGAAAGTTTGGCATCCATTCGGGCATGCCTACCTCCCTCGCTTACCGGCTCTGCCCCCGGGCAATATTCCTGAAAGGTAAATTCCAGTATTATCAACTCTATTCAAAGCGTTTTCATGAGATAATCAGCACCTACTCACCGGATGTTAATATGGTTTCGATAGATGAAGCCTATATAAACGCAAGAGGAACCCAACGTCTATTCGGCACTCCAATCGAAGTGGCACACAGATTAAAGAATGATATCAAAAGCATATTAAAAATACCATCCTCGGTGGGTATCGCCCGAACAAGGATATTTTCAAAAATAGCCTGTGAACAATCAAAACCTGACGGTGCCCTTGCCGTGCCCGTAAATAATGAAATATCATTCCTTTCGCCACTTAACGTCGGTGTCCTGCCCGGTATCGGACCAAAACACGTTGAGATATTAAATAATTTGAACATTCACACGGTAAAAGAGCTGATCCAGACACCTGACTGGATCGTAGAAACTGCTCTGGGCAACTACTACAAAATACTGAAATTCTTCATCCACGGCGGCGATTACCAATCCTTCGACACGATGAAGTCTATCAGCCGGGAAACAACTCTGCACGAAGATACAATCAACCGGGAACTCATCTATGCTTTATTCTACTATCTAACCGAACGCGCATGTAGTACATTGCGCAAGAAAAAATTGCTTGCCAGAACAATAACCGTGAAGATAAGATTTTCCGATTTCAAAACCATATCAAAAAGGATGAGAATGCCCGGCGGCAGCGCGCAGCAAATAATATTCGAGATCGGTATAAAAACCCTGCAGGAGATGTTAAAAGAAAAAAAGCGGGTCAGGTTGATCGGCATTGCTCTGTCTGGTTTTGGACATGACGGACTCCAGCCCTCAATGTTTAGATTAAAAGAAGAACGAATCAACCGCTTGAACAATGCCTTGGATAGCGTACGCAACAAGTTTGGTTTTAATTCTCTTTTTGCGGCAACCACCATCATCCTGAAAAAGAAATTCGAGGATACGAAACATGGCTATACATTACACACCCCTTCTCTATCACAGTAATTATGGGGTTGGTGGTTCAGACTTCAAAACTTTATTCGAACATTTAAGCAGATATCATTTAAAGAACTGCGGCCTTGTCGATATCACATTTTTCGGTCTTCATGAGTTCATAAAACACGCGAAAGAATACGGGATAAAGCCGATCATTGGCATGAGGGCTCCTTTCCTTAAAGAGAAGGGAAAGAAATCATATTTGATCATACAGAATGAAGAGGGTTATAGAAATCTGTGCAGAATAATAACTAAGAATTCTTTTGGGACAATTGATCTCGATTATGTAAAAAAACATACTGCGGGTACGATTCTTCTTTCAAATTCTATAAGGATACTAAAAGACCTGGACTCGCTGTTTTCAGCTAAATATTATCTCCTCTTCCCTTATCATGCGGTGATAGACAACAAATTCCCGGCGGTCGCTGTAAATGAAATATTCTATGTAACAGATAAAGAAAAAATCCTGTACAAACTAATGTGCGCAATAAAAGACAACCCATACGAACATAGTCGAGGGGTACCAAACCATCTATTAAGCAATGAGGAATTCAACCGACTCTTTGCTGACCATCCGGACGCCATACGCAATACCATCAAACTATCAGAAATATGCAGCTACATGCCGGAGAACAAGGGTTGGATCTTCCCGAATTCGGACCAGGATCTCGCCACGATAATAAGATCAAAGACAAAAAATCTGAATCCCGATGAACGATCGCGGCTTGACTATGAATACGATGTCATCACAAAGACCGGCTTTGCGCCCCACTTCTCCCTTGTCTATCATCTTAAAGAATACGCCCTTGAAAGGGGTATCGGCATGAATGTGCGAGGCTCGGCTGCATCGTCTTTTATCCTCTATGCGCTCGGGCTATCGATCACCAACCCGTTGAAGCATGATCTACCGTTCGAAAGATTCCTTAACCCGCAACGAACCGAACCACCCGATATCGATGTTGATGTTGAATTCGGCCAGCGTGAGAAACTGATCAAGGAAATCCACCACAAATATAGCAGCGATCATGTTGCCCATATATCAGTAATCAATCGCTTCAAGCGCCGGGCAAGCTTCCGCGAAACGGCCCGGGCTTACGGCATATCCCCGCGGGAAATAAAGAACATCGGTAATCATCTTGAAGAGATGACCATTCGAACCATCCATGATCTGTCTGAAAGGATCATCGGCTACCCTCATTATTTTTCCTGTCACCCAAGCGGTATTGTTATAACCCCAGAGCAAATATTCGACTACGTGCCATTATATCCCAGCCCGGCCGATCAAGTCACCCATCTGGATAAAGATGGCGTCGAAATGGTAGGCTTGATAAAGATCGATATCCTTGGTGTCAGGGGCTTCCCTGAACTCTATCTATCAAGGGACAAAATAGACTTCAATGACCCCCAGGTATACCAGTTTATCAGCAAAGCAAAAACCTTAGGGTGTTTTCAGATCGAAAGTCCAATGGTCAGATATATGCTCAAACGTATAAATCCAAAAACAACCATGGATATCGCCAATGCGATCGCCATCATCCGGCCAGGCCCGGCCCAGGGTGGTATGAAGGAAAGATTTCTCAGGCGGCTAAAAGGCGAAGAGGGGATAGATTACCCCCATCCCCGGCTTCGGAATGCCTTATTTGACACCCTGGGCATCCCTGTATATCAAGAACAAATCCTCCAGATCGCCCATGATTTCGCGCATTTCTCGCTGAGTGATGGTGATATGCTACGCAGGGCAATGACCAAGGCGCGCAATCCAAATAGCATGAAGGAACTTCGCGAACTGTTCTTTAACAAAGCCAGCAGTATGGGATACCATTTACAGGAAATCGAGCCGGTGTGGGACCGTATAAGAGCATTTTCTTCATTCGGTTTCAACAAGGCGCATAGCATAACCTACGCGACGCTTGCCTATCTATCGGCCTACCAGAAGTTCTACGAACCCCTCAAATTCTTTTGCCAGGTCATAAACAACAAAGGTGGCTACTATCCTACTGCTGCTTACATCAACGAAGCGCGAAGATGGAAAATAAATATACTCGCACCGGATGTAACAAAGAGCGAAGCTAAATTCGTTGTGCACAATTCATCACTCCTGACCGGGCTAAACGAGATCAGAGACCTTTCATCCGAAACGATCAACCGCATCATAAAACTGCGCCCCTTTAAAGATGGACGTGATTTTTTCTACCGTGTCCGCCCGTCCATTGACGAGGGGATATCACTGATAAGGTCAAGCAGTTTAGATACCTTTAATCATACCTGGCCAGAACTATACTTTCTTTTGCTCGATTCAAAAGCTCCAAGAGATTTCATCCCGGATTTCGCAGGCGCAACGCCACGGTTCCGCGATTTCCATAAACAGGTGAAATTGCTGGACCAGTTGAAGACCATAGAATTCATTCCCGAGAATCATATCCTGGAAATTTTCTATCCCCAACGAGATCTGCGCATATCCGACCTCGTTAAGCTGAGAAAAGCAAGAATTGTCAGTATGATCCTGACACGCCGGACTATCCGCACACGTAGCAGCAAATTGATGTGCTTTCTGACCGTGGATGATGAAACCGATGTATTAGAGGTCGTAATATTCCCGAACAAATATGACCCAAATAAGATCGGAACAATAATGGAGGTCGCCGGGAATATGCAAGATGATTCGCTGATCGCGGAATCTTACAAAATACTACCAATTATGAAAAACGAACCGGTAAGGATCACTTACCCGCGCTATGCCCAGCGCACATAAAGCTAATCAACGATTATGAGTTTGTGAATACCGCTCCACTGCGCTGTCCTTAGCCTAATGAAGTATACACCGCTTGCCACTCTCCTGCCCGCATCGTCCAGCATATTCCAGGATAGAGCGTCAGTCAAATTCCCGCGGCACAGACTCTTAACGTGCCGGCCCGCAATGTCATAGACGCACACCGAACCGGTCGCACCCACCAGTGCACTACGGATCATCAGAGTTAAATGCCTGAATGCAGGATTTGGGTAAACGGTGAATAGCTGATCCGCCGGATTCCCAAATGAGACCTCCTCGATCGATAGAACATCAAACCAGTCAAGAAATGCGGCGAGAAGCTGTTTTGGACTCATGAAGAAGGGCAGCCTGTGCACACCCTCGAAGCCGAAACCACAATATATCACGCGATAACCAAACGTGGGATCGATGTACCAGAGCGCCGAACAATTAGTGAGTGATGTATCGTAGAACATGAATTCGTGGGAAAGCCCGTCAGAAGCGATAACATCGCGCGAGTATTGATTCTGCACGCCGCCGCCGGTGAAAATCTTGATAAGATTTTGGCCCAGCGAATCAAGAGTATCCGGGTGACAATAGAGTGAATAGATCGAATCACTCACGAGCGACGCATGCAGCCAACTGCTGTAAAATGATGTACCGGATAACTCTTCGCCGATATTCTGTCCGGTAATGAATAGGTTTCCTCCGTCACTCAAGAAACCGACAAGACTGTCCTGTTCCGCGGGCATCACCGTGTTCACGGTTGCCCGCCCCGTATACCATATTATTGTATTTGTATTGAATTCGCCGATCCTGGTTATCGGGAATATACCCTGGCTTACCGGCGCCCATATCTTATAGGTCATGTTCAGCGAATCCAGGAATAAGGCATAGAACTGAGCATATCTCCCTTCATTATCCCGGTTCATGACAAGCAGATCGGCCGGGCTGGTCCCGGCGTTAACGCTTGATATCGAATCCGGCGTCACGTATATATTCTCGATGACCAGTTCAGGATATGGTATCCTGGTCGTGATCACGGCGCGGTAAAGTGAATCGATCAGATAGACACTGAAGTCACCGCTCACCGAATCGCTTACCGTGCTGTCAAAATATACTGCTCCAGAATCATCAACGAACTGGAAGTATAATGTTGCATACACGCCATTGCCGTGCACCGTATCGCTGATGCTCCCCGTGAGTTGCCTGAGCGGACGTACATAAAAGGAAGTCGAAAGCGTGTCGTTCGAAGAGCGCTCGTCACCCGGGTAGTTACTATAGGCATTGAAGTTGAAGTAACCGGTATCATTCGGCACCCAAATACCTGACAGCCCGATTGAATCCTCACCCCCGATACCCAGATCGATGATCGTATCGGTAGAATGAGGACCTGTGATTGCGAAATACGCAGCGGGCAAGGGTTGAAATCCATAGTTAGCAGCACGAATTGACATTTGCATTGTATCGCCGGCAAGGATGAAGTTTCTCGGTCCCGCCGCATAGATGCCATTGACGCCAGCATCAATATTCCTGAGTGAATCCATCAATCCCTGGAAACCCATGAAAACCATGTAGTTCGACACCCAGGAATGATCCTGATACTGTGTCCAACCCTTTGTCGGCGGTACTCCGCCATCATCGTCATAATCCTGGACCAAGAGACTATCAACATGTGAATGATGATAGTCGACATATGTAGGATTCTGTGTAATGCGTGCTGCAAAATTGTAGGCATTCCCATACCAGATATTCCACGAATTATTCCAGGTCCCGGTCGGCTGGTAATACTTCATGACCGGTAAATACGTATTGAGCCACGTGATCCCCGCCGCCGTATCTGCATCAAATATCGAGCGACAAAGTCCCCAAACTGCCGTGCCTCCTGACATTGCCCAAACTTCATCGTTAATATTGGTATCAGGATTCTGCTCGATCCACAACCTCACTCGTGTGCCGTAAGCCAGCGCGCTATCCTGCCAAACCTGATTATTCCACTCTTTACCATACTGATACAGCATACCAGCCGCCAGGGATTGAGCCTTGGGATGCAACCTTGCATAATATGTACTGACGCCAGTGAAAGGCAAGGGATGGCTTAACATGTAAATGATGCACGTATCGGCATATGGGAGGTAAGTCGAGTCACCAAAAGTATTGCGGTACATGCCCTCGGCAAAGAGCCCCAGCCCACAATTCCAGACACGGTAATAGTCGCTGTCTGTACCCTCCTCAAGCCACGCAGGATGGTTCAATATATAGATCCACGCACGGCGTATATTCAAGAAATATGTTGTATCACCAGTTATCTGATAATACCGGCACCAGACCCACACTGCCTGTTGTGTATTATCGGTTTCAACGACACCAAGCGCATCCTCACCTTCAATAATACCACCATACTCGGTACTCATTGAATCTGATACCTGCATGTTAGCCACAAAGGCCGCGGTTTGTCGCAATTCATGGAGATAGCTCCAGCGCTGCCATTCGGCTCGGAGCACCCCGGCATCATACTGCATGACCGGGTCGGTGCGCCGGATCGAATCGGCATCAATGAAATCCTGTTCGGTCCAGAAAGCGGTCGCGGATGCGATAGCGACCATTAAGAGTATAATAACAATAAATCTTCTCATGATTCCTCCTCACTCTACTGCTGTTGTCTTGACCAGTGAACAAAGACCTGCGCACAATATTACGTATCGACGCCGCGATGTCAATACAATACAAACTGCATTCTCTGGTTGACCAGTGAAACTAACAGAGTATAATACGAGTCTCATTAGAAACCGGCAAGGAGTGGACTACTTGAGCGAAGCAACAACCGCGGCAATACTGGCAATGATACTTATCGGATGCGCCGACACCATTAACAAGCGCGCTCGACAACGGGCAATTCCGATCGGTTCTTACCTTATCGTGCAGTCCGTTTCTTATACATTAGTCATACTTCTCATGGCATTAATGTCGGGCGGGATCAAGTGGCAGCGTGCGGATCTGGTATATGGTCTACTCGGTGCTGTATTTGGCTTTGCTGGTTTCACACTCATGCTACACAGTCTTACCCGTGGCCATGCGGGCGTTAATTATGCGATCTTTCGCTCCAGTTTTGCCTTCTCTGCAGGCAGTGCAATCGTAATCCTTGATGAGGCATTATACATTAACAAGATCATTGGAATCATGCTCGCCTGTCTCGCGATTGCACTCTTCTTCTATGATCGCAATCATCTATCTGTAGTACGAAGATCACTACTTATGGCATTTGCGGCAATGCTTATTGCCGCGGCTTTTCAGATGATAATCAAACTATCAACCCGCGTATTCAGTTCGCCCATTTCTTATATCCTGCTCATGAATTTATTCTTTTTTGGTTTCGTAGTTGTCTACGCTCTGATAGCCCGTAATTTCCGGTTCCCACGAACGACTTTCGTTTTGGCTCCAGCGAACGGAGTCATGATGGCGCTTGCGACATTTTTCTATGTCACCGCGCTACAAAAAGGCGAATTGAGCACGGTCATGCCGATCATCCAGTTGAGTTTCACCTTCACGGCAATATTAGCCGCGATTTTCCTGAAAGACAGAATAAGCACTCGCCAGATATTTGGGATCATTTGCGCGGGAATAGCCATAATAGCCATGGGCGCAATTTAAGGAGAGAAATTGGTCAAATACCTCGGAGAATTTGCGGCCCTGGGCACAGCATTTTGCTGGTCCTTCGGTTCGATTTTCTTCACAATCTCATCGCGCCGTCTCGGACACAATGTCGTGAATCGACTACGGCTAGTTGTTGCGCTAATTCTCCTGATGATTGCCCATTTTATTACTCATGGCAGTTTCGTGCCGCTCAATATCACGGGCTATCACTGGTTTTGGTTCGGGTTATCAGGCATCATAGGCTTTGCGCTCGGCGATATGCTCCTCTTCAGGGCGTTCGTGCTGCTTGGTGCGAGAATCGCCATGCTTCTAATGGCTTTGGTTCCGGTCTTCGGGACTGTTATTGCCTGGCTTTTCTTGGGTGAAACGCTCAATCCCGCCGAGCTACTTGCCATTTCAATGGTAATAGGTAGCATAGTCTGGGTAGTAGCAGAACGTAAGAATAATGTACATCCCGGAAACCATTACTTGGTTGGGATTCTCTGTGGAATAGGCGGTGCCTTGGGTCAGGCTGTTGGTTTGATATTTTCAAAGAAAGGTCTGGGAAGTGACTATTCTGCCCTTTCCGCAAATATAATCAGGGTATTCACCGCAACGTGTCTGCTATGGTTCATCACACTGCTCCGTGGCCGAATACCATACACGATCAGCAAATTGAAAGACAAGAAAGCCGCACTCGCACTAACCGGGGGTGCATTCTGTGGTCCGTTTCTTGGCGTGTGGTTATCTCTGGTTGCGGTCCAGAATACTTACGTTGGTATCGCTTCTACGCTCATGGCACTGCCACCGATCTTTCTAATCCCCCTGTCCCATTGGCTGTTCAAGGAAAAAATCAGCTCAGGTGCCATAATCGGCACAATTGTGGCATTTTTTGGCGTAGCGTTGATATTCCTGATTTAGCGGACTCACGATAGTCCCATGCCGTAGGTGAGCGGAAATCCGAGTGCAGTGAGGCGATATGGATTTAACGTATAAGCTGTTGTTCAATATGCCGGGATGGCGGAATCTTGTGAATCTTCGATTCATGGATTACGGTGATGAAAGAACTAATCACGGAGATGTAACTTTTCGTGCATAGTACGCCGGGATGATGGAATTTGGTAGACATAGCGGACTTAAAATCCGATTTTAGGGTTTTTCGTAACCTCCGAAATTACTGCAGAAATCGCGCAAATACAAGCCAGATAACGCTCCGCACCATTCTGACCGTTGCTGGATTTTCTGTCTATTACCGTATGTTTTGGTGCCGAGATGGCACAAAAGTGGTAAATGTGTTTCACGAGAAAGAGGGGAGTGACAACCCAAATCACTCCCCTGCACTTTCTTTTGAGTGTTATTATCTAATCAAGAGCAATTTTTCTGTAGTACTGCAATCTCCTGAAGTGAATGTCAGAAAATAGATACCGTCCGGAAGAACGCGGCCAAGATAATCTTTGCCGTCCCACGAGACGGCTGACTCACGATTCACGATGCTGGATTCAAGATGAAAAGACTTCACCAGACAGCCACTGGCATCGTAGATCTTCATAGTCGGTGTTCGCATTTCGGAGTTCGAATTTCGTAATGCTTCTTTAATGTATCCTGGATCAAGGATCATGTATCTTATGGTCGTAGTGTGCCTGAAAGGATTAGGTGTAGCTGTTATGTTCAAACGTTCTAGTGGCAGTGATTGATGTGTTTCCTCGACACCCGGTTCATTTTCACCACGTTTGTAGAAAATGTCGGTGGTAACGCCGGGGTTTAATCGTGTGTCTTTCCATATGAGATGTAGCCGGTTGCTAAGGTCAGTCGCAATCCTTGCATCACCGCCACCATTCGTATACGGTGGATATACTACCTGCATTGGCGGAATCACAAAACTACCCAGCGTATCCAATTTTGTATACAGTATTGGAAATGAACTCGATGATTCTGCTGGCCACACCACATGCAGATACCGCAGAGAATCCATGGCCATGTGAGGCCGGAAGTTATCTTCCTGCACGTTTAACGTCAGAGGACCAATTAGAATGTTGCCCGCCTGATCTAATTTCAGATATTCAACACTGGTGCCTGGACCACTCGGATCCTCGTACACAATGTGCATGTTTTGACTTTGATCGGCGATTATCGTAGGTAAAAGACCCGTACCGTAAAACTGATTGGAAATCAAGACGTTACCATTTCTGTCCAGCTTAGTATAGGTAAAACGAAATGGAGTCCCACTGTCGGTGCGATAGAACATGTGGGCATTGGCAAAGCTGTCCACGCCAATGCCCGGCCAGAAGGCATAGACTCCAGGCAGCGAGACCTGGATCTTCTCGATGATCGGATTACCCAGGCTATCCAGCCTCGTGAAATTCATCTGATTGTAGCCGGCAGGACTCTCATCCCAGATAACGTAAAGCTCGTTGTACTTATTGATAACCATCCCGGGCAGGAGGGTGGATGCACCACTTCCTGCCCCACTGACTGCTAAATGCGAGGGCACAAGCACTGAACCGTCATTGGCCAGCTTGGCATGCCAGATGCCGTCACCCTGCGGCGACCAGTCCCGCCAGATAAAATGCACGTTGTCTGAGCCATCAACCGCTAGTCTCGGTAAGATAGAAAAAGTCGGATTATTGGAAACCGGGGTTTCCGGGATCAGACAATTACCCATGCTGTCGCGCTTTGAGTAGAGAATTTCTGCGGTCCCACTAACCATTGTAGCACTATCCCAGACGGCCCAGACATTGTTAAAACCATCGACGTCAACATCACACGACTGTCGATTCTTGTTGTCTTCAGGCGTCAGGAGAATGTCATCTGACCAGCCCGGCGGATAGGCATAGCTCAGTAGACAGTAGGTAGTAGGTAGGAGGTAGAATAAGATACTACGCCTCAGGATCCTAGCCATCATGTCAGCGGTTGATTTCGACCGTGGTGATCTTGGATTCATTGTTCACCCTGATTTCGATGAAATACAGACCATTGGGAAGGAGAGCAAAGTTGTTGTTCTTCCCATACCACACCGGGTTGTATGTGCCGGCGGGTAAGGTCTGGCTGACCAGGTTTCTGACCAGATTGCCTTCGACATCGTATACTCTCATTTGAGTGCTGAGGTTATCTTCGAGGGTAAACGAAATGGTTGTTGCGGTTGAGAACTCTTTTGGATTGGCATCGCCGCCGCGCAGGCCACTGACCCAGTTGTACAGACCGGTGCGTTGATAATCGTGGTGGAACTGCGGCCATTCCAGCGTATAGGCAACAACCTCGCTTGCTTGATTTTCCCATACGTGCAAGTATCCGTCAAATGAAGTAATGACTATTTCACTCAGTTTATCCCCATCAATGTCGCCAATGAGCGGAGATGATGGTTTGCCAAACAGCGGGAGTGGATACGGCGCGATTGGATATCGGTCATAATCCAACGCGTAGACGTAGTAATTATCTGCACCGACGATGACATCCAGGTATTTATCGCCATTGATGTTGGCGATGGCCGGCGACTTTCGGACATAACCGCTTGGCGTCACTGAATAGGGCCAGGGATCGATGCTGTAACCGTATTCATTCTCCCGCAAATGGACCCGGCTTGCATTATTGCCAAAGGTGATTTCAACCTCATCATATTGCGGATGGATATCCCCGACAGCCGGCGAAGAATGGATTGTTCCCTCAGTCTCCGCAGACCACAGCACCGTATCACTGGACACATCATAAGCCGTGATGCGACCATCACGACCACCAACAATCACTTCAGCAAAGCCATTCGTTCCGAGGTCAGTCAAGGCGGGCGTCATATCACTATTGCCCCTTGTGAAATAATCCACCAGCCCGTTCTTGTTAAAAATATCGGTTCGCTCATCGCCCGTTTCAGCATCAACATAAGAAATTGTGATCTCATCGCATCCGGCGCTACACATATCTTCAACGGCTAAACCAACGCTGTCCATCATCGATGTACCATTGGTTCTTGAAGAATTTAATTCATACACAAGGGTGCCATTATGACCATATACCAGAACCTTAAGGTTACGCGCTGGTGGCGGCGTTCCGCTGAATTCATGAACGATAGGAACAACGATCTCGCGATAACCATTGGCAATGCCGCTGATCACGCCCAGTGCCGGTAAACCCCTGATTCGGTAATCGTTATTATAGTAAGGTATTTGAACTGGCCAACCAGACAGCACATCACCCTGATAGTCGAACACCTTAATCGATTCTGGAGATACTGCGATTACCTCTAACGTGCTGTCATCAATAATATCACCAAGCACCAGTCCGAACACCTCCTCAAAACATTGGGGCCAACCGGAAACAGAATGTCCGGATGGGTCAAA
>Ga0209536_100005270_pt1 | contig 20172 bp, 10 predicted proteins | sample DeeMarSeWOR28_12_FD_187461 | JGI IMG/M metagenome (GOLD analysis project Ga0209536, IMG submission 187461) | Marine sediment microbial communities from White Oak River estuary, North Carolina - WOR-2-8_12 (SPAdes) (version 2) | ecosystem: Environmental > Aquatic > Marine > Intertidal zone >...
CCCACCGGGGACCGGCAGGCTGCAACCACTGTGGCGGGATTGTTTCGGAATCGTTGCTGCAAAGACTGGCGACGGAAGGCATCCATCTGCCTTCCCACGTGGTCCAGCGGGGCATGGAGTCCTACACGCTCCACATGGATGTAGGCACGGTCCAGCTGAAGGCCCCGGGGCTGGAGAAGCGAATCGCGGCCGTGTACCGGGGTAACGGCCCGCGGGAATCGGAGCCCGCGGACACCATCAGTTTCGACGGTTACCTACAGCAGCTGGCGACGGAACAGGGCGCCAGCGTACGTCACCATATGGTGACCGGGCTGGAACGAACCGCAGACCGTATCCGGGTTGCCTGCGCCGACGGGCACTCGGCCGACTACGAGCTTGCCGTGATCGCCACCGGCATCAACAGCCATTTCCTCGATCTGCTTTGCGGACCCGTGGCGCCGATTCGTCAGCCGGCCAAGACCACCACGTTTATCTGCGAATTTCACCTGGGCCGCGAGAGAATCGAGGAGATCCTGGGCGATTCCATGCACGTCTTCCTGCTCGATATTCCGGGGCTGGAATTCGCGGCTCTCATTCCCAAAGGCGACTTCGTGACGCTCTGCATGCTGGGAGAGGAAATCGACGACGAACTGATCCGGCGATTCTTCGAGTCCAGGGAGTTTCGCGAATGCTTTCCGCAGGCCGTGGTTCCCCCGCATGCCTGTCACTGCCTGCCCCGGATCAACGTTTCCACGGCGCGGGTGCCCTACGACGATCGGATCGTCCTGATCGGCGACAGCGGCACGACCCGGCTGTTCAAGGACGGGCTGGGCGCCGCCTACCGGACATCCAAGGCAGCAGCCCGGACGGCAGTGTACCGGGGCGTTTCGGCCAAGGACTTCGAGGAACACTACTGGCCTCTGTGCCGGTCCATCGACATCGATAACCGGATCGGCAAGTTCGTTTTCTCGGTCAGCGGTCTCATCCAGAAAATGCGTTTCACCAGAAGGGCCGTGCTGCGGATGACGGCTACCGAGCAGGCGGGGGACCGGGAAAGGAAACGCATGAGCGAAATTTTGTGGGACATCTTCTCGGGCAGCGCCCCCTACAAGGAGATCCTCGGCAGAACCATGCATCCTGTCTACGTAGGGGGGCTGCTGTGGAACCTGGCCGCCAGCAACCTGTCCCCGGAACGGAAACGCGCCTCGAACACGGCGGGTCAACAGGCATGAGAGCCGGTCGCCCATCCAGACCGTCCGGGGCGGTAACAACGGCCGGAGATCTCGACCAGGGGCGTATCTAGAGACCGGAGGTAAGGGGACCATGGGACTGTGGAACAAGATCAGAGCCGGATCCTGCGAGGACCTGGAGAAGGGTGCGCGGGATCTGGGATTCACGATCAACCCCGAGCAGCTGGCCAAAACCCCGCCCTGCCAGATGCATTGCCCGAACAGCGGCGATATCCGCGGCTGGCTCGGCATCATTGCCCAACGGGACAAGACGGGGCTGAGCCTCGAGGAGGCCTTCGACCGGGCCTGGCTCAGACTGGCCGAGTTCAATCCGATGCCGGCCACCATCGGTCGTATCTGTCCCCATCCCTGCGAGACAGACTGCACCCGCAGCGACAAGGACGGCCCCGTTTCGATCAACGCCATGGAGAGATTCCTCGGCGACTGGGCGCTGGAACGGGATCTGCGATTCCCGCCGGCCGAATCGCCGGGTCACGAGGAAGCGATCGGCGTCATCGGCTCCGGTCCGGCCGGCCTGTCTTTCGCATACCAGATGGCCAGGCGCGGCTATCCGGTCACCATCTACGACCGTCAGCCGTCCCCGGGCGGCATGCTCAGATACGGAATTCCGTCCTATCGACTGCCGGTAGACACGCTGGAGAAGGAAATCCGACGCATCCTGGATCTGGGAATCGAGCTTCGGGCGGGGGAAAATATCGGTACGGACCTCTCCCTGGAGGATCTGAAGAAACGCCACTCGCTGCTGTTTCTCGGCATTGGGGCTCAGAGAGCGCTGGGGCTCGGCGTCCCTGGCGAAACCGGACCGGGTGTCTGGTCGGGAATCGATTACCTGAAAGCCCGCAAGGAGGGCGAAAAGGTTACTCTCGGGGCCAGGGTCGCCGTTATCGGCGGTGGCAATACGGCCATCGACGCGGCCCGCATGGCCCGGCGCGACGGCGCGGAAGTCATACTCGTCTACCGCCGGACCCGGGACGAGATGCCCGCCGTCGAAGCCGAGATCGAGGATGCCTTGGTAGAGGGCGTCACGTTCGAGCTCTTGGCGGCGCCTACCGCCGTCATCCGAGAAGGCGACCGGATCCGGGGCATCGATATTCAGAGGATGGCCCTGGGTGAACCCGACGACTCCGGGCGCCGCAGACCGCTGCCCGTCAAAGGGGACATTCGTCATCTGCAGGTAGACTCCGTCCTGATGGCCGTCTCCCAGGAGCCCGAGCTGGTCGCTGCGGCCGGCTTCCCCGAAACCCATGGCTGGATCCGGACGGGCGAAGACGGTCGCATCGGACCCGACCTCTGGGCCGGCGGCGACGACCGGGGTCTCGGCATCGCCAGTCTGGCGATCTCCCACGGCCGCCATGCTGCCGAGGCCGCGCACGCTGAGCTCCGAGGACTGCGATCTCCGGATCCGTGCCCGACCTCATCCTCAGCCAGGGACGGGGTGAAACCGGATTTCTACGAGGGTCACGACCCGATCGCGCCACCCCGTCGACCCGCGGACAGATGGTTGAAGGAACCGAACGCGGAAATTACCGGCACGCTCTCCAGCGAGGAAGCGGCGTACGAGGCCGCCCGCTGCCTGTCATGCGGCTTGTGCATCGGCTGCGACCAGTGCTGGATGTACTGTAATGCCGGCGGCTTCGTCCGGCTGAACGAGGTGGAGCCCGGCGCCTACTTCGCGTTTGTATCGGATATCTGCGAAGGCTGCGGGAAATGCATCGAGGTGTGCCCCACGGGATTCCTCAGCCCGAAGCCGCCCGCCGTCTGAATCACCCCCCCGGGGCGAATATCATTGGCCGCCGGGCCGCCTGGCCACCAGCTGGGCAAGCGCTACAGGGCGGTGATCCGGATCCTCCAGCAGGCCTTCCTGATAATGGATGACCTCCAAGTCACCGGCAGCCTCGCGGAGCTGCCCCGGTGCTACCCGGAATCGGGATTCCCGGGGCCCAACAACCTCGGCCTCCGTGTCCATGTGTTCCTCGACGAGAAGATAACCGCCCGGAACGAGGGCGCTCTTCAAAGGGCCGATGAGGGGAACGTTGGTGTACCGGATCATGATGACCAGATCATAAGGCCCGGTCATCGCGGGATCTTCCGGGCTGGCCGGAACCGTCTCCAGATCCCGCTGCAGACACGTGATGGGCAAATTCTCGTCTGCGGCTGCCTGCCCGAGCTTTTCCAGCGCCACCTCGGAAACATCCACGGCCACCACGTGCCAGCCGCGGCGAGCAAGATAGAGGGAGTTCCGACCCAGACCGCAGCCCACATCCATGGCCCGGGGAGGCTCGCTCTCCACCGTGAGTCTCGGCAACCACGCTTCCAGCAGGACGGTGGGGTGCTTTCGAGTGGAATACTCGCCTTCGCGGTATTTCTGGTTCCACTTGTTGCGGTCAGACTGGCTCATGCCTGGCACTGTACTCCGGATCGAAATCTGGATTCTCGGAAAATCCAGCGGGCTTCCACTATAACGCTAATCCCGGGGGCCGGCCCTCGGGAGTTTGGCTCCCTGAGGGCCCTCGGGAATTGACAGTCCGCGCCTCCCGCGGTACTCCTTTCGTCCGCCGCGGCAGGCTGGCTTCACCTCAAACATATATTCCCGCCAAGAGCGATATCGAGCAATGAAATGGAAGGGTCGTAGAGCAAGCAGGAACGTGCAGGACGCGCGAAGCCGCCGGGTGACCGGAGGTGGAGCCAGCCTGGGGCCCCTTATCAACCTGGTGGGCCGGACCTTCGGCATCAAGGGCATCCTGGCTCTCATCGTGCTGGGTTTCATCGGCTGGCAGATGGGGCTCCTCGATCCGGCGATGCTGACGGGCGGCGGGCAGGTCCAGGAGGTGAACTACCAACCCGGCCCGGAGGAGCAGGAGCGGTTCGAGTTCGTGCAGGTGGTGCTGGCCGACACCGAAGATATCTGGTCGGCGGAATTCAATCGTCTGGGGGAGCAGTATCGGGAACCGGAGCTTGTGGTCTACGTGGGACGGTACCCGACGGGTTGCGGACTGGGGGATGCCCGGATGGGACCGTTTTACTGCCCGGCAGACCAGAAGATCTACATCGACTTAGGGTTCTACGATGAGCTGGAGAGGCAGTTCGAAGCCCCGGGGGATTTCGCCCAGGCCTATGTCATCGCCCACGAAGTGGGTCACCACGTCCAGAACCTGTTGGGAATCTCAGACCAGGTGCACGCCCGCCGCGGGCAGCCGGACTTCAACCAGTACTCCGTGCGGCTCGAGCTCCAGGCGGATTTTCTGGCAGGGGTCTGGACCAAGCACAACAGCCGCTATCTGGACCTCGGCGATATCGAGGAAGCCATGCGTGCCGCCAACCAGATCGGCGACGACGCGATCCAGCAGAGAACCCAGGGCCGCGTCGTGCCTCACGCTTTCACCCACGGCACCTCGGAACAACGGATGCGCTGGTTCATGCGAGGCGTAGAGAGCGGCCGACTCGAGGACGGCGACACGTTCAGCATCCCCTACGACAGTCTGTAAACGTCCGCATGGTTGGCCCGGTTTTCGGAATCAGTGACCGGGACTGAGTCGCTTCAGCGTTGACGGGCCGCAGGCTGATCTCGGAGGCCGGAGCACCCTCTCTGGAGAAGCAGCGGGTTTCCTGGTCCTCCGGGATCTCCATTCAGCCGGATTCAGACCTTTCCGCGCCGGGCCTCCAGCTGCAGCCTGACCTGGTGGGCGCTCTCTTCTGTGATGGGGAAGGCGGCAATCGCCCAGATCGCGATGCCGGACGCGACAAACGGAACGAAAGCGTCGAACACTCGCATCAGGAATATGGCGTGGTCCGACTGACGGCCTTCCAGCGCTACATCAAAGCCGGTAGCGTTGAGCAGGAATCCGCCGGCAGCCAGCGCCGCAGCCATGCCCAGCTTCACTACCCACCAGAATATGGAGCCGTACATACCTTCACGACGTTCCTGTGTGTTCAGTTCATCCACGTCAACCACGTCGGCGATCATCGACGGCATGATGGTGAAAAGACCGCCGAGCCCGAATGCCAGCAGCGGCGCCGGGACGAGCAGCAACCAGGGGATTTCCGGGTTGTAACAGACCCATTTGAGCGCGTAACCCACCATCGAGACACCGATGGTCACGAAGAAGGCGCGACGTTTGCCGATGCGCGTACCAAGCCACGTGACGAACACGATCACGCAGAAGGTCGAGATAGCGCCCACGGTGCCTGCATAGCCCGCGTATTCCGCCCCGCGGACCGTGTCGCCGCCGAACACGTAGTAGATGATGACGTAGAACTGGAACGACGAAACCAGCATGAAACCGTTGAAAACGAGAAATGTCGCTATACACAGCTTGAGGAACGGCTTGAACTTGAGCGTGATCAGAAAACCACGAAAGAAATCGGTCAGATTCTTCCTCACAATCGTGCCGAACCCGTCCGTCATGCGATGTTTCTGTTGCGCTTCCGTGACGGCGACTGATTTCAGTCTCTCCCGGAGGAAGACAGCCGGCAGGATTCCTACTACGATCACCACGGCCGCGATGATGATGGCAAGCCCGGCCGCGCCGTCGACCATGTCGTCGAAGAATCGCTCGTTCTGCATGAACAGCAGGAACCAGGGGGCGATGATATAGGCTGTCTGCCCGATGAAGTTCTGTACGCCCATCAATCGGGTGCGTTCGTTGTAGTCGGGTGTCAGCTCGTAGCCGAGCGCCACCCATGGGGTCGCGAAAACGGTATAGGCCAAATAGAAGACAAACGACCCGATCAGGAAGTACCAGAAGTAGAATGACTCGCTCCTGCCGACCGGCAACTGCCAGAGAAGGGCAAAGACGATACCGGCGAGGATCGCTCCAGCGAAGATGTACGGACGGCGGCGCCCCCATCGCGTCTTCGTGTTGTCCGATAAATATCCCATGACCGGATCGGTTATCGCGTCGGTGAGCCGGGGAAGCGCACCCAGCAGGCCCACTAGAGCGGGGTTCATGCCGAGACCGAGATTCAGGACGATAATCATCCCGCCGCTGGCCGCGGCGAGAAGGTTGTTGACGAATGCCCCCAGCCCGTAAATTAGCTTCAGATGCAGGGGAACACGGTCTTCCGGTGCTGTTGCATAGTGATCCGACACGCCCGCATCGTCGCCCATATTGACAGCGCTGTCAAAGATTGCTACAAAGATTCGAAATCAGCGATGCGGCGCGCTGACCGACAACAGGACGAGCGCTTCTCCTCTCGGGCTTGAGGAATATTCCAGCCGCCGCCGAAACGAGTCCGTGACAGCACTTCTGCAGCTGGGCGGAGTGATCGTTGCCGGAGCTCAGCCAACCGGAGTCTGCTACCACATGCCGCGCGCCGGTTGCTCGTCATCATGAACCGCCTTATCCCCAATCCGGCAGACCAGAGAACGGCCATCGCCGGCCGAATCGCCGATCTCCTCGCGCAAATGACCCTGAACGAGAAGATCGGCCAGATGACCCAGGTCGATGCGAATGATGCTCATGCGACGGAGCGCCTTGGCGAGCTGTTGCGAAATGGACGAGTCGGCTCCGTAGTCAATCAGGTGGATGTCACCACCGTCAACGAACTGCAGCGCATCGCGGTAGAGGAAAGCCGCCTTGGCATTCCCCTGCTGGTCGCGCGGGACGTCATCCACGGGTTCACGACCGTCATGCCGATACCCCTGGGGCAGGCCGCCACCTGGAACCCTGCCCTCCTGCGCGCGGGTGCGCGGGTCGCCGCCGTCGAGGCTGCGGCCGCCGGGGTCAACTGGACGTTCGCCCCGATGATCGACATCGCGCGCGACCCGCGCTGGGGCCGGATTGCCGAGAGCTTTGGTGAAGACCCATATCTCACGAGCAGACTGGGCGTCGCGATGATCGAGGGATTCCAGGGCGACGACCTGCAGGCAGACGGCAACATTGCGGCCTGCGCGAAGCATTTTGCAGGCTACGGGGCCGCGGAGAGCGGTCGCGATTATGCGACCGCAAACATTCCCGAGAATGAGCTTCGCAACGTCTATCTCCCGCCGTTCGGCGCCGCGGTCAGTACCGGTGTCGCCAGCATCATGACGTCCTTCAGCGACCTGAACGGCGTCCCTGCGTCGGCGAACAGGTTTCTGTTGAGAGAGATTCTCCGGGAGGAATGGGGGTTCCGGGGCCTTGTTGTCAGCGACTGGGACTCAATCCGGCAGCTGTCCACCCATGGTCTGTCCAGCGACGACAGGGATTCTGCGTACCAGGCCGCTGACGCCGGCGTGGATATGGAAATGGCTGGCGACGCCTACCGAAACCATCTTGCCGGCCTGGTCGAGGAAGGACGAATCGACATCGACATCATCGACGCCGCCGTCACGAACATTCTTCGCGTGAAGTTCGATCTGGGTCTCTTTGAAAGTCCTTATGCCGAACCGAACCTGATCCCGGAGATTTGTCAGCGAGAGAAGATGGCGGTCGCAAAGAGACTGGCGACGGAGAGCGTGGTCCTGTTGAAAAACCAGGGTGCCGTGCTGCCCCTGATGAGGGCACGTATCGACTCACTGGCCGTCATCGGCCCGCTGGCCGATGCGCCTTACGAGCAACTCGGCACGTGGATCTTCGATGGCGACCCTGGTCTCAGCATTACAGGACTCGCAGGGCTGCGTGACCTCCTCGGTGACGACATCGAGATCAACTATGTGCGCGCCATGGAAACAAGCCGCAGTCGCTCGACGGCGTCGTTCGACAAAGCCGTTTCAGCGGCGTCACGTTCCGATGCCGTCATCCTGTTCCTCGGCGAAGAGTCCATTCTCTCAGGGGAGGCACATTCCCGAGCCGACATCTGTCTTCCGGGGGCGCAGGCCAGTTTGGTGCGGAGTATCCGTGGCTGCGGCAAACCGGTAATCGCCGTGATTATGGCGGGGCGTCCGCTGACGCTGACCGAAATCGTCGACGATGTGGACGCGATACTGTTCGCCTGGCACCCCGGCACCATGGGCGGAGAGGCGATCGCGGAACTGATATTCGGCATCCGATCGCCCTCGGGGAAGCTGCCCGCGTCGTTCCCGAGGATGGTCGGGCAAGTACCGATCTATTACGGCCAGAAGAATACCGGCAAGCCTCCTTGCCCGGAATCGATCATCCATATCGATCAGATCCCCGTCGGGACGCCTCAAACCTCACTTGGAATGTCGTCTTTTCATCTCGATGCCGGATATAAGCCGCTGTACCCCTTCGGCTTCGGGCTGAGCTATACCGAGTTCGAGTACGACAACCTGAAACTGAGCGCCGAGGAGATTCCGATAGGCGGCTCGTTGACGGTTTCTGTCGATGTCACGAATGCCGGCGAGATGCCGGCCGATGAAGTGGTACAGCTCTATGTGCGGGATCTGGTGGCCAACGTGACGCGGCCCGTGAAGGAGCTGAAGGGATTCCGGCGAATACCAATCGAGCCGGGGCAGACGGTAAGTACCGAATTCGAACTGCACACAGACGATCTGGCCTTCTTTGGACGGGACAACACCCTGATCGTCGAACCGGGCGATTTCCATCTCTGGGTCGGCGGAGCCTCGGATTCGGGACTTCGGGCCGGATTCGCGCTCGTGGCAAAGGACTCACCGGACGGGGCTGCATGACACGAGAATCGAGATTCACGGTCACCATCGCCCTCATCGTCGCCCTCGGTGGTTTCCTCATGGGGTTCGATGCCTCGGTGATCTCGGGCGTCGTCGGCTTCATCGAAGTCGAATTCGCTCTGACGAAGATCCAGCTCGGCTGGGCGGTATCGTCCCTCGCGCTCACGGCGACTCTCGGCATGATGCTGTCCGGACCCTTGAGCGACCGCATTGGCCGCCGACCGGTCCTGCGTATTGCCGCCGTGCTGTTCGCTGTCTCGGCCATCGCCTCGGCTGCGGCACCGACTTTTCTCACCCTTGTCCTCGCCCGCATGATCGGGGGACTCGGGGTGGGCGCCGCGTTGATAGTCGCGCCCATGTACATCGCGGAAATCGCGCCCCCGGAGTCGCGCGGGCGTCTGGTTTCTTTCAATCAGCTCAATATCGTCATCGGAATATCTACGGCATTCTTCAGCAATTACCTGATCCTGAGCCTGGGCGAGCAGGAACTGGCCTGGACGGAGATACTTCGGCTGGCGGAGTGGAACTGGCGATGGATGCTCGGAATCGAGGCGTTGCCGGCGCTCCTGTACCTTGTGGCGCTCATGCTGGTACCCGAGAGCCCCCGTTGGCTCGCCATGCGGAATCGGGAGCAGGAGGCGCTGGATGTCCTCGAGCGCGTCAGGGGCAGCGCGGATGCGTCCCGCGATCTCCGGGCCGTCCGGGAGAGCATCGCGGCCGAGGCCGGATCGGGCAAGATCTCGCTCCGCACGCTGCTCGATCCCTCGTTGAAACTGGTACTTACCATCGGCATTTCCGTCGGTATTCTCCAGCAGATCACCGGCATCAACTCCGTATTCTTCTATGCACCCATGATTTTCGAGCAGTCAGGCATCGGCACTAACGCGGCTTTCATGCAGGCCGTTCTGGTGGGCCTCGTCAATCTGGTCTTCACAATAGTGGCGATGGTGATTATTGACCGTCTGGGAAGACGACTCTTGCTGGGCTGGGGCCTGGCCGGTGTCGCTGTCTGCATGCTGATCCTTTCCTACGGCTTCGGCGCGGCAACCTACACGCTCCCAGGCGAGGCAATCGAGCGGGCTCCGGCCGACATCGACCGTCTCGAGATCGCGGCCGTGGCCGGTACCACCTATCACAGCGATACGGACTTCCGCGAAGCAATCTATGCGGCCATCGGGCAGGAGGCCTACAAGCGGAACGAGGGGTATCTGCTGAGCAGCGCCATCAACATCAATCCCACCCTCGTGCTGGCCGCAATTCTTGGCTTCGTGGCCAGCTTCGCGGTGTCTCTCGGGCCCATCATGTGGGTTCTGTTCTCAGAACTGTTCCCCAATCGCGTGCGCGGGCTGGCAATATCCTTCGCGGGCTTCGTGAATTCCTCCATCGCTTTCCTCGTGACACTGGTGTTCCCGTGGCAGCTGGAGAACATCGGCATATCGGCCACGTTTCTGATTTACGGACTTTTCGCCGCGGCAGGGCTGCTGTTCATCATGCGCATCCTGCCCGAGACGAAGGGCCGGTCACTCGAGGAACTGGAAACCATTCTGGTCAGGACCTGACATGAAAACCCCTCAAGCAATGCTTCTTGTTCTCCTCACGATGGCAGCCATTTCAGCTGTCGGCGCGGGGACCGCTGGCCCGGTCAAGGTCGAGATCGTGGAGGCGGGCGGCCGCTATCAGCTGCTGCGCGGCGGAGTTCCCTACAAGATCAAGGGCGCCGGTATGGCGGTCGATCATATCGTTGCCTTCACCGGTCACGGGGGCAACTCGATCCGCAACTGGACAACCGGCAACGAGCCCCAGGACATCATGGAATTTCTCGACCAGGCGCAGGCGAACGACGTCACCGTCATGCTGTGCCTCCCCATGCAGGCCGAGCGCTGGGGATTCGATTACGACGACGAAGCGGCGGTGGCCGCACAGCTGGAGGCGTTTCGTGGGGAGGTCATGCGATATCGGGATCATCCGGCACTGCTCGCGTGGATCATCGGCAACGAACTCAATCACGGCTACACGAACCCGCGGGTTTACGACGCGGTGAACGACGTCGCCCGCATGATCCGTGAGCTGGACCCGTATCACCCTACGACAACAACCGTTGCGGGCTTTTTCGATAATGTCGTCGCCGACATCCTGTCACGGGCTCCCGACCTCGATTTCATCAGTTTCCAGGCCTACGGCATGTTGTTTGCTTTCCCGGAGCTGATGGAAAAAGCCGGTTTCGACAAGCCATTCATGGTGACCGAGTGGGGCGCAATCGGTTACTGGGAAGTCGGGAAGACCGACTGGGGGGCCCCGATCGAGGCGACCAGCTCCCAGAAAGCGGATGTCTTCATGCGCGCCAACCGAAACATCCTGGAGCAATTCGACGATCGGTTGCTCGGTTCATACGTTTTCTTCTGGGGCCAGAAGCAGGAGCGCACGCCAACCTGGTTCGGACTGCTGACAGAAAATGGCGAGGAAACAGAGGCGGTGGACGTGATGCACTACATCTGGACAGGATCATGGCCCGATAATCGGGCTCCCCAGGTCCGCAAGATACTGCTGGCCGGAAAGGATCCGGCGGCGAGCGTCCGTCTCAAAACCGGCAAACGCGCCAGGGCGCGGGTCGCCGTTGTGGACCCGGACGGTGATCCCCTGACAATTCGCTGGGAACTCAAGCCCGAGAGCCAGGCTACCCAGGTCGGTGGCGATTTTGAGGAGTCCATCGTCAGCCTGGACGGATTCATTGATGACGCTGACTCCTGGACCGCCAAGGTCACGGCTCCTGCACCCGGCGCCTACCGCCTCTTCGTATACGCCTATGACGGTCAAGGTCACGCAGCTCACGCCAATATCCCTTTCCTGGTGACGGAATAGAACGACCCGTGAAAATTTCGCCTGTCATTTCCGTTTTCGCCCTGCTGTGCGCCGGGTGCGCTCACACGGATGACGGAGTGGGCGGGGCATTCTCTCAACCCCGGGAATATCTTCTCGCGGGCGAAGCCATGGCCGTCGCCTATTCCGGATTCAGGGAAGGTCAGCATCCGGATCGCGGTAATGGTGCAGTCAACCCGTCGAAAGACGAGATCCTGGAGGACCTCGAAATACTCGTCGCGAACGGGTTCGGCCTGATTCGCCTCTATGATTCCGGTGACAACTCTTCTGCTGCGCTCAGTCTCATCAGGGAACACAACATGCCGATCAAGGTCTTGCTCGGCATCTGGCTGGACGCGGAGGTCAGCAACCACGAAGGATGCCCCTGGCTGGACGAGCCCATTCCTGAAGAGCGTCTGGCAGCAAACGCTCTGCGCAACGCCGAGGAAATCAGGCGCGGCATCCGCCTTGCGCAGGAATTCGGCGATATTGTCGTCGCGGTGAACGTGGGGAACGAGGCCCTGGTCGACTGGAACGACCACATGGTGCCGGTGACGACCGTCATCGATTACGTCAGACAGGTAAAGGCCGCTATCGGGCAGCCGGTGACGGTGGCGGACAACTATGCCTGGTGGATTCGCGACGGCCGGTCACTGGCGACCGAAGTGGATTTCATCGGGGTGCACACTTACCCCGTATGGGAGGGAAAGCCGATCGACGAGGGCCTGGCGTACACACTGGAAAACATCGAAGGCGTTCATGCGGCCCTGCCGAACAAACCGATCGCGATACTGGAAGCTGGCTGGGCAACCATCGCCACCGAATTCGGCGATCGCGCCAGCGAAGCGAATCAGGCCCGGTACTATCGAGAGATACGGCAGTGGGCGGACAGCACCAATACAACGGTCTTTTTCTTCGAGGCCTTTGACGAGCCGTGGAAGGGCGATCCGGGCAACCCCCTGGACGCGGAGAAGCATTGGGGCCTGTTCAACGTCGATCGGACGCCGAAGCAAGCGATGAAGCGGACGCAGGCAGCAAACTGATCGGTTCTCGGCACCGCCCTGCCTATCCGGGAGCGGGGCCCGTCGACTCGCGGATCTTTAGCTTTGCCGGCACGATCTCCGTGGCTCGGCTATCGGCCTCTGCGTGGGCCATGCCGATAAGAAGCATCGCGGCACGCTCAGCCATCGCGGATAACGGCTGTCGGATGGTCGTCAGGGTGGGACAGAGCTGGCGGGCCAGGGAGATGTCGTCACACCCGGCCACGGAGACCTGCCCGGGGACTTCGACACCGAGCAGCCTGGTGGCCCGGATGACCCCGGCGGCCATGTCGTCGTTGGCTGCGAATATCGCGGTCGGGCGGCGTTTCTTCTTCAACAGCCCCATGGCGGCGCTCTCCCCTGACTCGAACGAGTTATCGCCCTCCGCCACCAGCTTCTCGTCGAGAGCCAGACCGCTCTGCTTGAGGCCGTCCAGGTAGCCGCGGTAGCGATTGCCGACGGCCTTGTGGCTCGGATGCCCCTTGATGAACGCGATCCGGCGGTGGCCCAGCGAAGCCAGGTACCGGGTCATCTCGGCACTGATCTCGCGGTCGTTGGTCGACACGGCCAGCGGGTCGTTTTTTTTCTTTCCCGGCGAGATTCGCACCAGCGGCGTGCCGGTCGCTTGAATCGCCCGGACGATCTTCGGCATGTTGGACAGGGGCGCGGCCAGTATGATGCCGATCGGCCGCGCCTGCTCTATCAACGCACTCAGCTCGCCGCCGATATCCTTGTTGCGGTAATTGCAGGGATGTATGAGCAGCTCGTAACCGGCGCTGCTGCAGGCGCGCAGCACGCCCAGCTGCATCCGGATGACGTAGCCCGCGCTGGGCGTCTCATAGAAGCTGGGATCGTCGTAGATCAGTCCGATGAGATGAGACCGCTGACTGGCGAGATTCCGCGCCGACACATTGGGCCGGTAGTTCAGTTCAGCGATCGCCGCTTCGACCCGCGCGCGAGTGACGTCCCGCACGTTGGGCTCACGATTCATCACCCGGGAGACGGTCTTTATCGATACGCCCGCGAGTTCAGCAACGTCGTCTATCGTCGGTTTTGCCACCTATCCCGACCTCGATGCGGCGTGATGCCCAAAAGTCGACAGAGTATCCATGCTTTCCTTCACAGATATGTTACGGCGCGAGGAGCATGCCAGCAGGACAATCAACCTCGATCTGCCGAACCCGTCCGCTCCTGTCCAGCAGCTCTGCACTCATGTCGCCCGGCAGGGAAAGACCTGTCAAAGACCTTCTCTGGCCGTTGTCCAGCGACAGCACAATACTGGTCTCGGCATCCTCGATCAGTCGGTAGATGACCGGGACCTGGCACCAGGTAAAGGCCAGGGCGTTCTCCGGGATTGCGAGATCGTTCCACTCGCCGTCGACGTCGAGGAAGCGCAGCACCCGGCCATCGGTCGAGAACTCGCGCCTGCGCAGGAGCCGCGGTTCGAAACGGACATTGCCGCCGCTCACGCGGAGTCCGAGTTCTCCGAACCGGGTCAATATCTCTTCCTTCACCTGCCCCGTCATACCGGGCTGCTGAGCGCCGCCGTGCCCCGGCGTATGGGAGTAAGGGTCCGTCGGAAAGGCGCCATATTCCGCCGGCGTCTTGTTGAACCCGATTCCCTCTCGTACCCGGTAGTACATCTGGGCGAGCCGGCCGCATGTCTCCGGTGCTTCTCCTTGGTCCAGCGCGTCGAAAAACACCTCCTGGATCGCGAGCAGAAGCTTGGAAACCATGTGCCAGTAAACGCAGCCCAGGCCCTCGAAGCCGAACATGCCACCCGATCGACCTGTGAACGACCGATGGCTGAAAACGGTCTCGTACAGCTCCTCGATGGCATCGCGTGACGCCCGGAGACGGCCTTCGTAGGCCTCGGACAGTTCGTCCAGGCGCGCAGCCAGTCGGCCGACGTTGGCGAAATCCGCGTTGAATCGCACATAACCATCAGCGTCTTTCACCACAACCCGCTCGTCACCTTCCTCCACCATTCTGCGGAGGATCGGGATCGCGTCGAGCGCCTCGTCCGGAACCTTGTTCTTGTCGAGAAAACCCGGCAGTTCCCGGTCGGGATAGAGCAAGAAGGTGCGCTGGTCGGGGCGGAACAGGTCGCTGTCGAATAGCGCCTCGATCAACGCGATTGCGCTCTGTGGATCGATAGCCCCTGAACTCAGAGCGGCGACCTGTCCCTCGAGCATGAGGTACAACGGTTCCACCGACACTTTGCCGGCTCCGGCTTCCATCAAGTTATAGGCGTGGTAGAGCCCGTCGTCGCGCCTGTTGTGCCGGATGCTGTGATCGATCACCGTCAGCGCGGCGTCCAGCATGGATCGGATGTCCTTGACGCTGCGCGCCGTGCTGGCCGACGAGCGACGGTCCACGTAAACGGAAATCCGATAGCGGCTCGCTGCGAGACCGAGTTCCCTCAGAAACTCGAATCGCCGGCGATCGTCCAGCCCCGTTGCGCCTGCCGAAAGACGAACCTCGTCCAATGCCTTGGACGTGTCAGTGAGCCATTGGTCGACCTCGACAGAGAGCTCGACGGGCTCCTCTTCCGTAGCCAGCAAATCCTGCAGGAAACGGACATAACGACGCATGTAACAGAGCGTCACCACGGACAGGCCGTGACCCACCAGCGCATTGTTGGCGTCATTCCACTCGGGACGCTGCGTGTTGAGCCAGATACCGCCGTCAACGACCAGATTCCCGAGCTTGCCGAAGAGCGGAACCAGCAGTTTCTCGAGCAGGTTGACGAGAAAAACTTCGCCCCCGGCATCGATCACAAGCCTGCCGTCGGCCCCCTGACTTGCCACACGATCGGCAATTCGATCATCAAGCCCGCGATCAAAGTCCACCGTATGTTTCGGGTTCTCCAGCAACGCCTCGAACGGCCGGATCCGGTAAGGGACGTTGGCGTAACTGAAGATGCGCTTGCGCAGCAAGCGGCCGATACGATCCGGGTGAAACTGCAACGAAAGCTCCAGCAGCTTCAGCAGATAGATAATCTGGTGATCGCCCCAATAACCGATGTAGCTCCAGGGGTTATCGGGGTCGTCGATCTCCCAGTCGATGCCCTCCTTCGTGATGCGGTAGGGGTTGTATCCGTCAGCGGTAGACGCGTTGACGAATCGCGCTATCACGTTCTCGGCGAACTCGGGAAAACTCAGGATCAACGCTTCCCAGTTCTGGAAGATGTCGCGCCAGTTACCCTCGTAAGACAGAATGCGGTTGCCGCTATCGTCTTTCAGCCGGATCGAGAACTTGTTCCAGGGTCGACTGGGGTCGCCATGCCTGCGACCGAACGTGATCGGAAGGTATTCGTAGCAGAGCCGCTCCAGCTGTGGGTCTTCGCTTCTGCCGGCCACCTCGAGCAACGAGCCGACCTGGAGCTTCTCGGGCAGCCCGTCCAGCCAGGCCCTGTTCCGGGTATAGACCGGCCGGTTGAAGTGCTCGATCGTGCGCCGGAGATCACGGGTCGATATCGTGTACTGCTCGTGGAATACGCCGCCGCGCAGGATATTGAACAACACGTTGGCGTAGTGATGGGCCGACACCGCTTCCTCAGCTGTCGCCTGGAAGCCGTCGGCGGAGGCGACGATGCGAGCCAGCTCGTCGTCGGCACGGTCCATGGAGCGCGCCACCTCCATGGAAACGGCCTCACGGTCTTTCAGCGCCCGCCTGAGCGCAGCAACCTGTGCCTGCGTCTGCTCCACGTCCGCGACGATCGTCCATTCGCGGGAGCTGCCGGACGGGAGGGGCCAATGCGCGGTGACGAAAAAAGCCCCGCGAACGCCCCGCTTGTGACGTTCAGTGAGCAGCGGCAGGCCGGCACGGAATGCCCCGAGTTGCTCACTGGACACGAGCACTGCCTCGGGTTCGAGACCGAGGCAGAAAACCGTGTTCGCCCGCAGCGACTCGCACGGTTCCGCACGATCCGAAATGCCGGAGTACAGCGCATACAGCGCGAGACCCGTGTCCTCACAAAGTTCTGTCCACTTGTAAGCGTCGACCAGATTGCTCGCGGTCGCCTGGGTGAAACTCGGCGTACCCGCCGGCAGTATGCCCTGCAAGCCATCCAGCAGCTCGACCTCGCGGGCGGCGCCGGACAGCTCTTGTAACTGGCACTGCCTCACGAAGCCGTACCGCTCGCTCGTCGCCCAGGTGCAGCGGAACGCGAGCTGCAGATCCTGGTTGATCTCCTCGAAACACAGCTTGTTGCCGAGGACCGTCTTGTAGAGATTGCGCGTCAGATCGTACCGATCGTCCTGCTCCCGGTTGAAGGGTTCCCATACCGATGGCCTGTCGGTATCCAGGACGCGCAGGATCGTTTTGCCGCCAGTATGAGCCGCACTCTCGTGGACCTTGTCGACGGGAATATAGGGGAAGAGCGCCGACTCAGGCGATACGCGGCCTGCCGTCAGGCCACCGGTCGACGAAACGAACAGCCAGTGGTCGGAACTCGAGATGACGCTGATGAAGAACGGCGCCATCTGATCCACGTTCCGAATCGCGTAATAGCGTTCTCCGGCAAAATCCAGGAATTCACCGGAGACTGCTTTCTTATTATCGACAAGGGCATCCACTTCGCGTCCACCCGGCGTCAGGCCATGCTGCTGCGCGGTCCCGGGTCGTGATGATCCTTCTCGCCGCCGTAACGACCCGCACTCCGCCAAGCCATGCCGACGGTTGCCGCTATTTCGCTCATGCTTTTTCATCCGGTATCAACGGCTCCAGCGGCAGCCCCTTTCCTCGAAGGTCTCGGTCGGATGACCGCCCTGCCGACGGCCGCGGCAACCTATGCCTTCTTCATGGAAGGGGCCGAAACGGCAGCGGCATCGTCCATGTTGCGGGGCCGACGTCACGACCCGATGGAATGTCCCGGCCATCCGTGGCCGGGCCCAGGGCAAATCAGAGACCGGCGAAACTGTAGGAGAATCGCATGCCGTAGGACCGCGGCGCGTTCCAGGCGAACAGGGGCCGGCCCGGTGAAGAACCGGGGTCGGCGAGGTAAGTCTGGAATCGCTCGTCCGTCACGTTGTATCCAAAGGCCTCGATGAACCAGTTCCCGTCTGCAGACGTGTAACGCAGCGTCATGTCGACGGTGGCGAAATCGTCTCTCTTGTCGGAGAACTCCTCCAGATCATCGAAGTTGCCCTCGGTCATGTGCATGTCGTCTTCCCAGTTGACCTTGACGAAGGGGCTGATGGTGGAACCGTCGCGGAGCAGGAAGTCGTGTGTATAGCTGATGCTGAACTCCATCGGCGCAGCGTAAGGCAGCTCGTTGCCCTCGATGTTGTTCTGGCCGGAGCCGTCGTCCTGCGGAATGCAGGCATACTGCTCGCCGATCGTGGCCCGCTCGTCACAGAAATAGGCCTCGCCGGCGTAGCCAGGCCAGCTGTTGAACTCGGTGTCCAGCCAGGCGAAGAAACCCGTGAAACGGCCACCCTCCCACGGGGGCAGGTAATCGAACTCCAGCTCGATGCCCTTGATGTCGGCCGAGGCGGCATTGGTCGTGACCAGCGTGCCGATGTCCTGAGGCGGCTCGACAGGCGTCCCCGGCGGATCCTCCACGAATCCGACCGTTCGGAACTGCGAAACCTGCTTGTCGTCGTATTCCGTGTAGAAAGCGGCGAACTGCAGGCTCAGGGTTCCGTCGAGCAGCGTGCCTTTATAGCCGAACTCGTAATTGGTCACCTCTTCAGGATCGAACGGGAAGAACTCGATCCGTCCGCAGCGGCAGGTGTCCACGCCGTCGCCGAAAGATCCGGCTTTCGATCCCGTGGCTGCCGTCAGGTACATGAAGGAGTTTCTGTCCAGGTCGTAATCAATACCGAAGCGCCAGTCGAAGTTGCTGAAATCCTCCTGGTTGTCATTGATATCGAATACTTCGTAGTTCTCCTCGCGATTCTGGGACCCCATGCCGAACCCGAGATCCTGGCTCGTGTAGAGCGGGAGAATCAACTCGTCCAGCTGATCGTCATCGGGGAAACCGTCGTTCTCGACTCTTCTCTGTCCGTCGGCGGTGTAGCCGCTCCAGCTGCAGTTGTCGCCTCCGTAACAGCCGATATTCCTGCCGCCTGAATCCTCACGCTCATCGTGCGTGTACCGGAATCCCGCCGTGAGATGCCACTTGTCGGTGACGTGCCAGGTCGCCTGGCCGAACACCGCCTGGGACTCAAGATCCCGATCCGGCTGCACGAAACTGATGCCTCCGAGGCCGCCATTGGAGCAGCAGAACGGCTGTTCGACGTCGAACGTGATCTCGTTGTCCTCGCGGAAGTCGAAGCCGCCGAGGATCCAGCTGACTCGCCCGGTAAGGCCCTGGAACTGGATCTCGTTGGACCATGATTTGTAGTCGGAATCGTCCGTCGCCAGGTAAAGCTCCAGCCACGGCGGATTCTGATTGAGCCAGCCCGTCGTCGGGCCGGGCACCGCGCGCCAGCCCATGTCGCCGTCCCACTGCTGGCGCCGCTGCTGACGCGCCCAGCCCAGGTTGTAGATCAGATCGACGTCACCGAACCACTTGTGATCCTCCAGCATGGCCCAGTTGAGATGGCTGCGCGCGCTGTCGATCGTCATATCCAGGTAACCCGGGATGTTCGGGTCAACGTAGTCAATGCCGCCGCCGTTGTATTCGCAGAGGGCGGGATTCCTGTCGCAATCCGGAGCCACAGGCCAGCCCGCCGTCTCGTCCTCGTATCGCTCGTAGGTCAGACGCCAGTCAAATAACTCACTCGGCTGCCAGAGCGCGCTGAAACGCGCAGCCCAGCGGTCCGAATTTCCGTAATAATCTTCTTCGTCTACGTCCTGGTTCCAGCGCTGATCCATGTCCGGAATGCCATCAGGACCACTGAAACCGACACCCTCCAGGTCCTTGGTACCCGTGTCCTGGTCTGCGAATCCGTCCCGCTCCTCCTTGAAGAAATTGGCACGGAACGCGATCGTATCTGTGAGCGGTGCGTTGAGCGTTGCGAGAACATTCCGCTGGCCGCGATTGCCCACCTCGACACCGCCGGTCGCGAAGACACCCTCGAAGCTGGGCTTGGCGGTGACCACGTTGATGCTGCCTGCCGCCGAATTGCGGCCGAACAGGGTGCCCTGCGGCCCCCTGCTCACCTCGAGACGCTCGAGGTCATACATCAGGGCAACCGCGCCCTGTGGTCGCGGCGAATACACGCCGTCCACGTGAAACGCAACGCTCGGGTCCGAGATCTCCGTGAAATTGTTACTGTTGATGCCGCGGATGGTGAGCTGGACGCCGGTGTCGGATGGCGAGAAGGCAATATCCAGGTTAGGCACAAGGGAGCCGACGTCGCGAATATCCTTTACGCCTTCACGCGTCAGCGTCTCCTGGTCGACTGCTGTGACGGCAATCGCGGTCTTGTTCAGCTCCGTTTCACGGCGCGTCGCCGTGACCGTCACGGAACCCAGCCTCGCCGGTGATTCGAGCTCGTCGCCCTCCCCTTCGAGTTCCCGGATC
>Ga0209536_100005271_pt1 | contig 20161 bp, 5 predicted proteins | sample DeeMarSeWOR28_12_FD_187461 | JGI IMG/M metagenome (GOLD analysis project Ga0209536, IMG submission 187461) | Marine sediment microbial communities from White Oak River estuary, North Carolina - WOR-2-8_12 (SPAdes) (version 2) | ecosystem: Environmental > Aquatic > Marine > Intertidal zone >...
TACATGCTTGAGCATCGAGACCGGGAATGGGTGAATGCAGGTGAGGAACGGACAGCATCCTATTTTGATTTATTACCCGGTGAATACGTCTTTCGAGTAAAAGCAGCCAACTGCGATAGTGTATGGGGAGAACGGCAATTAACTTTTATTATCCATCCGCCATGGTGGAAGACCTGGTGGGCGTATGCTGTTTATGGTCTGTTGTTTATTGCTGGTGTATTTGGTGTGGATCACATTCAACGCAAGCGACTGCGGGCAAAGGAACGCGAACGAACCAGGGAAAAAGAATTTGCTCATGCCAAAGAAATTGAAAAAGCCTACAAGGAATTGGAGATAGCACATTCTGATTTGAAGTCCACCCAATCCCAGCTCATCCAATCCGAAAAAATGGCCTCCCTCGGCGAGCTCACAGCCGGCATCGCCCACGAGATCCAGAATCCATTGAATTTTGTCAATAATTTCTCCGAGGTCAATAATGAACTAATTGAAGAACTACGTGAAGCTGTGGCAAATAATGATCAAAAGGAAATTCAGGCGATTCTGGATGACCTGAAAGACAATGAAAGCAAGATCAAACACCACGGTCAGCGCGCAGAAGGAATCGTGAAAGGCATGCTGCAGCATAGCCGTACCAGCCAGGGAGAAAAAGAACCCACCGATATCAATGCCCTGGCGGATGAATACCTGCGCCTGGCCTACCATGGTCTGCGTGCCAAAGACAAATCGTTCAATGCAGATTTTAAAACCGACTTTGATCCCGACCTCCCCAAGATCAACGTCATTCCGCAGGACATCGGCCGCGTGCTCCTCAACCTGATCAACAATGCCTTCTTCGCCGTAAACCAAAAGGCCGCTCGTCATTCAGACCCCGAGCGCAGCGAAGGGGAAGAATCTGGAGCGGCTACTAAGGAAGGGTATAAACCTGAAGTGATTATCAGTACTCGTCAGCTAAATGGAAAAATCGAGATAACCGTCTCTGACAACGGCCCCGGAATTCCTTCAGATATCAAAGACAAGATCTTCCAACCTTTCTTCACCACCAAACCGACCGGTTCAGGAACTGGCCTGGGATTGAGCTTAAGCTATGACATTGTTAAGGCGCATGGGGGAGAACTAGAGTTATCAGATTCAGGAGGAAAAGGAAGCATATTTACCATCAAACTACCATCAACCTGATACCACCATGTGCATTAAAATCAAATACCGCCATCAATTATCTGCTTGCCTGCTCTTTTTAATTGCCCATTTTATATTTTTAAAGGCCATTGCTCAATCAGATAAAATCGCCTTCCACAAGTTGGGTGTTGAAGAAGGCCTTCCTTCGGCAGGTGTAATTGATATCATTCAAGATGATCAGGGTTTTATATGGATCTCTACCTTTAATGGACTAGTAAAATATGATGGGTACGATTTAAAAGCCTACAGACCTGGACTTAATGATAGCGCCCAAATACAAATAAGGAGTTATACTGGTGGTATGGCCAAATCCAACGATGGTCGATTGTGGATGATGGCCGGACGTCCTAGTAATTTAATAACTATCTACGATCCAAGGGATGAGTCCTATGAAAATATATATATAAGAAATGACCACGATTTCATTCCGACATTCTTATGGGAGGATGCCCTGGATCATGTTTGGTTTATAAAATATTTTATAGACTCAGATTCAAAAACCAACGAACTGTGTTATATCAATGCTGAGACGTATACTATACATTGTGCTGCATATGAAAGCGCCCCAGTTTCAGTTTCAATATCTAACTCGTTATTTGCAACGTTGTTCCTTACTGCAGAAAATCTCCTGCTTACGGAATCGATAAAAGACAGTAGTATTTGGATCATTGATAAAAACTTCAATGCACTTAAATGGAATCAGGAATTTGACAAATTGGAAGTCCGGATTGTTGCAGGGAGTGTGCTATCAAAGGAAATTGGATCAGATACTATTAGGACCATTTCTTCCGATAGTACAGGACTACTTTGTCTCACTGGTAATCAGGGATTTTACCTTTATGATCCCATCGGAGAGGAAATCAAGGATTCTTTCGATCTAAGAGCCCGTTCAGGTCTGAAATCCGGATCAATATTTAATACTTCCTTCTATTTCAACAAGAATTACTGGGTATTGCATGATAAAGTTATTTCAATCCTTGATCCTGCAATGAATGAAATAAAATCACTGCAAATAGAAAAAGAAGAACTGGGAATAGATCCTGACATTCTCGCATCTAACATATTCCTAATTCCACATTTGATTGAAGAAAATGAGGTTTGGATTTATTTGATCGGAAGTGACATGAGGGGAAAAGGTCACCTGCGATTAGATGCTGATCTCAAAGAAATCAAATATTTTGACACACGGTTTAATGATCAGTTGAATTTTGAGATTAGTGGATCTCGTGTCAAAATGGTTGCCGACAGAACCGGACTAAAATGGATCGGTACTGGTCGTAACTTTTATCGGGAATCAACAAAGTTGAGACAAATTGACCACTACACTACTGGAAATAGTGAGCTGCCAAGTGATAGAGTCGAATTTTTAATGGAAGACAGCCATAATCGGGTCTGGATTGGAACGAATCGGGGTGCTGCGATCCTTACGCGAGAAAATAATCTTCAGGAAGTCTCTTTTCAAAATATTTCCAACCCATCACCTGTCATTATTAAAATCATAGAAGACTCACATAAACAAATTTTGGCTATCGGAAGAAATACACTGTTTCGGTTTTCAGAAATTGACCTGAATTTCAAACCTGTGTTTTCGACCAGAGAGTCATCTCAGCAAATCCACAATATTGTTGAAGACCATTCAGGATTATTGTGGATATCCATCCAGGATTTTGGATTGATAGGGATCGATCCGGTTTCAGGTGATATAATAAAAGAATATGAAATTACGCCCAATTCCACACATGGTTTATTAGGTTCTGATAACAGATACATGCATGTCGATCATAACGGTAATATATGGTTAGGAGGTAACGGTCGTAATATTGGCGTTCATCTCTACGATACTAAAAAGGAGGCATTCAAGTATTTCAGTTTTACTGAAAATGACAAGACAAGCCTAAGTGATAACAGGATTACCTTTTTCGGGGACGATCAACTAGGTCGCGTCTGGATTGGGACTATTGGTCGTGGATTGAATATTTACAATGAAAAAACAGGTGCTTTTAAAAGAGTTAAAGACAATTATGACTTATCTTCACCAGCAGGCTATGCGAAGACGAAAAATCAGAGTATGTGGATCTCCACAAATAGTGGCGGCGGATTAGCTTTGGTAGATCCAGTTAAAGATTCTATTATATTTTATGGGGAAGAGAAGGGGCTGTTGCACAATGATGTATTAATAAATCTTGGAGATAAAAATATCCCGATAGATCAAAAAGGCAGGATCTGGTTGCCCAACAATCGTGGGCTTTCCGTATTTGACACTGCCAGCAGAACGTACCAAAATTTCTTTGAGTATGATGGATTCCAACCGCATAGTGGATTTTATAGTGTGTTAGTAAGGTCAAACGGAGAAGTGTGGATTGGTGGAGATCAGGGATTGAATCTAATCGATCCTGAAAGACTTTTTAGAAAAGATACAATTCCTCCTAAAGTCTGGATCACTGAAATGGGGATTATGGATTCTATTTATTCTAAACCAGATGGGGAAATATTCCATAAATCTGTATCATACACTGACCATATTGAACTCGATCATTGGCAAAAAGATCTCCAGTTTGAATTTGTGGCACTGCACTACCTGCGACCTGAGGATAATCAATACTCCTGGAAACTTGAAAATTATGACCGGCAATGGTCTGCTCCTTCCACGACGCGTAATGCTTCATATACTAACCTGTCTCCAGGAACCTACACGTTCCGGGTCAAGGGATCCAATGCTGATGGTATTTGGAATGATGAAGGCGATTTTATCACGATAAGAATAAATCCACCCTTTTGGTTAACTACATGGGCATATGGCTTCTATTCTCTGGTATTCCTGGCCGGCATCTACACAGTGCATCGTCTTCAAAAAGAAAGAACTATTCGCAAGGAAAGAGAACGTACACGGGAGAAAGAGTTGGCCCAGGCTAAAGAAATTAAAAAGGCATATAGCGAATTAGAAGTAGCGCATTCAAATCTAAAATCCGCTCAATCCCAGCTCATCCAAACTGAAAAAATGGCGTCGCTCGGTGAGCTCACTGCCGGCATCGCCCATGAGATCCAGAATCCATTGAATTTTGTGAATAATTTTTCGGAGGTCAACGCTGAGCTTGTCGAAGAGTTGAAGGAAGAAGTCGAAAAAGGAAACATTGAAGAGGTGAAAGCAATTGCCAGGGATATTCTGGAAAACGAAAGCAAGATCAAACACCATGGTAAGCGAGCAGAAAGCATCGTGAAAGGCATGCTCCAACATTCACGCACAAGTACTGGCGAAAAAGAACCCACCGACATCAATGCCATAGCAGATGAATATTTGCGCCTGGCATATCACGGTCTTCGGGCGAAAGACAAATCGTTCAATGCGGAATTTAAAACAGACTTCGACCCCAACTTACCTAAGATCAATGTCGTCCCGCAGGATATCGGCCGCGTCCTGCTCAACCTGATCAATAATGCTTTTTATGCTGTTCATGAAAAGGCCGCTCGTCATTCAGACCCTGAGCACAGCGAAGGGGTGGAATCTGGAGCGGCCTCCAACAACTACAAGCCAGAGGTGGTGGTGAGCACACAACAGCTCAATGGAAAAATTGAAATATGTGTCAAAGACAACGGCCCTGGCATCCCGGAACAAGTCCGGGATAAAATCTTCCAGCCCTTCTTCACGACCAAGCCAACTGGTCAGGGTACGGGCCTCGGTTTGAGTTTGAGCTATGATATTGTGAAGGCGCATGGAGGGGAATTGAAAGTTGAGTCAGAAATTGGGAAAGGAAGTGAGTTTGTAATTTCGTTGCCAATGATCTGAATAACAGAAAATAGAATTGGTCAATATGAAAGAAGGCAATAAAACCAAAAATTATTCATAAATTCAAAATCCTTAATTAAGCACAAAACACATGAAAACAATTATAGACCAATCCGTAACCGAACAACAGGATATTGTTGAGGAAATCAATCGCATCTTCCAATTACAAAAAGCCAATCAACAACATGTGGCCAACAGTACCAGCAGTGAGCGCAAGCAAAAACTGGATCGCCTGCATCAGGCTATGCTGAAGTATCGCGAAGAGATCCGCCAAGCCATGTACAAAGATTTTCGAAAACACCCCAGTGAAGTAGATATTGGAGAAATATATGCCGTCACTTCGGATATTAAACACACTAAATCCCATTTATCCAAATGGATGCGTCCTCGAAAGGTGGCTACCCCCATGTCACAATTGGGTTCAAGTTCATATATACATTATGAACCCAAAGGGGTAGTATTGATCATTTCTCCCTGGAATTTCCCATTCAATCTTACCTTTGGCCCTTTTATTTCAGCCATTGCTGCCGGTAATTGTGTGATGATCAAACCGTCTGAGCATACGCCTCATGCTTCAGCGTTAATGAAAAAAATTGTCAATGAACTATTTGATGAGCGGGAGGCAGCGGTTATTGAAGGTGAAGTTGAGGTAGCTACCGAATTGTTAAAACTTCCATTTAATCATATCTTCTTTACGGGTGCACCCGAAATTGGTAAAGTAGTGATGAGGGCGGCAGCAGAAAACCTGGCATCCGTCACATTGGAGCTGGGCGGGAAGTCACCTACCATCATTGATGAAACAGCTGACCTGGAAAAAGCTGCCAAGCGAATTGTGTTTGGGAAATGGTTGAATAACGGACAAGTATGCATTGCCCCGGATTATGTGCTGGTGCAAGAATCGATCGCAGAAAAATTCAAGGAGCAAGTTAAGAAAATGCTAAAATCTTTTTACGGTGAGGATGCTTCTACTTCTGAATCTTATAACCGGATCGTGAATCACAAACACTTTCAGCGTGTTGAAGGGTACTTAAATGATGCACTTAAAAAAGGAGCAATAGTTGAATACGGAGGCAAAACCGATGGTAATGAAGATTTCATTGAACCAACAATTATAACCAATGTCCCCGATAACGCCGATTTATGGGAAAAGGAAATTTTCGGCCCCATCTTACCGTTTTACACCTATGCTGATCTTCAGGAGGTCATTGATAAAATTAATTCCAAAGAGAAGCCTTTGGCCTTGTATATTTTCAGCAAAAATAAAAATAATGTAAATCGCATTATCAACAACACACGTGCCGGTGGAACCTGTGTGAATCATACAGGCATTCATTTCTTTAATAATAACCTGCCGTTTGGAGGATCAAACAACAGCGGTATCGGTAAGGGAAATGGCTTTTTTGGATTCGAAGCCTTTTCCAATCCACGTGCTGTACTTAAGCAATGGGCGCCGTTCAATGGATTGGATGGTATGACACCACCCTATACCGAGTCAAAACAAAAACTGATTGATATGACCATTAAATGGTTTTGATCTCATAAATGGGCTACCCTTTTACTCGGGATCTGTCAGATTTATTAGGGAATCCCGTGATTTCCCATGAGTTAAAGAAGTATTGAAACTGAAGACCTTAAAGAATTAGCCAATTATGCAGATGCCTGGAGAATTAATAATGTACACCTCTTTCAGAAGATGAAAGAAAAAATGAAACACATATTTTGGATACTTTAAAAGAGTTGAGGGCGCAACTCGATCAGAAAAGCCGTGAGCTGGAAATTGAGGCCGCATTAGAGAGGGTCCGTGTTCGCACCATGACCATGCAAAGCAGCGAGGAGTTAGCTGAAACTGCAGCAGTAATGTTCCAACAGCTTAACAAGTTAGGACTTTCTCCGGAACGCATGAATATAGGTCTTGTACAAGCCGATGAAGGCATTATTGAGTTTTGGCTAACAGATCAAGAGGGCAAACAGATAAATCATTTTTTTACTGGAAGAATTGATGAACCAACTACATTATCTAAAGTATACTCTGCCTGGAAAAGGCGTAGAAGATCACTAGTTATTGAACTTCAAGGAGAAGAATTAAATGGTTGGCTTCAGTATATTCGTGAAGAATTGGGCATACCTTTTAGAAGTGATTTAGTTAGTGGCCAAAGGTTCCATTCAATTGCATTCTTCAACCATGGATTGATAGGTGTGTCAGCACCAACCTCATTGCCCAAGATCCAGCTTAATCTCCTGGAACGCTTTGCCAAGGTCTTCGAGCAAACCTACACCCGCTTCCTCGACCTCAAAAAAGCGGAAGCCCAGGCCCGGGAAGCGCAGATCGAAGCGGGATTGGAACGTCTTCGGGCACAAACAATGACCATGCATCATAGTGACAGGCTTTTCGAGGCGGCTTCTGTGCTGTTTCACGAAGTTCAGGCTTTGGGAATAAGCCCCTTCAGTTGTGGTTTTGCCTTTTTTGACTCCAAGGAGCCTGTCGCCGAAACCTGGATTTCCCCAATGGGCACCGCTGATTTTCAAAAACTCATTCAACGATTCGATATCGATCCTCATCTACAATCCGTGTATGATACATGGAAACAAGGTGTTGATTTCTTTGAATTGGATCTTTCCGGCAATGAACTGGCACAGCATTTCCGAAATATTGGAAACTATTTTCAGGAATCGGGAGTGGAATACCTTTCTGATATAAGTAGCTTCCTGGCTGAAGTCGGAGTTGATAAGCTCGAGCGAATGATAGCCCAACATGTGTATTTTTCCCACGGCATGCTCATGTTTTCATTTCCTAATCCCAACGAAGAAACTAATATACTGAAACGCTTTGCCAAGGTATTCGAACAGACCTACACTCGCTTCCTCGACCTCCAAAAAGCGGAAACGCAGGCACGGGAAGCACAGATCGAAGCTGCATTAGAAAGAGTAAGGGCGCGAACCATGGCGATGCACAAAAGTGAAGAACTGGCGGAAACTGCATCACTGTTGTATAACGAGCTCAGCCAGCTAGGTGTGAAGGACTTTTTAAATTGCGGATTCGTGGAAGTCGATGAAGCGAATAACGTGCAACATGGATGGATGACCATGCCGGATGGAACTATTTCTGAAGGATTCCATCTTCCGTTGAAAGGCGATAGCGTACTTAATGATCGATTTAAGGGTTGGAAAGATCAGGAACCCTGCTATCATCAGGAAGTTGGCGGAAAGAAATTAAAAGATCACATGGATTTTGTTTTTCCTACGATGGGGTCAAAGGAAGTAGAAGATATGACACGTCAAAATTTTCCGGATCCTACGATCTTCTATTGTGCCAGTTTTAAACAGGGCTATTTGCATCTGATCACAGATTCTGAGCTGCCGGAAGAGCATGAGTCACTCTTAGTGCGTTTTACAGGGGTTTTTCAGCAGACCTATACCCGCTTCCTCGACCTGCAAAAAGCAGAAGCACAGGCACGGGAAGCACGAATAGAGGCAGCATTGGAGCGGGTGAGGGCCAGAAGCATGGCGATGCACAAAAGTGATGAGCTTGGTGAGGTAGTAGCAGTACTTTATGATCAGATGAATGCACTCGACTTTGCAGCTCTTGGATGTGAACTGATTCTATGTGACGAAAAAAAAGAACTATTAGAATACTGGACCGCCTCCCCTGAACAAGCACAACTACCTAAAAACTATCCGATTCCAAGAACCATTCACCCCTTCTTTCAACAAGCGTGGAATGCCTGGGAAAAAAGAACACCTCGTTTAGTTATCACCCTAAAAGGAGCTGATAAACGTGCGTTTGATAAGCTTATATTTGAAAAAACGGCATTCAAGAACCTCCCTCAGGCAGTTAAAGATTTTATTCAGGCAGGTAAAATAGATGTGTTCTCTCTGGTTTCCATGAAATATGGCTTGTTGGAAGCCGTAGATACAACGCCGTTGCCAGAAGAGAAATTTTTTGTTCTTGAGCGATTTGCAAAAGTTTTCGAACAAACTTACACCCGCTTTCTTGACCTTCAAAAAGCGGAAGCGCAGGCCAGGGAGGCACAGATCGAGGCGGCGCTTGAGCGCGTTCGTGCAAAAGCTTCAGCGATGCACAGGTCTGACGAGCTGAAAAAGGTAGCGTCGGAACTGCGCCATCAAATGGGCCTCCTTGGTCAGAGAGATCTTGAAGTATGCGGCATCCATCTATATGACGAGCATGAGGAGTTATTTGAATCCTGGGTGGCGTTGAGGCACATGAAATCAAATAAGATCATGGAATCTCAAACCATGTTCCCCAAGAACGGGCTAAGGATCTTTGACGAAATGTTCAGGCACTACCGGTCAAAAAAGAATGACTACGTCATCATTAATGAGGGTGAGAACGCCCGCGAGTTTTTTGACATGTTGAAGAAACATGCACCAGATATTTATAAAGCGCAGGCTTCGTTTGTAAAAAAAGTCCCATTCGACCAAATGAAATTTTATTGGGCCTTTTCTGATTTCACTGGCGGTTCACTGCTGATGATCACCCTCATTCCTCCGCAAGAAGAATCCCTCCACCTGCTCCGCCGGGCTGCTAACGTATTTGATTTGGCTTTTAGGAGGTTTAAAGATCTTAAACAGGCAGAAGCACAGGCCCGTGAAGCAGAAATTGAAGTTGCACTAGAAAGGGTAAGATCGGCCTCTATGGCCATGCACCAAAGCGAAGAGCTACCCAATGTAGCGCTAACCATGTTGGATGAAATAGAGCTTCTAGGGGTTCCACTCTTCGGAGCTGGAGTGTCGATAGTGAACGATGACAACAACACGCATAGGCTCTACTTCGCAGACAACAGTGCTAAAGCAGGTAAAAAGACACTGCTAATAACCGGGGACATTCCGTTGAATGCTTTTTGGTTAACCAGGGAAAACGTGAAATTGCATGATCAGGGACATACAGAAAACTCATTTCAGTTGAAGGGAAAAAAATTGACTGCATGGATCGAATGGGTAAGGAAATACATGAGCAAGGAAAGGGCTGATCGATTGCAGGCCGCAGACCTGAACAAGGTATACGTATACAACATCGCATTTTATGGGAGATCGGTCATCACCATCTCAAGTCTTATGCAATTCTCGGAAGAGCACTGGTCTATTTTGAGAAGGATGTCAAAGACATTTGCCATGTCGTACAGTAGATTCCTCGATCTACAAAAAGTGGAAGAACAAGCCCGCGAGGCACAGATTGAGGTAGCGTTAGAACGTGTACGCGCTGCCTCTATGGCGATGCACAAAAGTGAGGAGCTCCCGAATGTGGCACTCACCATGCTCAATGAAATAGAATCCCTGGCAGTCCCCTTATTTGGTGCTGGGGTGTCAATCCCAAATGAAGAAAAGAACACGTACAAACTATACTTTGCGGATAATAGTGAGGCAGGAGACATGAAAACACTCCTTATCACACAAGAGATATCAATGGATGCCTGGTGGTTGACCAGGGAGCTCAATGTGTTATTGGACCAGGGGCAAGCTGAAATGACCTTTGAAATGAAGGGTAGAAAACTTACCGCATGGATGGAATGGGTGGGTAAGTACCTGAGCAAAGAACGCGAGGCTCGCTTGCGGCAAGCTAATCTTAGCAACGTATTTGCGTACTTTATCCGGTTTTATGGGCGTTCGATGATCACAATATCCAGTCTTCAGCAACTTTCAGAAGAGCATTGGTCCATATTACGCAGGATGTCAAGGACCTTCGCTATGTCATATAGTAGATTCCTCGATCTGCAAAAAGCCGAAACCCAGGCACGGGAAGCACAGATTGAAGCTGCGCTGGAAAGAGTGAGAGCGCGAACCATGGGAATGCATCATAGTGAAGAGCTATTGGACACTGCCCAAATTCTCTTTCAACAACTTAAAGAACTGGGCGTTGAGCTCCACGTTTGTGGTTTTAGTATTTTGGATAGAGATTCACTTGTTGGAAAACAATACTTATCAATTGACGGCAACTTATTTCCAGAACCACTTCAGATACAGTTAGATGTGGATCCGTATTTAATGGGTCCATATGAAGACTGGAAAGCTGGCAAAACCAAATTAATACTCGATATACAGGGTAACGCATTAAAAGAACATCTGACTGTTCAATTAAATCAGTTCAAAAGTTTGGGAAGTGTTGACATCCTGGCAAATCAGGCGTCAAAATATTCAAAGAGTGGGGAGCAACTTCAACCACGGCTGGTGGTACATCATGCTTTTTTCAAGTATGGTTATTTGTTTTTAACCTATGACCAACCTATTGAGGACATGGAAATTCTGGTCAGGTTTGCCAACGTATTCGAGCAAACCTACACCCGCTTCCTCGACCTGCAAAAAGCCGAAGCCCAGGCCAGGGAAGCAGAAATTCAACTTGCTTTGGAGCGAATTCGCGCACGAACCATGGCCATGCATAAGAGCGATGAGCTAACAGAAACAGCCTCCCTGATCTTTAAGCAACTCGAACTTTTAGGCATTAAACCCTGGACATTTGGCTTTAACATCTGGATTGACGATGAACCTATTGTTGATGCATGGTCTTGCTCTGCGCCATCTTATATCATGTGGAAAATGCAAGTACCGCACGCGCATGATCCTACATTGATCGAAATATATCAGCATAGTACAGAAGACATTCCACTATTTAAAACCAGAATTGAGGGTGAAGCTCTTCAAAGGCATATTGAGTATATGCTAAACCTGATTGGGACCGACGTAGCAAAAGAAATTACTAGAGGTAATGTTCAGATACCAACAGCCTTCAATGTACATGCTGCCTATTTCAAATTTGGTTATTTGCTAACTGTCACTGATACACCAGTGGCAGAAGCGGGAACACTATTTCCTCGCTTTGCCAATGTCTTCGAACAAACCTACACCCGTTTCCTCGATCTGAAAAAAGCAGAATCACAGGCCCGAGAGGCGCAGATCGAGACGGCACTTGAGCGGGTAAGAGCTGCTTCCATGGCGATGTATGAAAGTGCAGAGTTACCTGGGGTAGCATTGGAGCTTGTGAATCAATTGGATGGTTTGGGTATCAAGCAGTTAGGCAGCTCCATCATGATCGAAGATGAGGCTACTGGTAAGTTTGATCAATATTCTGCCCATGATAAACTACACGAAAAAGGGAAATTTATCAACCTGTTCAAGGGATATGAATTAAGGCTTTTGGCTGGAGGTCGGAAGATACTCAAACAGCTAAAGCAAGGTCAAAAAGACTTTACGATCGCCGTAAAGGGTAAGGAACTTCAGGAATGGATGAATTTCACGAGAGATAATGTACATAAAGGTCGCGGTGAAGCCATGCTGAAGGCCGGATTCAAATGCATCTATTTCCATTTTGCCGTTTTTCATGGAGTGTCTCAGATCGTAATCACTACGCTGGAACCCTTGCCGAATCAGGACCGTACATTGCTACGGCGGATGGCCGACACCTTTGCATTGTCATATCGCCGTTACCTCGATCTGCAAAAAGCGGAAGCACAGGCGCGGGAAGCCGAAATCGAACTCGCTTTAGAACGAGTAAGAGCCAAGACGATGGCCATGCAAAAGAGTGAGGAATTGCGAGAACTAGTTTTTGAGTATTACAAACAGATTCATCCTTTTGGTTTTGCTAAATGGGGTTTTGAAATAAAGATTGCCAAAGAAGATAAGTCGGGCTTCTATTGTTGGATTTCACCACCCGGAGCCCGAGTACAACCTGAAGGATTCAACATCCCAACACTTAATCACTGGGTACTTAAAAAATATTGGTCAGCTTATGAGCAACAAATTCCGATAACCACTATAGTTAATTCCGGTGCCGACAAGCGGAAATTGGCAGTCCTTCTTTTGGAGAAGAGTGATATGAAAAATCTCCCGGAGGACGTCAAGACTAATATCATGGATACTGAGTACGTTCACTTTACAGTCGCAGCTATGCGATTTGGATTACTAAAGGCTGTTGATATGGAGCAGGTTCCTCAAAAGGATTACTCCATTTTACAACGCTTCGCGAAAGTTTTCGAGCAAACCTACACCCGCTTTCTCGACCTGCAAAAAGCCGAAGCCCAGGCAAGAGAGGCGCAGATTGAAGCGGCTCTTGAAAGGATTCGGTCGCGTTCTATGGCCATGCATAAAAGTGATGAATTGCAGGAAGTCATCAATCGATTATTCCTCGAAATTCAAGGATTGGGAGTTCAAATGGGGAGTTCTTACTTAGTGACAGAAGTTGACAAGGATATAAAGAAAGGAGTTCATATTTGGGTACAGAATAATGTGAACCTATACGCAGAAAGGGTGCATTTAGCATATTTGGATCATCCCTTATTTCATAATTTCTATAAAGCGTGGTGGGATAAAACACTATTTTATACTGAGATCTTTAACAAAAAAGAAAAGGATCGACTATTCAACCATCTCTTCAAAAACTCCCAACAACTCAGTTCAATTCCAGATGAAAGGAAGAAATACGTATTAGATGGGTCAGGATTTTCAAGGTCGGTTGTCATATATAATAATGTGGCTTTTATTATTCAAAAATATGATGATATTCCCTTCCATCCAGATGAGATTAGTATCCAGAAAAGATTTGGCAGCGTTTTCGAACAAACCTACACCCGTTTCCTCGACCTTCAAAAAGCCGAAGCACAGGCAAGGGAAGCGCAAATAGAAGCGGCGCTGGAGAGAGTTCGTGCAAGCACCATGGCAATGCACCATAGCGATGACCTTTTGGATGCCGCTGCACTCATGTTTCAACAACTCCAAGAGCTGGGTGGCAATCTCTTTGCTTGTGGGTTTGTATTAGTAGACAAGGATAAACCCGATTCAGAACTTTGGATGAGTGCTGAAGGTAAATTCCAACCACCCATAACGATACCAAATGATAAGGAACCTGTTACCGGAAATATGTTTATGGCCTGGAAAAAAGGAACTAAATTGTTTGTAGAAGAGGCCGGAGGTGAGGCACTTGTTGCTCATTATAATTGCCTATTGTCAATCCCGAAAACTGGTGATGTATTTCAGGGGATGCTGGATGCTGGAATTTCCTTTCCAACCTGGCAGCGCTGGCATGGCGCTTTCTTCACATACGGATACTTACTGATCATCACCACAGAGCCATTTGAAGATACGAATTTATTTGTTCGGTTTGCCAAAGTATTTGACCAAACATATACGCGCTTCCTCGACCTAAGAAAAGCAGAGGAACAGGCCAGGGAAGCACAGATTGAAGCAGCGCTGGAGCGTATCAGGTCAAAAGCTTTGGCAATGCAAAGCTCAGCAGATTTGCATGGCGTGTCAATCGTGCTGCGCGACCAAATGGGACTGCTCGGACAACCAGATCTCGAGTCATCCATTGTGCATTTGTACAATAAACCCGATAGTCTGGAATCCTGGTACACATTCAGGTCAACAGAAACCGATTCTGACAAGATTGTCACAGATGTTGCCATTATTCCGGCAAACTCTTGCGAATATATAAAGGAGACTTTAGAAAAATATCATTCAGGTGAAACTGATTATACCATTGTCTCAAATGGGAAAAAGCTTATTGAATGGTACAATGTGATGGTGAAAGTAGCACCAGATACTATTGAATATGATAAAAAGGGTAAAATGATTGTCCCGAAAATATTGTATTACCACCACTCTAAATTCTCCGGTGGAGCGCTGTTGATGATCTCAAATAAAAAACCCACTGAAGAAGCAAAAGAACTGCAGCGTCGAGCTGCAAAAGTGTTCAACCTGGCTTATCAAAGATTCCTCGATCTGCAACAGGCAGAATTGAGAGCAAAAGAGTCTGAGGAGCAAGCATCTCTGGATCGTGTCCGTGGGGAGATTGCAAGCATGCGATCAAAAGATGATCTTAATCGAATAACACCGGTTATCTGGCGAGAGTTAAAAGCACTCGAGGTGCCTTTTTTCCGCTGCGGTGTTTTTATCGTCGATGATGAAGCAAAAAAAGTAGATACCTACTTATCCAATCCCGAAGGGGAATCTCTTGCAGCCTGGCGATCTGATTACGATACCCTGCCACTTTTTAATGCCTCAGTGAAAGCATGGAAAAAGCAGCATGTATATCGGACCGAATGGAATAAACAACAATTTATTGAGTTCGCGCAGATATTGCAGAATCAGGGCCTGGTCCGGGATGTAAAACGTTACCAGGCAGGTAAAGATGCGCCGGATTACCTGGCATTGCAAATGATCCCATTCAAGCAGGGGATGCTCTATGTGGGCAGTGCCGAAAAGCTCGATGATGATCAGATTGAATTAGTGCAGGCGCTTGCTTCCGCATTTTCAATAGCCTATTCAAGGTATGAGGATTTTCGGAAGCTCGAAAAGGCTAAAAGTGAAATAGAGCAAACTCTTTCAGAACTGCGATCAACCCAAACACAATTGATCCATTCGGAAAAAATGGCTTCTCTCGGTGAATTGACAGCCGGTATAGCTCATGAAATCCAGAATCCGTTGAATTTTGTGAATAACTTTTCTGAGGTCAGTAAAGAGCTGATATTTGAGTTGAAAGCTGAAAGGGAAAAGCTGAAAGTTAAACGAGATGAATCGCTGGAAGAAGAGCTGTTGGATGATGTGATTCAAAACCTGGAAAAGATCACACACCACGGGAAACGTGCAAGTGACATTGTTAAAGGTATGCTCCAGCATTCGAGGGCCAGTTCCGGAGAAAAGGAACTCACTAATATCAACGCACTTGCTGATGAATATCTTCGCCTGGCCTATCATGGTCTCAGGGCAAAGGACAAATCCTTTAATGCTGATTTTAAATTAGAATTGGATGAAAATCTGCCTAAAGTTAGTGTGAAAGGGCAGGAAATTGGCCGGGTATTACTGAATCTTATCAACAATGCTTTTTACGCAGTTTCTGAAAAATCAAGGAAATTATCTAAACACCATGTTGAAATAGGGGATAAATTAAAGGAAGGACAATTCGTGCCTACGGTGATGGTTAAAACAAAAAAAATCGATAAGCTTATCGAAATTAGGGTAGGAGATAATGGAGATGGCATACCTCCACAGGTCATTGATAAAATCTTCCAACCTTTTTTTACCACGAAACCAACCGGGCAGGGCACCGGTCTGGGATTGAGCTTGAGCTACGATATTATCACCAAAGGTCATAATGGCAACCTGGAGGTAGATTCTGTTGAAGGTTTGGGTACCGAATTTATCATTCAGTTGCCAGTTGTTTAAATCGCTTGCTTAATAAATTTCAGGAAAACACATTGTTAGAAGAAAAACATAGCAAAACCAATTGGGAAATATAATGACAGAAATATCTATGAAACAGAGAAACAATAAAAGGTACTTAGATACTGGAGTACTTTATTCTTTAAGTTGGGGCCGAAAATAATCCTGGATGATCTATGATCGGAAGTATCTACGTGAATAAAATAATTGTTTGCCATATGATCATTTTATTGCGTGTTAATTCTTGATTATTAAATATTTCTGAAATAAAAATTAATTTCAATTTGGTATAATTTCAGAAATATTTGTAAATAACAAACTTGAAAATACCATGAAGCGATTACATTTACCGAAACCTCTTCTTATCCTATTGGCATTTACTGCAGCTAATCTCCTGGTGTTAGCCATAAGAAACCGTGTAGTTGGAGATGCGACCTTTGATTTTTTACAGTCAAATTTATGGTCGGGCATCGTTCCATTCATCATTGCTTTTTCACTTCAATTATTTTACAAAAAGGTCAACAATTTTTTTTTCATTATTATCAGCCTGCTTTGGCTATTGTTCTACCCAAATGCGCCCTACATGATCAGTGACCTGATTCATCCGCATCAGGAACCTAAGGATGTGGGAATCCCACAATTAATTGTATACGATACGTTGATTGTGTTTTCTATTGCGATGCTTTCGGTATTTTATGGTTTTGTCTCACTAAAGATTATGTTTAAGCTCTGGCTTAGCAGGTTTGGCATGCGCTTTGCCCAAATTGCCATCGTTTTCAGTCTGGTGCTCAGCTGTGTGGGTTTTTATATGGGCAGAGAACTCGTTTCTGAAATTAAAATCGGGAATGGCTATTTGTATTCGTCGGAAATGTTTATGGAGCCATGGTTTATTATAAAAACGGTTTGGAACGCTTTATGGCCAATTGGCGCGCATTTGCCGGCCTACTACATGATGGCATTATTTGGATTTGTCCAGTATCAGTTGCTTTTGATGATGAAGGACGTGGGGGACGTGGAGCGCGATAGAGAAATCATTAAACATTAACATAAATTGAATTGCAAAAACCTTGAATTATGAACAAAACCACACAAATAGCTTATATTTTGCTGTCCTTTGCAGCAATCATTTTTCTTCCGTTAATCGGGTCGTGGATACATCACAGCGGATCATTTCCTGAAGGTTTTTTCGCATATCCCATGCTTTCAGCCCAACCCAAAGCACCTTTTAACTGGATAGTCTTTGGCGTTGTAGGTTTTGCAGGGCTCGCACTCACTTGTTTGTATCTTTTCCCAAGTTGGTTTGGTTTTATGCAAATGCCTGTTCCTCCAAAGCCTAAAATTGTAAAAGTTAAATGGCCGCTGTGGTTTTGGATTGGTTTGATCTCTTTTGGAACATCCATTATTTTGCTATGGACAAAATCTCACGGCCCAGTATTGTTTCTTCACTGGTCTGATTTTCCCCTTTTTTGGGGTCTGGTGTTGTTGATTGACGGGTGGGCCTATAAGCGAAATGGGGGCAAATCATTGATGAGCGAATATCCTCAGGAAATTGTTGGGATAGGTCTTGCTTCTGCGTTTGGCTGGATGCTTTTTGAATATCTTAACTTTTTTGTGGATGATAACTGGTATTATCCATTTGGTAATATCATAGATCGCGAGCAGTTTTTGCTTTATGCAATCATCATTTCAACGGGGCTTATTCCGCTCGCATTCGTTTTTTATGGATTGTTTAATACCATACCTGTTTTGGAAAACAGGTTCACTGTCGGTCCTAAGATTGTTTTATCTGAGGGACTCAAGACTATCTTGCTAGTCCTCTCCGTGTCTAGTCTGTTTTTAGCAGGATTGCTTCCGGATGTGTTGTTTTTCACACTATGGTTATCACCAGCATTGGTCATTGGGCTTACGCTCGACAAATTAGGGATTTGGACTCCGCTTCAAAGCATTGGAAAAGGTAACTGGCGACCGACTTTGGTATTTGCGCTTACATACCTCGCAGCAGGGCTGTGCCTTGAGTGCGAAAACTATTTTTCCGGCATACATGCCGGTGCTGAGGTGCTCTATACACAAGCTCCGGCTTATTGGCAATACGATCTTCCTTATGTCAATCGATTTCATCTATTTGAAATGCCGATACTGGGTTTCCTGGGGTATATGCCTTTCAGTCTGTATTGTTGGGTTTACTGGATCGCATTTGCTTATATGCAGGGCATTCCTTCCGTGTATTACAAGGAGAAACCCATTGAACCTAATGTGATTGGCGGATGATCTGCAAACTGTTTATCATTACCCTTGTTAGTTTAATTACTCCCACGCAAAACGTTCAATCAATCGCCTGGGAAGCGAGCCGGGACTTTATTGAAATCGGGGATAAGGTGCAGGTGCTTGAGGATCCGGATGGTACATTGAGCTTCGAACAGGTGCGTTCACTAGAGTTTAGTGAGAGTTTTCGTCCATCTGACCAGGTTATTCTGAATTTCGGATTTACGGAGTCAGTTCATTGGCTGCATTTTAGTTTTAACAATACTTCAAGTGAGCCACTGGTTTTTGAAATATCCCATGCTTTTTTGCCTGAAGCGGATTTATATTACCAGGATGAAAATGGCAAAGTAATATGCATTGAAGCAGGATATCAGGTTCCACTGAACGAAAAAAAAATAAAACATCACTTTCAGATTTTTTCTATACCCAGTGGTAAACATGATTTTTATGTCAGGCTGATTTCTAATTCTCACCCACTTAAACTGAGGATTTATAAAGAGACGATTTACGATATAAAAGCCTACAGACAGCGCCTTGTATATGGTTTTTACCTAGGCTTCATGGTTTTTGTAATTTTATCCAATCTGTTTTTTTATATCACACTCAGGAACAAATTATATTTATTTTACGCAGGGATAGTCGTGATTTATATCAGCTATGCGTCGGCAGTGATGGATGGTTTCATTTTATACCTGTTTCCGAAGACAGATCTGATGTTCTGGTACATCACGATTCCCACAATTGGCGTACCGCTCCAGATCATGTACGCTCAGGTTTTTCTTGAAGTGAAAAAGTATAATGCACGACTTTATAAAATTACAAAGTGGCTGACAATTTACTTTCTGGCATATGTGGTATTGAAATTTGCTCTTCCACTTACTGTTGTACTGGCCATCAACACAATACACGCCCTGATCTCATTTTTTGTAATGGGATATTTGGGCTTTGATACAGGTAGGAAAGGGAACAGACTTGGCTACTATTTTTCTTTGGCTTATTTCATTTATTTTGTGCTTGTATTGACGGAAGCAACCTATATCCAAATTGGCAAACCAGCATATTTTTTCGAATTGAGCCATGTAGCCCTGGCAACCCTGATTGAAGCATTCCTGCTTTCTTTTCTATTGTCCAAAAGATTTGAGTTTGAAAAAAATGATGCTGAACGCACCAAAGACGAAGCCCAACGTCAGTTGCTTGAAACTACACGGCAAAATGAACTGATTGTAAGAGAGCAAAATGCGATGCTTGAAAATAAAGTTGAGGAACGGACAAGGGAATTAAGCAATACCATTAATAATTTAAAACAGATGCAGGATAAGCTCATTCAGTCAGAAAAACTTGCCTCACTCGGTGAGCTTACCGCAGGCATCGCGCATGAAATACAGAATCCTTTAAACTTTGTCAACAATTTTTCCGAGGTGAACCAGGAGCTTCTTTCGGAGATGTTGGAAGAGATTGAACAGAGAAATTTTGCTGAAGTAAAAACCATCGCCCAGGATCTTTCTGAAAACGAAAAGAAAATAACCCATCATGGCAGGCGTGCAGATAGCATTGTTAAAGGGATGTTGCAACACAGCCGCACCAGCAATGGCCAGAAAGAATATATGGATATCAACATACTCGCAGATGAGTATCTTCGGTTGGCGTATCATGGATTAAGGGCCAAAGACAAATCTTTCAACGCGAAGTACGAAGCACATTTGGATGAAGCGCTTCCTAAAGTGAAAGTGATGGGACAGGATATTGGCAGGGTGCTACTCAATTTACTCAATA
>Ga0209536_100005272_pt1 | contig 20160 bp, 18 predicted proteins | sample DeeMarSeWOR28_12_FD_187461 | JGI IMG/M metagenome (GOLD analysis project Ga0209536, IMG submission 187461) | Marine sediment microbial communities from White Oak River estuary, North Carolina - WOR-2-8_12 (SPAdes) (version 2) | ecosystem: Environmental > Aquatic > Marine > Intertidal zone >...
CCCCGGCGACGTCGAGAAAGGCAACACCGTATGCGATTTCGGTGCGCTGGAAAAAACCTATTGCCACTCGCTGTCTTCCAGCGTGGTGAGCTTCGACCACGACCAGATTCACCTCAATCTTATCGACACCCCCGGCATGCCGGATTTCATCGGTCAATCCATCGCAGCTTTCCCGGCGGTAGAGACCGTGGCGGTGGTGCTTGATGCGGTAGCCGGCATCGAGCCGGTTACCCGGCGCATGCTGGAATGGGCGGGTGCACGCAAGTTGTGTCGCATGATCATTATCAACCGCATCGACGCCAAGGGTGCCGACCTGGGAGCGCTGGTGGAGGAAATTCGCCAGGAGTTCGGGGCCGAGTGTCTTCCCCTGAACCTGCCGGCCGCCGACGGCGCCCGGGTCGTGGACTGTTTCTTCAATCCCGACGGCGAGGCCGATTTCTCTTCGGTCGCCGATGCCCACGGGCGCATTATCGATCAGGTGGTGGAAATGGACGAGGCGCTCATGGAGCTGTATCTCGAGCAGGGGCAGGAGCTCGCCCCGGCGCAGCTGCATGCCCCGTTCGAGCAGGCGTTGCGCGAAGGCCACCTGGTCCCATTGTGCTTCGTTTCGGCGCGCAGCGGTGCGGGCGTCCCGGAATTGCTGGAGGTGTTCGAACGTCTGATGCCCAACCCCATGGAGGGTAATCCGCGTCCCTTCCTGATCGGCGAGGGCGAGGCGGCCAGGCCGTTCGGTGCCGAGCCCGACGCCGACAGGCACGTCGTGGCGCATGTATTCAAGGTGATGGCCGACCCCTACGTCGGCAAACTGGGGGTGTTCCGTATCCACCAGGGCACGGTGACCAAAGAGAGCCAGCTGTTCATTGGTGACGGACGCAAACCATTCCGGGTGGGGCACCTGTTCAAGCTGCAGGGCAATACCCAGCTGGAGGTGGATGCCGGTATCCCCGGTGATATCTGCGCGGTGGCCAAGATCGAGGAACTGCACTTCGATGCGGTGCTGCATGATTCCCACGAGGAGGATTATCTGCACTTGAAGCCCCTCCCGTTCCCGGTGCCGGTGTTCGGCTTGGCGGTGGATGCGCCGAGCCGCGGCGACGAGCAGCGCCTGTCCGGGGCATTGTCCCGGCTGGTGGAGGAGGACCCCTGCCTGCACCTGGAACACGACAGCGAACAGAACGAACTGGTGCTGCGCGGACTGGGTGAGCTGCACCTGCGCGTGGCGCTGGAACAGATGAAGGAGCGCTTCAAGGTCGAGGCCCAGACCCGCCCGCCGCGCATCCCTTACCGCGAGACCATTGCAGCAGCGGCCGAGGGTCACTATCGGCACAAAAAACAGACCGGTGGTGCCGGCCAGTTCGGCGAGGTGTTCCTGCGTGTGGCGCCGTTGCAGCGTGGCGCCGGCTTCCGCTTTGTCGATGAAGTGAAGGGCGGGACCATTCCCGGCCAGTTCATCCCTGCCGTGGAGAAGGGCGTGCGCCAGGCAATGCAGGGTGGTGCGGTCGCCGGCTATCCGCTGCAGGACATCGAGGTGACCGTTTACGACGGCAAACACCATTCGGTTGATTCCAAAGAAGTGGCCTTCGTCGCCGCCGGCAAGAAGGCCTTCCTGCACGCTGTGCGCAAGGCGCGGCCGCTGCTGCTGGAACCCATGATCAGTCTGGACCTGGTCGTGCCGAACGATGACGTGGGTCCGGTTACCGGGGATCTTACGGCGCGTCGTGGCCAGGTGCTGGGCACCCGCGCGCTGCCAAAAGGAAGGCTGGCCATCAAGGGGCTGGCGCCGCTGGCGGAGCTCGGCGACTACGCCGGCAAATTGAAGTCACTCACCGGGGGACACGGCGCCTTCAGCCTCGAGTTCAGCCATTATCAGCCGGCGCCCGACAAACTGCAGGGCGAGCTGACCGCGCAGTGGCGACCCCGGGAAGAGGAGGATTGACTGCCTGCAGACGCCGGTTGTGGCTGAGGTCGCCGCGCATTATGGCCTCTTACCTTGAGAGGAACTGAGCATGATTGATCTGGACGATTTGAATGCGCGTTTTGCCATCCAGGACGTGCTGGTTTTCCAACCGGGCGGGGGTGGACTGCCGATCGCGAAAGTCGAGAATGAAGCGGCGTCCGCCCTGGTCTCGCTGCAGGGGGCGCAGCTGCTGCGCTGGGATCCGCACGGAGAACAGCCGGTTATCTGGCTCTCCGAAGCGGCCAACTTTACGCCGGGCAAGTCGATCCGCGGCGGGGTACCGGTGTGCTGGCCCTGGTTCGGGGCGCACCCCAGCGAGGCCGAGTTTCCGGCCCATGGCTACGCGCGCACCGTAGCCTGGGAAGTGCTGGCCACTGAGTCATCGAGCGCTGCACAGACGCGCCTGGTGATGCGCCTGGTGGAAACCGCCGGGACCCGCGCCTGGTGGCCGCACAACACCCCCCTCGAGTACCATATCACGGTGGGAGAAGCGCTGGAGCTGGAGCTGGTGACCGGTAACGCGGGTAACGAGCCGGTAACCATTGGCGAGGCGCTGCACACCTATTTCCAGGTCGGCGATGTGGCGCGGGTGCAGGTGCTGGGCCTGGAGGATGGTGAGTACCTGGACAAGGTCGACGGCTTCAAGCGCAGGACCCAGTCGGGCCCGGTCTTGATCAGCGGAGAAGTCGATCGCGTGTACGTGAACAACCGCAGCGCCTGCGTGATCAGCGACCCGGTGCTGCAACGTCGTATTCTGATTGACAAGCGGGGCAGCGATGCGACGGTGGTGTGGAATCCCTGGATCGACAAGGCTGAGAAAATGGGTGATCTGGGCGATTCGGGGTACCGGCAGATGCTGTGCGTCGAGAGCGCGAATGCGGCCGACAATCTGGTGAATATTGCGCCGGGTGGCGAACACCGGCTGTGGGTCAGCTACCGCGTCGAGCGCTAGTCTGCCCCGCCCGGACGGGAGCGGCGCGCACAGCAGCGCTCGCGTTCATGGCCGGCGGCGCGCCACAATCGGAGCTGTTGGGGAACCGGCGGGAAGCTGCCAGGAGACGCGTCCCGCTTGCCGGTCAGGTGTAGACAGGAGTCGTCATGAAGAAACTCAAACACGAAGCGGAACTGGTCAAGGAGGCGCTACAGGCCGGCATGAAATACGGGCAGGAACGCGGCGTCGTCGAATTCGAACCGACCGATTCAGTGAACGAGCGAATCGAGTATATCTACCGGCTGCTGGTGCACGACAAGGTCATTCAGCCACTGCCGGAAAACCAGGTGTCGCAGCAATCCATGCGCCACAAGCTGGCGATCTGGTTCTCGAAGCAGCTGCCCGGGGATCATCCGCTGCTGAAATAGTCGCAATCACCCCAGTGGTGCGACCATCGTCGCGTTGCGTCAACCTTCAATGCCGCGCTCGATCCACTTGCGAATCCGGTTGGAATCGCCGAACGGTGTCAGTTTGCCGAACGAGTTGAGGAGTACGATCACCATGTGCCGGTCAGCGATCTCGGCCTGCATCACCAGGCAACGCCCGGCTTCATTGATGTAGCCGGTCTTGCTCAACTCGATTTCCCAGGCGTCGTTCCTGAGCAACCGGTTGGTGTTGCCGAACCTGAGCGGTCCGCGTCCTTTGTAGGGGTGCACGGTCATGGATGCGGTGGTGGTCGCTTCGCGGATCAACGGGTATTCGTGGGCGGTCCGCACCATCTGGGCGATATCGCGGGCAGAGGCGACATTGCTCGCATCCAGGCCGGCCGGGTCGGCAAAGCGGCTGTCATTCATGCCCAGTTCTCGGGCCTTCCGGTTCATGGCCTCGACGAAGGCTTTGCGCCCGCCCGGGTAGGTGCGGGCCAGTGCATTGGAGGCGCGGTTTTCCGATGCCATCAAGGCGAGGCGCACCAGGTCTGCGCGGGCCAGGGTTGCACCGTAACCCAGGCGCGAGCCAGTCAGGCGGATCAAATCGCGGTCTTCCTTGGTAATGGTGATACGTTCGTCCTGCGGCAGGCCTGCGTCCAGTATGACCATGGCGGTCATCAGCTTGGTTATCGATGCAATAGGGCGGGGTTCGTCCATCTCCTTCGCGTAGACCACATTACCGGACTGGTCCAGCACCAGGGCCGAGGCGGAGCGCAGTTTGAGATCACGCGGGTTGAGGCCTTCCCAGACTGACGATGCGCCGTGCTTCGAATCGAGCAGCGCAATTTCTATCGGCCGATCCTCTGCACGCCCGGCACCGGTCCACAGGAGAGTCGAGAGTGAGGCTATAAATATTAGCTTTTTCATAAACAAAGGGCCGATAGTTAGCTTTGAGCTGAACTCTGCCTGAGTCCTGCGACAAATGCAAACCTTGCCAGTGCCCGGGCTTGTTGCGGTGCCGTAAGCCTTTTAGCAGAGCGCCGCAGGTTGCCGACTGCGTCCTTTTTTGCACCTTGCCGATGGGGTTTTGCGTCCGGATGGCCAAGGTTCTTTAATTCACTGTCGCCGCCAAGCGGTCGCGGCAAGGCGCAGTTTTGCCTGGTTTTTACCTGATGGCGGGCGCGGAGATGCCATACCAAGGGGGTCAGCTCAGCCGCTGCAGCCAGCCGTAGCGTCGCAGCCTCTCGCTGTGGCGCATAATCCAGCGTTGCCGATCGCGGATGTAGGCGGTGGGTTGTTGCACCCGCAGCTCTTTGGGATTTGGCAGCACGGCGGCGAGCAGCGCCGCTTCGGCGTTGGTCAGTTGCGATGCCTGTTTGGCGAAATAGATGCGGCTGGCGGCCGGGACGCCGTACACGCCGGGGCCGAATTCGGCGATGTTGAGATAGACCTCCAGGATGCGCCGTTTCGGCCAGCTCAGTTCGATGAGCCCCGTAAACCAGGCCTCCATCGCCTTGCGAACCAGGCTGCGCCCTGGCCACAGAAACAGGTTCTTGGCGACCTGCTGGCTGATCGTTGAAGCGCCCCGCAGGCCTTGTCCGTCCAGCCCGTCCACCAAGGCGCTCTGTATGGCCGCGATATCGAAACCGTGGTGGTCGGGAAACTTCTGGTCTTCCGCTGCCATGACCGCCAGCGCGGCTGCCGAGCCAAGCTCGCCCCAGTCCTTCCACCGGTAATCATAATCGCTGCCGGTCCGGGCGCGGTGCTGCAGCATAAAGGCCGTCACCGGCGGCTCCAGCCAGCGCATCAGTATTACCGGTAACCAGCTCGCGAGCACCACAAACAGGACCATGAACCCGAGCCAGCGCATGGCTCGTCGCGAGGATCTGCTTTTCTTCCTTTTTGCCGGCATGGACCAAGATCGTGCTGCTGAGCAGTCAGTCGGTATTAGTGCATGTTTCTTCAGCTGTCAGTGCCCCAGTCGCAGCTGTTATTGTCCCAGGAAACCGAGTGGAGGCAACAGTGCTTCAGCATCGATCAGCACCTGCGGCGGCGCCAGACCGTTGACTTTCGCGACCAGCCAGGGGCGCACCAGCGTCAGCAGGTCGGGCGTCGCTGCGAGCGTCGGCAGGTAAGCCTGGATGGAGTCGCCTGCTTTGCTCAGCTCTATCCGCTGCCGGTCACCCGCGGGCAGGGTGTGAATCGCCAGGGCATCCCACTCCAGAACCGCCCCACCGGCCTGGTACTGCTGGATCTCGGCAATGAGCGTGTACAGCTCTCCCACCACGCGGCTGCAGGCTTCGCGTTTGCGGCGCAGGTCATCGGTGTTGCGGAACCGGAATTCCAGCCCCTCGCCGCTGCACAGCGGCCCCGTTTCACCGCCGAAGCTCCAGTGCGGTGCGTTCCCCGCGGCAGGCGCTGGCAGCTCTTTGTCCGGAAACCGACCGATAAAGCTGTCACAGGCGTGTAGGCTGCATAAGCGCTCGATCACGCGCCATTCCAGGTCGGCCTGATCATCAACGCGGGGACCGCTCACGGGGACCGGTTGGCCATCCACCAGCAGCGTTACGCTATTGTTTCGGTTGAGTGTCGCGCGTATCGGCATGCTGTCTGTCACGCTTTGTGCGCGCGCCGCCATTTCGCGTGCCAGCCCATCCACCGCGGCAGCCCATCGGCGCAGGTCCGGGTCTGCGCTGCCGCGCCGTATTTCCAGGCGCGCCCGCGCTGCTTCTGCCGCATAGGCGGCGGCCATTTCCGAAAGCACGATGCGAGCCAGGTCGGCTCGCAGTACCTGGGGCGCATCGTCAAGCTGCGCGGCGAGCCGATCGAGACGGTAAGCCGGCCGCTCTCCGGCCAGCGTTGTAGGCGCCGCGGCGATGTGGGGGGACAGGCAGCACAGCAAAACCCAGACATCTGCGCGACAGCATTTCGCGAGGCGGGTAATGATGGTCGAGCTTGTGCTTGCCACTTTGGTTTCAGCGTTGCCTGACGCTGACCTCCACCTCCATCAGCGGTTGCGGGTCGGTGGGTTCGACAGAGACACCGGCAACCGCTGGGATCGGCTCACGGTGCGGGCAAACCACCACCGCGATGCGCTCGCTGCTGACCAGTTCTGCACGGTGTTCAATGCGGATACGGCGCATAGTGGGTTAGATTACCTGGACTGTACTTGCTGTCAGGGTAGGTCCGAGCCCCACGCTTTGACAGCCTGGGCAAAGTTGGCAACACTGCTGTCGGGGCTTCGCGGGACGTGGCAGCTGGTGGTGCGGTTCGCCAACAGCATGCCAACCTTGCGGCGCCGGCGTTACAGCCGGCCGGTACCTGTACCGAGCTTGGTGCTTAATACGTAACACGCTGTTTAGGTAATTCGGCCATGTCCGGTAAGCCCTTGTTCCGCCAGGTTTCGGTATTCCACATTGCGGCGCTGCTGATGGCGCTGATGCTGGCCTGCGCGGGTGTGGTCGCGCAGTCGAAGACCGGCGGCCGGGAGCTGCGCATAGCCGCCGCCGTCGGGGCGGTGCGCTTTGTGGCCTATACGCCCACCGATCTTAACATTGTTTCGGGACAGGTGAGCGCGGCTTCGAAACAGGCTGTGCGTGCGGACCTCGAAATCTTGCGGCACGACTTCGATGGCCTGGTTACTTACTCCTGCGTCGACGGCGTGGAGCAGGTGCCCGTGATCGCCAGCGAACTCGGCTACCGGGCCCTGGTTCTGGGGGTCTGGGACCCGCTCTCGGCACGCGAAACAGCTAACGCGGTACGCCTGGCGCGTGCTTTCCCGCAGCTGGTGGTGGGGGTGGCGGTTGGCAATGAGACGCTGCTGGCGCAGCGCCACGACTGGGCAACCCTGCGCGCGGCGATGCAACGGTTGCGTGCTGCGTTGCCGGAGGTGGCGATCGCGACCTCCGAACCGTTCTATTTCTACGTGAACCAGGACCCGCCGGATTTTCTCGCCGAGCAGGACTTTCTATTGCCGAGTATCCATCCGCTGTACGAACCCTGGTTCGCCGAGGCGAGCGATCAGCAGGCGGTCGATTTCGTGGTGCAGGTGGTTGAACGGCTTAGCGCTCTGAGCGACAAGCCGCTACTGGTCAAAGAAACCGGACTGCCGAGCGGACCGCCGGAGCGGGGCTTTACGCCGGCGCGTCAAGCCGGTTTCTGGCTCGCCCTGACACAGCGCCTGCCTGCCATACCGGGGCGTGCGGTAGCGTATTTCGAGGCCTTCGACCACCCCTGGAAGGTCGAGAATGCCGCACAGGAATTCAGTTTCCGTCCTGAAGAGGCTTTCTGGGGTCTCTACAGTCGGGACGCCGAGGCCAAACCGGCTCTTACCGGCCTGCGGCGGGTCTGGTCGGCGCACACCGGTACCGAGTAATCTCGGTCGGCAGGGTTGCGGTCAGACGGCGCCCGGAATGTCACGCAGGCCTCGCACCCGGCGTGTCAGGCGATCGCCGGCGCTTCAAACCAGGTCCACCATGCGGTCAAGGACAATACCGCGGCTGCTTGCGTTTGGTTTTCCCGCTCGGCGCCGATACAGGGGCTATCCCCGGTGTGGCGAGGCGAGTGTGCTGATGTTGCTGGAACTCCGAAACAGACTGGTTATCTTTGACAAGCTTTCCAACCCCTTCACTCGTCGAGGGGTGCTGCGGCTTGCAAGTTGCCAGCCGCGCGTCTACCTGGCACTGACTTTGTCACTGGGGCTATGCGGATATCTGTTTCTGCTGCTGTTCCCGGCTCTGGTCGTCAGCATGCCGGCCGCGCTTCTGTATGCCATCAAGCCTCTCATGTCTGCGCAGGACTGGTTTGTCGTCATCGTCGAAGTGCTGTTGCTGGCGTTCGGCGCCGTCATGAGCTACGTCATTTTCAACGCGCGATTTGCAATGCCTTCCGGACTGGAGCTGAAGCAGGAGGATTTCCCGCGCTTGTTCGAATTATTGGCGGAACTGAGCCAGGAGTACGGCGAGCCCCGCATCGACCGGGTGGTGCTGCGCGACCGCTTCGAGGTGCGCATTGTGAAGACACCGTGTAACGGGTTTGCGTTCACTACTATCCGCACTCTGGTGATCGGGCTGCCGGTGTTGCTCACCATGTCGCCTCTGGACGTGCATGTGCTGCTGGCGAGACGCATCGGGCAACTGGCCGGCCGGCACAGCCGCCTGAACAGCTGGCTTTATTTTCTGCGCGATATGTGGGCCCAGTACCTCGCCGATTGCGGTCCACGGGGTCGGCGGAAAGTCAGGCCAGTGTGCGGCTTTTTCCGCTGCTACGTACCGCTGTACCGTGCCTTCTCGGTGCCCTTGGCGCGCAACAGCGAGCTCGACGCGGACCGCTACGCCCTGCAGGCGATGAATGATCGGGATACCGCGCGGGCTATCACCTGTCAGGAACTGACCGACGCCTATCTCACCCGGACGTTCTGGCCGGGTATCATTCAGACGGCCAAGCAATCGGTGAAGCGGGAAGCGCTGCCACACGCGCAGATGGCGAAACTGTTCACTGCGGGCCTGCCCGCGGACCAGCTGCAGGCCACGCTCGAGCGTATCGAGAGCAGGGGTAAAAACCCGCGCACCGCGATGCCAGGCCTGGCCGAGCGGCTGGACTGTATCGGTCACCGCGAGCCGCTGGTTCCGAGAGCGTTATCGGTAACCGCGGCACGCTTCTACCTCGGCGGCGCCTGTGATGCCTGCATCGAGATGGTAGACCGGCGTGCGCAGAGGAAGGTAAGAAGCAAAGTCATCAGAGAGTGCGGGGCCGAGGCGCGCTGAGAAGTCTCTGGGATGGCGGCAAGTCGCCGTGCCGTTCCGGCGCGTGTCGCATTCTGTCGCGCAGATCCGATCTGAACCACCATAATCCCCGGCCGGCTTGTTGCAGGCCAGGGGCTTGTGTATCTTTGGCCGCTACTCCAATCAACCCGCTCAGCCCTCGGGTGGCCAGCAGATTATGGAACGCCGTCGCGACGAAAGGATATCTGTCAGCCTAAAGGCAGCGCTGCTCAGTGACAGAACCCTGCCCAGAGGATGCCGGGTGCGGGATTTCAGTCAGCGCGGGATGCTCCTGCAGTATGATTATGGTGGTAACGACACCACCTTCAACGACGGTGACACGGTCACTGTGCGCCTGTCGCTGCGTCAGGCCGATGAGCGCAAAGTGGTTACCCTGGCTGCGACGGTTCGGCGCGTCGAGCAGAACGGCATCGGCGTGGAGTTCCAGCAGCGCGAAGCGCGTCTGCTGGAGTTGCTCGAACCCTGGCGTCTCGACAGGCCGCGCCTGCGGGAGGCAGAGCTCGAGGCGGATCGCACAAGTACGGTGAATGGAGATAGTGGAGGCTCGGTCACGCGGCTGGTCAGGCCCCGCTCGCGTCACCGCCTGCTCGGCGACCGCTCGGCGCATCGTGCGCGCCGCGAAGCCGAGCGGGCCGACCGGCCGACCGCTCACGCCACCGGCCCGACGGCAGCCGTAAGCCCGCTGCGGGAACCGGGGACAGCAGGACTGACCGATCGCAGGCTGTTCTATATCGGCCTGGTATCACTGGTTTGCGCAACCGTCATCCTGATTCTCGACTTTGCGGATAGCGCGCGTCTCAAGAACCGTCTGAGCGCACTGGAAGCGGGCAGCCGGAATCAGGTCAATGCGCTCACCGAGATGCGCGAGCGGCTTACCGCCGTCAGTGCACCGGGACGGGCGCTTGCGGATTTGAATGCCCGTGTCGAGACGCTGACCGTATCGGTCGCGGCGCTGGATGGCAGGCTCGCCATGGCCGCACCCAGGGAGTCGTCCGAGGCGGCCGCCATGGAGAAAACGCCGCAGGTCGACAGCGATTCTTCTGCCAGCCATGAGCCGGTTGTACCGCCCGCTCCTGAAGCGGCGCCGGCGGATGTTGCTCATGACGTCGAAGCTGTTCTGGATGCGCCGGCAGAGGTTGGCAGCGCGCCCTGGGTGATCAACCTGGTTTCTCTTTACGACAAGCAAGCCGCTGATCGTTTCATGGCCACGGCAGAGTCGAAAGGCATTCGCGTCAAGCAGAGCAGAGTCACGGTCAAGGGCAGGGAGGTCTGGCGTCTGCAGATCAGCGGCTTCGAAACACAACAGGAAGCACGTACCTACGGCGCCATTGCCAGCGAAAAGCTCGGTCTCAAAGATGTATGGGTGTTCAAGCGCTGACGACCTGTCAGTGTGGCTGCTGCGCGACAACCCGGAAGCTGCGAGTCTGGCGAACGGTTCGGCCTGCCGTATCCGTGCCGCCCAAGGGCTGCTTCGATGAACATTCGATGCGTATCCCGGGCTGCGGCGCCAGCGAGGATTAGGCGCTAATCCGCCGCTACGGGTGGTTGGCAGCGATCTGGTAGAGTTGCGGCCAGGGTGATGGTGGCGCGCCGTGGTGGCGGCGCCCGGTTATGACCGTACGGCCCCAGAGGTAAGATGCGCCAGGAACGCCTGCAGCGAATGGTTCAACTGCTGAGAAGCCAGCGCGTGGTGCCGCGCCAGACGTTTCTGGAACGTCTGGAGGTTTCGCCGGCCACGTTTAAACGCGACCTGGACTATCTGCGCGAGCGGCTCGGTGCGCCGGTGATCTGGGATCGTGAGCGGCGCGGCTACCGCTTCGATAGCGAACAGCATACCGCCGGGTTCGAGCTGCCCGGTTTATGGTTCAACAGCCAGGAGATCCACGCCCTGCTGACCATGCACCAGCTGCTGGAAACGCTGCAGCCGAGCCTGTTGACGCCGCATATCGCGCCGTTGAAACAACGCATCGAAACATTGCTTGAGGGCGACGCGCACAGCAGTGACGAGCTGCGCAAACGCATCCGGATTTTGCACATGAATGCGCGCCCCATACAGCCCGATCACTTCGAAGTGATCAGCAGCGCACTGCTGGCAGGCAGGCGCCTGCAGGTGGTGCATTACAACCGGCGTCGCGACGCGGAGAGCGAGCGGGAGCTGTCGCCCCAACGGCTGGTATACTACCGTGATAACTGGTATCTCGACGCCTGGTGCCACCTGCGCAAGGGCTTGCGCAGCTTCAGTGTGGAAACCATCCGCAAGGCGGTGCCGCTGCAGCGCAACGCCCGCCGCGTCGCCGACCAGACGCTGGACGCCACCCTGGCCGCGGGTTACGGCATCTTCGGTGGGCGCGAAACCCGCACTGTGCGACTGCGCTTCACGCCGGCGCGTGCGCGCTGGGTGGCGAGTGAAACCTGGCATCCGCAGCAATACGGGCATTTTGAACACGACGGCAGCTACCTGCTCGAATTCCCTTACAGTGATGAGCGCGAGCTGAGCATGGACATTCTGCGCCATGGCAGCGAGGTCGAGGTGCTGGCACCTGCCAGCCTGCGCCAGCGCGTCGCCGATCAGGCTGCGGCCGTGGCCCGACGCTACCGCAGCTGAGGTGCTACTGGCTCACTCTGTGAGCTACCAGCGGCGCTAGGCTGTGCTCCTTAGGCAACAACAGGAGACCGTCATGGGCAACGCAGCACTGATCAGGAACCACCGTCTGGCCCTTGTTCTCACGCCGCTGGTCGGCCCGCTGCTGGCCGCGCTGCTGTGTGGTCCGGGCCAGGGGCGCCTGGATACCTATGTGGCCGGGGTTGCGACCCGCATCGGCTACTGGGGTGACTGGGGCACCCGTTTTCGCGTCGGTGAGCCGCTGAAGCTGTTGATCGACACCGCCATGCCGGCCGGTTACGAGCACATTTATGTGCAGCAGAACGGTGAAATCGTCGGGGCGTTGCCGGAAGTGTCGGCGGCTCAATTGCGTGCGGCGCTGGCAGCGGGACGGCAGCCGCGCGTCAGTGTCCTCGATCTGGATCCGCTCGATCCGGCGCGCGGCGTGCGGGTGCGCATCGCTTTCGATCGTTCTGCAGGAACCGGTGGGCAGTCGCTGGCCGGCCATGACGCCAGCGTACTCCATCCGCTGTTGTGATGGGGCAAAGCTGGGGGACTGCCGGTTTCACAGCGGAAAAGAATGCGCCAGCTGTTGCAGCGGTACCGGCTTGCCGCAGGCGAAGCCCTGGATAAGATCGAAATCGAGCTGCCTGCAAATCGCCAGCTCGCCGTCGTGGGAGACCCCCTCTGCCAGGGCCTGCGTGTGACCTTTTTTCACCAGGGTGACCAGCAGGCCGATCATCTCCTGGCGGTTGCGTGGCAGTTTGTCCAGGTCACGAATCAGCGAAATATCGAATTTCACCGCATAGGGCGGAACATTGAGCAGTTCCAGCAGGCGTGCCTGACCGGCGCCGAAGTCATCGTAAGCCAGCCCGATGTCCAAACGCTGCAGTGCGCTGTTCAGGCTGATCAATGTGACCTGGTCTGTGACCGCCTGTTCGTGTATTTCCAGCACCAGCGGGAGCCGGGGATGTCGTTCGCGCAGCGCCTGCAGCGAGCGGATCAGGCGGGCACAGTCGTTAAGTTCCCTGGGGTGGGTATTCATGAAAAGGGGTACGCCCGAAAAGCTCGAGTCCGCCCAGGCCGCGACACCGACCTCGCGTATCGCTTCGCTCAGCTCCACGGCGCGTCCCAGGCCTTCGGCCAGTGCAAACATCGGCTCGGGCAACTCGGACAAGTCCGGATGGCAACCGCGTCCCAGCAGCTCCAGACCGGTCACGCGTTTCTCAGTGGCGGAAACGATAGGCTGGAACAGGGGCTTGATCAGTCTGTGCTGCAACAGCTGTTCGAACTGCGGGGCGCCGATCGGCATGCGGTCGATTTTCTGGTCGGGCGCGAAGAAACTGGTGCGGGTAATATCGGCGAGCGTTTCCTCCCTTACAGCAGCCGCTTCTTGGCGCAGGCGGAATTCGACATCGGCAAAGCGCAGCACATCACCGGAACGTAACACGCAGCCCTCGCTGATCTGACCGTGATTAACGAAGGTACCATTCTTGCTGCCCAGGTCCTGCAGCAGCAGGCGTCCATCCTGCTGGACGAATTGCGCGTGCTGACGCGACACATTGTCGGAGTGCAGGGTGACGGCGAGTTCTGACTGCCTGCCGACCAGCGCCGGAAAGCGGTTCAAGGGCACACGGTAAACGGTTTCGCCGTCAGCCAGGTAGCCTTCCAGATACCAACCGCGCATCGAGAGCCTCCGCGGGCCTGGATTGCAGTGTTAAAGGTTCTTATCAGTGTAGACCCGGGCCGGTAGTCTGCCACGCCCGGGCGCTCTGAAGTCCGGCATCGAGGGTCGGGGCGCAGCGATTCTGCGCGACCAGTGGCGGAAAACCCGGCGGACGGCAGTCAGTATTGATATGCCTGCTCGATGCGCTGGGGGGTGAGAATGCCGTAGACACGCTTGATCCCCGGTGCAGTGATACGGCCCACATAAAGGGCTTCGGCACCGGTGTCGCGCATATGTTCGCGGGCTTCCTGCAGGCTCGCCTGCATGTCGATCTCGGCAGCCTGCAGGCGCTGTGCCGGCACTTCACGCAAGTCGAACTGGGCCTTGTCCTGAGCATCCTTGAGGGCGCGAACCAGGTCAACCGCGGGCAGCAGGAACGCCGGCTGCTCGGGGTCACGGACCAGGATCCACTGTGGATCCTTGCCCAGTTCGCTTTCCGCCCGTTCGCGCTTCACCTGCCGGGGCAGGGTGACAAAGGCCCTGTCCATGACCGCGGTAACGCCCACCCGGCGCAGCGACTGGGTGATGGGGTCGTTGCGGTAGTCGAGCCCCAGCTGGCGCATCAGTGCCTGAAACACTGACTCCCGGTCGGTGAACAGGCCCGTTGTGATGGTCGCCGCGACCACTGCCAGCATGCCGGGCAGGATCACGTTGGGATGGCCGGAGAGTTCCAGCACAGCGACCAGGCCGGCCAGCGGCGCTTGCAGAATCGCCGCCATCATGGCGCCCATACCGGTGAGGGCATACAGAGCTACTGCTCCGGAGTCCGTGATACCCAGCCACGCACCCAGCAGCGCAAACATTGCGCCCGCAGCGGCGCCGATGACCAGGGACGGACCGATAATCCCGGCCGGGATGCCGGCGCCGACGCAGGCCACGCTGGCGAGCAGCTTCAGCAGCAGGACCAGTAACAGCAATTTGATGCCGTACAGCCCGGACAGAGTCTCAGTGATGGTCTGATCGCCGACCCCCATCACCTGTGGCACCAGCAGACCGCACACGCCGACCACCGCGCCCGCGAAGCCGAAGTTCAGCCACACCGGGGTGCGCTGCGACTGCCGGGACAGCCAGTTGACCCCCAGCACAAAGGCCGCGCCGAGCAGCCCGATGGCGATGCCGGCGAGCATGATAAAGGGCAGCTCCAGCAGCGAGCCGAGGGTCACGTCGGGTACTGTGAACGCCAGCTGATGACCGAACACCCAGCGAGTCAGCATGGTCGCGCTCACCGTGGCGAGAATGACCGGGGCGAATCCTGCCACGGTGTATTCCATCATCAGCACTTCCATGGCGAAAGCTACCCCGGCCAGCGGCGTATTGAAGGAGGCGGCGATGCCAGCCGCTGCGCCGCAGGCTGCAGTTACCCTCAAGCTGTTGTGTGGCAGGCGCAAGCCCTGCGCAGGCAGGTTGCTGCTGGCCGCGCCGAGGTGCGCGCTCGGACCTTCGCGGCCGACTGAATGTCCGCAGGCGATAGAGATGGCGCCGCCCACGAACTGCACCAGTGCATTGCGCCATGGCAGGTTTCCCTGGTGATAGGCCAGCCGTTCCAGGATGTGCAGTATGCCGACCCGGCGGTCGGGCGCGGCCAGCAAGGCAAACAGGATGCCGATCGTCAGACCACCCGCGACCGGCAGCAGCAAGCGGTAGTGCGGCGCCAGCAGCTGGTAATTGCCGCTTTCTCCACCCGCTGTCAGTGCGCCGTGCAGCCACTGCACCAGCAGGCGGAACAGTATAATGGTTACGCCGGCGAGCACCCCAGCCACAATGCCGAGCAGGGCCAGCTGGGGCACCGCATCGTGGCGTGCCACGCTCATGCGATACGCGTCGATCAGTCTGCTCAGGCTGCCAGGCATGCAATCTCCGGGTGGCGAAGTGGGGTGTAAACGCGCCGATACCCATGCATCATAACGGTTAAGCGCGGGGGCGGCGCAACCGCGGCGCGGTTATGATGGCTGGACGCCGGTCTCGGCAGGGGGTTAGACGCGCGGGGAGAAACCATGACCATGAAGCCCGATGATCTGCAACGCCTGCTCGCGGCGCTGTCGTTTGCGGCGGCCCGCCACAAGGACCAGCGCCGCAAGGATGGTGAGGCGTCGCCTTACATCAACCACCCCATCGCGCTGGCGGATATTCTCTGCAATGAGGGCCGGGTGACCGACATCGAGGTGATCTGCGCGGCACTGCTGCACGATACGCTGGAGGATACCGACACCAGCGCCGATGAGTTGCAGGCCCTGTTTGGCAAGCAGGTTCGCGACATCGTCGTGGAAGTCACAGATGACAAATCCCTACCCAAGGCCGAGCGCAAGCGGCTGCAGGTCGAGCACGCCGCCTGTCTCAGCGAGCCAGCCAGACTGGTAAAACTGGCGGACAAGATCAGCAACCTGCGTGATGTGGCCGACTGCCCGCCGCCGGACTGGAGTCTGCAGCGCCGTCAGGCGTATTTCGACTGGGGCCGTGACGTGGTCGATCAGCTGCGCGGTGTTCACCCGCAGCTGGAGGCGGTGTTCGACGCCGCCTACGCACGCCGGCCGCGCTGACTGGCTGCGACCGGTGGTCGGCAGGGCGCAGTGTGTTCGGCTAGTATGGATCGATGCGAAGGGAGTTGCGTGACATGTTGCTGAACGCGAGCCGTCGGGCGTTACTGAAAAGGCCATGAAAGATCCTGTCCTGTGGGTATTCGTGCTGGTGCTCGCCCTGGTCGGTGCGGGCGTGTATTACCTGCAGTACGGACCAGAACGGGCGCAACCGGCACCGATTCCGGTGCCGGAGGCAGCGCCGCAGGTGGATAAGGCCGAGGCGCCTGCGGTTCGCTATCCCATACCCGGGGCGTCAGCACCACAGCCCGCCGCCGAACCCGAAGCTGCACCCCGCTCGGCACCCGGGCCAGCCGCCCAGCCGGCCGCTGAGCCAACAGCGGCGCTGCCGCCGCTGGATGACAGCGATGCGCTGCTGCGCGCGGAACTGACGCGTCTGCTTGCCGGCCAGCGGATTGGCGATCAGTTGAACCTGGATGCTATCGTGCGTCGCTTCGTCGTCACGCTGGACAACCTGCCGGGCGCGAAATTGCCGCGCAAACAGTTGTCCACCCGGCCAGTGTCCGGACGCTTCGTGGTGAGCGGGGAAGGGAACACGCTGTACCTGAGTCCGGGAAATTTTTCCCGTTACACGGCGTTCGTGCAGTTGGTGGAGAGCATCGACACCGAACAAGTGGTGTCGTTTTATGTGGGAATTTACCCGCTGTTCCAGCAGGCCTACGCGGAACTGGGCTATCCGTCAGCCTATTTCAACGACCGGTTGATAGACGTCATCGATCATCTGCTCGAAGCGCCTGACATGGACAAACCGGTGCGGCTGGTGCGGCCGAAAGTGCTGTATCAGTTCGCGGATCCGCAACTGGAAGCGCTGTCCGCTGGCCAGAAAGTCCTCATACGGGTGGGGCCCGATAACGCGGCGCGCCTCAAGGCAAAGCTGCGTGAGTTGCGTACGGCATTGAGCCGGGTAAGCCGCTCGGCGCAGCGATGAGAGGGCGGTTCCCCGTGTGGGTCTGTGGGCCGGCGTATGCTGGCTACGCCGCGCGTGGTCTGTACAACCCCTGAAATTCACCCGCTACATTCGCCAACGCGGCGTCTGCGGCAGCAGTCCGTCGAGAACCCGAACGCGTCTATCGCGGTCATCCCTGGTGTCCCTGTCGCTGCCGTCCGGGGCGCCCAGGCTCTTCTGCGCACCGGCGGCGAAGTCGCGGGGCGGGAGCCGCTGCTCGCGTATGGCCTGCTGCACGGCCGTCTGATAACGGGTGGTGCCGTCTCCAGCGACGGCGGGGTGGCTGCAGCTAGGCCATGCGAGCGCCGCGGGGCTGGTTGCCAGGCTGGCAGCTAGCACGCCAAGTCCGACACATAGTGTTTTCGTTCCGTACATTTCTCGGTCCTCCAATGGACGTTTGTGACGCCCTTCCTAGCGGTACAATAATTGTACAAATATCAGCTGTCAAGTCTTTAATATGTACAAAAGATGGACAAGCTAACGTGACTCGGGCATGATATGGAACCGTTCTGGGCGCAGGGACAGCCCCTATCGGGTTTCCGCTGCACCGGCCCGTCGGGGCGTGCACAGTGCGGTGCGGCAGCGTTTGTTGACCGGGCGACGTTCCCCCCGGCGGGAGTAGTGTCATGAGCAAAGCATCCAGCGTGCCCCGTAGCCAGATGTCCCGTTTTGCGCGACTCGGTGGTCTGGCAGGCGGAATTGCCGGTGGCATGATCGCCGAGGGCGTGCGGCAACTTTCACGCGGTAACCTGCCCAGCCCCTCCGACCTGGTGCTGACACCCGCCAACGCGCGCCGTGTGGCGGAACAACTCGCCAACCTGCGTGGTGCCGCGATGAAACTGGGTCAGCTGCTGTCCATGGACAGCGGCGCGCTGCTGCCACCGGAACTCACGGAAATCCTGGCTGGCTTGCGGGCCGACGCCAGGCCGATGCCCTTGAGCCAGCTGGCGCAGGTGCTCGGGAACAGCTGGGGCAGCGACTGGGAAAAGGGCTTTCGGCGCTTTTCCTTTACGCCGCTGGCGGCCGCCTCGATCGGGCAGGTGCATGCAGCGGTGACCCGTGATGGGCGGCGTCTGGCGCTGAAAGTCCAGTACCCCGGCATCCGCGAGAGTATCGACAGCGATGTCAATAATGTCGCTACACTGCTGCGCGTGACCCGCCTGCTGCCAAGCGAGCTGGACATCGAGCCGCTGCTGGTAGAAGCCAAGCGTCAGTTGCACCAGGAAGCGGACTATCGGAAGGAGGCCGAGCACCTGCAGCGTTTCGGTCTGTTGCTGGCAGACGCGCGCAGTTTTGTGCTACCGGCGGTGGACTGGGAATACACCCGCGCCGATATCCTCGCCATGACCCACCTGGACGGCCAGCCCGTCGAAGACCTGGCGGGTGCCGACCAGCCGAGCCGGGATCGTGTGGCCGCCCTGTTGCTGGAGCTGGTATTCCGCGAGCTGTTCGAGTTCGGCCTGATCCAAACCGATCCCAACTTCGCCAACTTCCTCTACCACCGTGATTCTGGCCAGCTGGGGCTGCTGGACTTCGGTGCCACCCGCAGCCTCTCCGACAGACTCACGCACGGTTATTGCACCCTGCTGGCGGCTGCACTGAGGGAAGACCGGCAGGCGATGGCCGAGAGCGCGCGGACCATAGGTTATTTCAGGGAAGCGATTCAGGCGGATCAGCGCGACGCGGTGATCGATCTGTTCCTCCAGGTCACGGAGCCGGCGCGTTTCCAGGGTCGCTACGATTTTGGCAGCAGCGATCTGCCGCTGCGCATCCGCGACGCCGGGCTGGCGCTCAGCTTCGAGCGCGGCTATTGGCACACGCCGCCAGCCGACGTGCTGTTCATCCACCGCAAACTGGCCGGCTTGTACCTGCTGGCCGCCCGGCTGCGCGCCCGTGTCGACGTCAGATCGATACTGCAACGCTTCGTCACGCCCTGCGACCACGCCCTGTGACAGCAGCCGACGGGAGTTGGAGAATGCCACTTGGGTGGCACACAATATGAACATGAGAGTGCCGCGGGGGTTTGATCGCTACGCCAGGGGCTGTCCGCTATGCCGGTCGTGGCCCGATTGAAAGCGCTGTTCTGGTGGCTGCCGTTTGGCCGGGTCGCAGAAATCAGCGCCTTTGAACTGAGCGAGCGCCTGCATGCAGAACGCCCGCCGCAGATTATCGATGTGCGCAGCCATGCGGAATGGCGGCGCAGCCACATTGCCGGCGCTGTCAACGTACCGATCCAGGAACTCAGGCGGCGTCTCCCCGCGTTGCAACTCGACCCCGAGCGGCCGGTCGTCGCGATTTGCCTGAGTGCGCACCGCAGCATACCGGCGGTGCGCCTGTTGCAGTCGCGCGGCTTCCAACATGCGGTGCAACTGCAGGGCGGCATGCTGGCGTGGTGGCGCGAGGCATTTCCCGTCGAACGTGACAGCGCCTAGCGGCGGCTCCGCGGCTGCCGCTCGCGGGGGCGTGAGCGTTTGATTCTGCACTTGTACGCGCAGTGGCCTGACCGCGATAATGAAGCTGGTCTGACCAAAACAAATTCGCTGGCGCAGATGCTTCAACCATCCGCGCCCAGGAGGAGTACCACCGATGTCCGATTCCATCAAGTTCACGCTCGGCGAGCAGGATATACCGAAGTTCTGGTACAACATCGCAGCGGACCTGCCGGCTCCGCTGCCGCCGGTGCTGCACCCTGGCACCAAACAAGCGATCGGACCTGACGATCTGGCGCCGATTTTCCCCATGGCGGTGATCCAGCAGGAGGTCAGTCAGGAGCGTGAAATCGAGATCCCCGAACCGGTGCGCGACGTGTACCGGCAGTGGCGCCCGACCCCGTTGTACCGCGCTCGCCGCCTGGAAAAGGCCCTCGATACGCCCGCGCGCATCTACTACAAGTATGAAGGTACCAGCCCGGCAGGCAGCCACAAGCCCAACACCGCCATCCCGCAGGCGTTCTACAATAAGCAGGAGGGCGTGAAACGCATTACAACCGAGACCGGCGCCGGCCAGTGGGGCTCGGCCCTCTCGATAGCCGGTGCGTTTTTCGGCGTCGACGTGGAAGTGTTCATGGTCAAGGTGAGCTTTGAGCAGAAGCCCTATCGCCGCACCTTCATGGAGAGCTTCGGCGCCAGCTGTATCGCCAGTCCCAGCGACCTGACCGAGTCCGGCCGCGCCATCCTCAGGGATCATCCCGACA
>Ga0209536_100005273_pt1 | contig 20156 bp, 19 predicted proteins | sample DeeMarSeWOR28_12_FD_187461 | JGI IMG/M metagenome (GOLD analysis project Ga0209536, IMG submission 187461) | Marine sediment microbial communities from White Oak River estuary, North Carolina - WOR-2-8_12 (SPAdes) (version 2) | ecosystem: Environmental > Aquatic > Marine > Intertidal zone >...
GAATGTGCTGATCTGACAAGGTTTCAAAACGATTCTATACTTTAATTACTTCTCCTGATTTGGCAGATTTGTAGCTGGAATATACAAGCTTTATGGTTTTAAGATTATCCCGGCCTGTCGTTTCTGCCTTTCCTCCCCGAAGTCCTTCCAGGATATCCCTTTGCGCATCCACAATGCTTGAATGAACCACTGCATAATCCGGATCAAGCCACGGATACATGACCGGTTTTACGATTTCCACCACAGTCCCTTCCTCCGTAGTGATTTTTATCTCGAAATCCGGATCTAACTTTACGGATCCCCGGGTTCCTTCAGCCAACACAAGGGTTTGAGGGAATACTTCTTTTTCCAGGCGGGATGCATAGGACATCTCTACGATACAATGAGATCCATTTTTCATTTCCATCAATACGTTGGCGATGTCCTCCCCTTTTATTTTAGGATTTACCCGTTTCGTCTGACAATAAAGTAAATTTGCATCTCCCAGGAGATATCGGCAAACATCAAGTATGTGGGATCCGATATCAGTCAGGATGAATTGTTCCAGTTCAGCCAGGAAGGGTTGGTTATCAAAAACCGGAAATGCACTACAGAAAGAAACCCTTGCCTTGAATACATCCCCGATAATACCTGATTCCATAATTTTTTTCACCCGCCTGATAGGTGCCTGCCAACGAAAATTCTCATTGATAAACAGTTTAACCTTATTTTTTTTACAGGCTTCCACCAGTTTTCTGGCATCGCTCCAGGAAGAGGCCATCGGTTTTTGACAAACTACATCCAGCCCTCTCTTTGCTGCCATTTTAGTGAATCGTAAATGGGTATCGACATCCGTTATGATATCCACAAAATCAAGTTTCTCCTTTTTCAGCAGTTTACCCGGATCGTCATATACCGCCGGGATATTAAACTTCTCAGCCACCAACTCAGCCTTAGACAGGGTCCTGTTATACAAAGCCACAAGCTCCAGACCTTCAAGCTCCTTCCAGCCCGAGATTTGATAGTGAGACCAGAATCCACATCCGAGAACAGCGTATCTTAATTTCTTCATGTTTTTGATTCTTTTATTATCAGCTAATAACTTTTGAATAGGTAATGAGCGCAAGACCAATCAAGTAGGCAATAAACATGATCACAAGTAGGCGATTTGTTCCTCTGGGAGCTTCCGCAAATTCTTTCCAAACCAGTACTCCCCATAAAATGGCCACCACTGGAGCGGCATTGCTCAACGCGTAGGAGATGGCAGGGCCGGCGGATCCGGCAGCCATAAAACTCATGACCATTCCCAGCATCCATATAGATCCTCCAAGTACACCGATCAGATGCGTTCTTCCACTACCTTGCCAGTATTGCGCCATGTAAACCGGTTGGCCCTGTACTGGCTTCCTCATAAAAATTGGGTTAAAGATAAAGGTACTGATAAATACTCCTACCGCAAAAAAGAAGACTGCCGTAAATGGTGTCAATGTACCGGTTCCTCCGGCAACATATTCATTGCTCAATGAATTCACCACAAGCCCATAAAAAAAAGCGATGAGTATACCTGCGAAGATGGAAAGTAAAATCCCTTTAAGCGATGGTTTTTTCTGTTCAGAGGCCAGCCGCCGATAGGCGATCATGCTCAGGATGATAGCAAAAATAATAACACCCACTCCGGAAAATAAAAGAAAGGCATCATCTTCGGATCGCCCTTTATCCATGATGATAAGGATGTAATTTACAACAATCCCCAATACCCAGGCAATCCCCCCTCCAATGGGAAATCCAACCGACATCCCAGCCACGGCAATGGCTGCGACGAGCAATAAATTACCCAGATTCCAAACCACTCCGCCCAGCATGGCTGAGAGGATACTACCTCCCTTGGCCTGTGAAAGATCAACCAGGAAAGAACGTCCCATATCGCCGAGGCTTCCAACTGTAAAAGCTGCCACTATGGAAAGCAGTAGTATGCCGATTACCATGTCCCAATAGAATAACTCAAAACGCCAGGTCCCCTGTACCAGTTTCTGTGTATTGGCCCAGGAACCCCAGCATATCATGGCCATAATTGTGAAAAAGACAGCCCAGGGGTAATTTGACACGACAATCATAGTTGTTCTTTTAAGTATTCAGATGACGGAAAGTGAAAAATCGACAAAAATGACATGCTTTTTATCAATAAATTATTTAAAAAATTAAATCCGATCCAGCCCTGACCTGGTTGAACAAATTACATAATTTTAAGAATATATCAAGAAATGAAATTAACTTTATTCTTAAATAGGCTGATTTCTATTCCGATGAAAAAACCAGATTTGATTCTTTCTTCAATTATTTTTACATCGCTGCTTTCATGTTCGGTAAGCCAGACGTACATAAACCAGTCCGATATCGGAAAAGGCAATTATGAACTGAATAAAATCATCGTTCTTCACCTGGGTGGCATCTATGACAATAGGAGAATCATTGAAAGTGAACTTACGTACTGGCTAACTAAATATGGATATAATGTACATCCTTCCCATCGATTTCTAGAAAGTCAAAACCTGCCAAATAAAATTGAATTGGGTAAAGTAATAAACGAAAATGATTTTGACGGAGTCCTGATGACGCGATTGGAGAATATCGAAACACGGGAACGATTTGAGAATACCCAACAGAGATACAGTACCTCTCCATCCGATCCGGTTTTTTACAACTACCTGGATTCATACAAAAATCAATATACTACCGGATATAACTTCCTCGAGCTGATTTATATCGTAAATACCGAACTGTACACGGTAGAAGAAGAAAAATTAATATATAAATCAATAACGGAAACCAGAGAATCGGATACACAGGATCTTGTGGTTGAAGACTTCAGCAAATCCATCGCGAAAAGCCTGAATAAAACCAACTGGCTAAAAAAAAGGAATAAGGACTGATTCCTTTTCAACCGCTTGGAACCTTATCACCCGATCGGATGTGTTAAAAGCCGATTTTGAAAATTCCCCAGGAATGTTATCTTAACTCTGGAAAATTCATAAATTTTAGTAAGGTAAATCGGCACGAGGAGTAATTCCGCCGCGTATCCTATTGATACTTAATGGATCCCGATCGGTTTGCATTTGAATTTTCGAATTATCCCCGACGAATCAGCATTTGTTGAATCCAGGTATTTCGAAAGGGACTATCTATCAACATGTAGGAATGGAATCTGAGACTGTAACGCTGGAAAAGGACAGCAAACTTCTTACAGTGGCCATGATATTGAGTCTGGTTATCATTTTTTATAACCTTTTGGAAGGAGGAATTTCTGTTTTTTTTGGTGCCAGCAATGAAACATTGGCCCTTTTCGGATTCGGAATTGACAGTTTTGTGGAAGTCATTTCCGGGATCGGAATTACCCATATGGTATGGAGAATGAGAACCAGATCCGGTGAAAAAAGGGATCTCTTTGAAATGACCGCCTTACGGATCACCGGTTTTGCCTTTTACCTTTTAACTACCGGACTGGTATTTGGGGCTGCATGGATATTATACTCCGTATCGCGACCTGAAACCACTCTGGCCGGTTTGATTATATCTTTTGTTTCTATTATAACCATGTATTATCTGTACCGAAAGAAGGTAGAGGTCGGTGAAAATCTGCATTCAGCTCCTATCATCTCAGATGCCAAATGTACGAGAACCTGTTTTTATCTTTCCTTTATATTGTTTGGATCGAGCAGTCTTTATGAAATATTCGGTATTCCATTCACCGATGTATTGGGCAGTCTGGGTACAGCCTGGTATGCTTTCGGAGAGGGACGTGAAGCGACCAGCAGGGCCATAAAAGGCCAATTATCATGTGGTGATGAGCGTTGTAAATAACACAAAATATGGCACCAGAAAATATTAAAAAAAATATCCGGGATCTAAGGAAAATCCTTACAAAACAGACCGTGCTCTTTTCAGAGGCGGATGAATATTCCTATGCACAAAAGCCATTTCCGGACAAATGGAGCAGAAAAGAAATCCTTGGTCATCTGATAGATTCTGCCGGCAATAATTTACAAAGATTTATCCGCACACAATATGAGGATGAGCCATCCATTATTTATGACCAGGATACCTGGGTTCGATTAAATAATTATCAGGAAGCCACCCTGTCAAAACTGATCGATCTCTGGCGATTACTGAATGAACAGATCCTCCGGATAATTGAGAGCACGCCTCCGGAGAATTTTAAAAAAAAATGCCTGGTAAAGGATAAGGCCCGCACAATGGAATGGTTATTTGAAGATTATATAAGGCACATGCAACATCATTTATATCAGATCAATAAGGCAGGAGATTCTGAATGATTATTAAAACATGAGGGCTTGAATAATTGGTCCCTCACCGTTTGAAATTCCGGACTATTCCGTTTTATTTTTTTTTGTTTTTTCCTGAAATTTAGGTTTAAACTCCGGGCTCTCGGTTTTCATCCATTTATCCCAGAAAGTAAAATACAATCCGAAATTGTATTTGAATTTTTGGTGATGTATATCGTGGTGTACGGCACCAATGAGCCATTGACCGATTAAATTCGATTCGAATCCAGCTGGATATACTTCCACACTGGCATGGTTGATAATCGCGGATAGGGTCATGAGGATCAATAAGACCAGCAACATATAAATATGGATCGGTATAACAAACAATAACAGGGGAATGATTAGGGCCTGCAACAGGGATTCGTAGGGATGAAAAGAAAAGGAAGTCCAGCTAGAGGTCTGAATACTGTTGTGGTGTACTTTATGTACTTTTCGGAATACTCCAGGTAAATGCATCCACCTGTGTAGCCAGTAATAATAGGTTTCATGAATAAACAGATAAAGAAGGAGGCTGACGGGTAAATACCAGATTGAATACGCATTCAGATCGATATACAAACGGGTATATCCTTCCTGCCAAAGAATGAGCATCAAGACGCCGGAAATACTGAATATCAGGGAACTGATCCCGGACCATACGATCTCCCGGATCCTTTGCCGTGATGAGAATTCCCTTGTGGCCAATAATCTTATCTGAAATTTATCCTTAAGCCAACCAAAAAAGACCTGTTGATAAAGCCCCGACAGAATAACATACCGGAGAAATACAATGATGAAAAAAATAAGGGAAAGCAGGATAAAATTTCCAGGGACGGTCCAGTCTGTCGTAATTAACGCATTCATTTCGGAAAGGTATTTATGTAAATCAAATCGGGTATTCCATATTTGCACATCCTGCAAAAGTAGCCATTTAACCAAAAAAAAATGGCAGTGCTTTTATGTTTATTATCAATACGGACTTCACCGAAAGGTTGGCCTTTTTATCCAATTTATCCGGAATTATCAAAAAAAAACCCCCGGCAAAATAATATATTCACCGGGGATCGATACTGGCTTATCGGGTATCTAATTCCTATCTATTGGATTATGCTTCGCCCTGCCAATATGCCTGTTTGCCCGGTCCTGTTTTCGATCCAACCGAACTCTTTCTCTTCGGGTTACCACTCCATCCGATTTGGCCCTCCTTTCAGCTCTTTTGATATGTCTCTGTTCTTTTGCCAGTAATCTGGTCTCTTTCCGGGTGAGTTCACCATTTTGAATTCCCTTTTCAATTCTTTCTTTCTGAATATTCTGACGTTTGTCAACTTTCGGTGTCACTGATTGTGCATTTGCAGTCCAGAAAAAAAGAATTCCTACAACGATTGATAAAGCTAATTTTTTCATAACTGTTTTGATTTTTTATACCTTTTGACATCCTTCCGATCAGAAGGTTTAATCTGAAATAAATATTTTTTAAATTTTATCCGGAACCGTAGTCCGTTTTAAACTAAGTATTCAATTCATTAATTTTTAATTACATGCCGAACAGAAGAAATTTTTTAAAATCAGGCTTCATTACCAGCGCTATGTTTTGTGGAAGCCTGGCAGGTTGCAATAAAACCGGGTTGAAAAATATTCCCGGGGAGTCCCGGAATCACCCGCTGGAGGGCCTGGGCAGGGAAAACATAAAGATTACCGATGTAGTCGTAACCTTACTTTCCTGTGAATTGCCACCGGAAGAACAATGGTACCTGGACTGGATTCCCGAGCGATATAAATGCTGGAAAACAGACAGTATATTGATTGAGGTCTTTACGGACGCCGGGATCACAGGGATTGGAGGATGCACGCAATATGGTGTACCCCATCAGATCAAAGAATACGTGATAAATATTATCAAACCGGCTATCCTGGGGAAAAATCCTTTTGACATACAGTTCCTTACATCAGGTGTACTCAACCGCGGGCCGATGGTAGGATGGGCCGGTGTGGATGCCGCTTTCTGGGACATCATCGGAAAGATAAAAAATAAACCGGTCTGTGAATTTCTGGCTATCGACCATGATCCCCTTTTCCGTATCCCCGTCTATGCCAGCGCAGGTGAAATGTATGAAGGGGATATCTGGCCCGATAACCTGATCTCCGAAGCGTTAAAACTGAAAAAGGATGGATTTAATGCCTATAAATTCAGACCCGGCACGCATTGGTCGGTCAGTGGGATGACGATGTCAAAATACATAGATGGTGTGTGGAAAATACGTGATTCGGTCGGTCCCGAATTTGGATTGATTCAGGAATGCAACGCACAGTGGAACATGGAGCAGGTAATGGAATTCATCCCTGAAGCTGAGAAAATGGGATTGATCTGGATTGAAGACCCTGCACGACGACACGGGGAAGAAGCGAGAAAAAATTACATCAGGATCAAAGAATCGCTTGATAAGGTCCTCTTATCCTATGGTGGCGATACCATGGATAATCGATTTGATTACAAAGAGTGGATTGACAGGAAGGCCATGGACATTGTACAGCCGGATGCAGGAGTAATGGGACTTACCGAAGCATGGTTTGTTTCCAGAATGGGTCATTTACAGGATCAGAAATGTGCACCCCATAATTGGCACGGAGCGTTATTGACCATAGCCAATGCCCATCTGGCTGCGGGTATCCCCAATCTGATCATGCTTGAGACCAATCAGACCTATAATCCACTCCGGACAGACCTTCTTAAAAATCCACTGGTGATCAGGAACGGGTTTTTAGAATTACCCAGAAAACCGGGACTTGGCGTGGACCTCATCGAGGACGCGGCCGAAAAGTTTCCATTTATCCCGGGTACCTATGACAGGCCAAAACCTTCCTGAGGAGAACCAAAATTACTCCTGCTATCCCATCGGGTAATTGAAAAGAGGGGTACCCTTCATTCCTTTCTCCTTGATCTCAATTATTTCATCCGGTTTTAGTGGTTTGAATTCGGAGGCCAGCCCGAGTGCCATATTGAAAAGATTCTCATTCCCGGGAGGTATTGCGGCTGTGACAGGATGTGAAAGCGTGAATCTAAGTCCTGTTTTTGCATCCTCGGGATCAGTATGTGGTTGATACCAGCATTTTTCTACTTTTTCAGCGCCTTCCGGATAGGGCCCCTTTGCCATTGCCTTCAGCGCCAGGATTCCCATTCCTTTTTCCATGGCCCGATCCAATACCTGGGGTCCGAAATTTCCGGCGGTCCAGGTAGTATAGTTAATGGGGAAAAGGATCGTGTCGAAATCAAACCGGTCCATCAACGCCATTGCAGCCTCAACAGAGTGGGCGGAAAAGCCGATGTTCTTAATGGTTCCTTCCTCCCTGGCTTCCAGAAAAGTTTCTATGGCTCCCCCTTTGGCAAAAATAGTATCCACATCTTCAAGTGATGTGACCGCATGCAGCTGATATAAATTGAAATGATCGGTACGCATTCGTTCCAGTGATTGTTCAAGCTCTCTTTTGGCTCCTTCTTTTTTCCGTTCCTGGGTTTTACAGGCAAGGAAGACATCCTTCCGGTAGGGTTCGAGGGCAGGCCCCAGTTTAATTTCGGCATCTCCATAAGAGGGAGCCACGTCAAAATAGTTTATACCAAAGTCGATCGCATTCTTTACACGTTCTTCCGATTCTCCGGGTGTCGCATTCATTACCACGATACCTCCGAAGCCCAGGATGGAAAGTTTGCTTCCCGTTTTCCCCAGGGTTCGTTTTTCAAGTTTACCTTTCATGATCACCCGGGTAATATTGCTTAAATCGGCCCGAAAGCTACCTATTAGAGGTAAAAAACTCGCGGATTTAATAAATTGTCTTCTTTTCATGTCTCTTTTACCTTATTAACAATTGAAAAAATTCGGATAAAAAATAGCCGTACTGAATATCGATGCAGAATATAAAAAAAACATTGATCTTCTCAAAGGATAAAAATAAAATTTCCCGGAGAATCCCGTGGCCTGTATACGAATTCCAGGATCCCATATCGCCGGATAGATATATTTTTGCTTGTGTTTAAAATTCCAGGAAGGTATTAACACCGATTATTCATGCATTATCAAAAGACTGGAAATCGTTCATTTTATAACTCATTTATAATCGATTAGATATATCAGTCCCGGTAAAAGTAATTAACATATCCAAATTTGAAATCTTCTCTATCGGGACGGGCCTGCATCGATTCGCCGCCCATCTGTTTCAACTGGCGCACCGATCAATATCGGGGTGCCGGAGCATCTGGGAAGGATTATTGAATGTAGTGATCATAAAACAGATTCACCGGATGGATTCATCGGGCGTACTTGCCTGCCGGCAGTTAAAAAGTAACTTCCGCCCGAGAGCCTTTAACGCAGATCCCCGGGTCCCCATCCTGCTACCTAACCGGGGTCTCCCAAAGAGGACCCCGGAAATTGATTCCAGGTTTTTCGCAGACCCCCGGGTCCCCATCCGGGAGATCCGGGCAGGGGTATAGATTTTAATGGGGACCCAGACGCTCAGTGCCGTCGCATGGCGGCCGATGGGAGGCAAGTAGGCGCATGGCGGCCGTCCAGGAAAAATTTACGAATTTTTCAGGTTAATCATGTCGAAGCGCCTTTACCGGATCGATGCCCGCAGCCCGTATAGCAGGATACAGGCCTGCCGTCAGACTCACAATGATTGAAAAAGCAACCGCTCCCAATATCAACCACACTGGGAAATAGAAAAAATTTACGGCGGGGTCACCGGCAGGTAAAAATTTGGTATTCGCAACCTGATTGGCCAACACGGTCACTAGCCAGCCAAGAATTAAACCAAATATTGCCCCGAGAAATCCGATAGTACCCGCTTCCACGAAAAAGATCCACATGATCTGTTTTTCACTGCCGCCAATGGCTTTCATGATTCCAATTTCCCGGGTTCTTTCAAGAATGGACATGACCATGGTGTTTACAATCCCCAGGCCGGCAACGATCAGGGCAATGGTGCCAATGGCTCCCAGAATTCCATCCAGTATTAAAAAACCCTGTTTGATCTCCTTCAATTGATCGGCAATGGCAAATACATTCAAGCCCATTTCCTCTTTAAGTTCCTTGATCACCCCATCCATATTTTCCACGTTTTTTACCCTCACATAGATGGAACCATATCCGTCCTGGTCTGATCCGCTCCCGATAGCATCCCATATATTGGTTATTCCCAGTTTGGGTATCTTTTTTGCAGTTCTGAACGGTAAAATCACATCGCCCTTCACCTGCGTATTACTGAACTGCGATTCTCGTTTGAAGATGCCGCCTATAATGAACACACTCGTCTTTTCTGAAACAGGCAGCCTGGGGTTGCCGCCCAGTAATTGCATTGGATTCAACATCATACTGCTGTAATCCATTACTGCTGTCTTCAGATAGATTGGTTTTCCAAGAATGGAATCCGGTGGTAAAATGATATAATTCTGATCTTCCTCCTGGAAATTTAAACGGACCGGATCCTCGGGATCCTCAACCAGGATTTTCATCCTTTTTAGCGTTTCCCAACGAACCAAAACGACCGCCGATGAATCGTGTTCAAAAAAGGAACCAAAGCGAATGCGATTAAACGGGGGATAATGTTTCATCTCAAAGGGAATACCGGCAGCCGATATTTCCTGTTCTTTATCAAAAAGCCGGATCTTAGCTTCGAAAGTAAATTCGGGATATGCAATTTCAACTTCTTCGATCCGGCGGATTTTTTTTAATACCGAATCATCCAGGATGGTTCGTGAACTTCCCACACTCCCAATCAATCCACTGATATCCCCTTCACTAAGCCCTTCCAGGTCGATCTTCCCAGGGGTCACATGCAGACTGGTGAACAATTCATTTTCCTTAAAGGTCTCGGTTATATTTTTTTCCATTCCCGTTCCAAAGGAAACCATCGAGGATAAGGCGCCAATCCCGATGACTACACCCAGGGTGGTGAGTATCGTTCTCAATTTGGTATTCCATAGATTGGAAAATCCAAGCAATATCAGGTCATTCAATCTCATTGATCTTATCTGTCATTATATCATCCACAACTTTCCCATCGAGTAGACGAATCACCCGGTGAGAAATTTTCTGAGCCATTTGCTGCTCGTGGGTGATCATGAGTACCGTTTTCCCTAATTTTTGATTCAATTCAATCAACAGGTCCATGATTTCGGCCGCAGTGAGACTGTCGAGATTTCCGGTAGGTTCGTCTGCTAAAATCACCTCCGGATCATTGGCAAGCGCTCTGGCAATCGCCACACGTTGTGTTTCCCCCCCGGAAAGTTCATCCGGCCGGTGAAATATCCGGTCACCCAGGCCCACCTGTTTTAAGAGTCGAATCGCTCTTTCTTTCCGGTCCTTTTTGGAGATGCCACTGAATATCATGGCCAGAATCACATTATCAAGCGCATTCCGGCTGTAAATCAGATTAAATGACTGAAATATCATTCCAACCCGGTACCGCCGGTGGAAGGCAAGTTCAGATCTGGATAATCCGGATATATCTTTTCCATCAAAGACAATCGAACCACTGGTGGGCGTATCCAATCCCCCAACCAGATTCAGTAAGGTTGATTTTCCCGATCCGGAACGGCCTACAATGGATAAAAAGGTTCCCTTTTTAACTGAAAAGGACAAATGATCCACAGCGGAAATTTCAATTTCTCCTTTTCGATAAATTTTTACCAGATCCTTTATCTGAATGATAACCACAATCTGAAGTATAGTAATCCTCTTTAAATTATACCCGAAAAATATTATAATGAATAAAATTAATCCGAAATGTAACATGGTAGTATATTCGGTAAATATTTCGTTTAAACCGGATCATCAAATATTGACCTGATCCCCTTTTACATTTCAGTAAGTCATGTATTCTCCCGATATTTATACCACAATGAAAATATGCGAATGGACGAATCAAGAAAAATAAAGATCGGTTTTATACAAATGAGGTGCACGGCCGAAAAAGAAAAAAATGTGGAAAAGGCCACCCGGCTAATTCGTGAATTGGCAGTAAAGGGAGCTCAGATTGTGTGCCTGCAGGAACTTTTCCAGACGGTCTATTTCTGCTATGAAGAAAACTTTAGTCATTTCGGTCTGGCTGAGAAGAATGAAAGCAGCACATTCCAGCACTTCTCACAACTGGCCAGGAAAAATAAACTGGTGTTGATTTTACCCTACTTTGAAAAACGGGCAGATGGTATTTATCATAACAGCGCTGCTGTGATCGATGCGGATGGAAGCAGGCTTGGCAATTACAGGAAAATCCATATCCCGGATGATCCCGGCTATCACGAAAAATTTTATTTTACACCTGGGGATACAGGTTATATGACATTTAAGACCCGTTACGCCACGCTAGGCGTTTTGATCTGTTGGGATCAGTGGTATCCGGAGGCAGCCAGGATTACCAGCCTGATGGGAGCTGAGATACTTTTCTATCCAACAGCGATTGGGTGGGAGCACCAGGAAGATGAAACATCCAGAGAAACCCAGCTGGAAGCATGGAGGTGCATCCAACGAAGTCATGCCATTGCCAATGGGGTATATGTTGTTGCCGTGAACCGGGTTGGAAGGGAAAAGCTAACTACTTTCTGGGGTAATTCCTTCATCAGTAATCCTTCAGGTAAAATTATGTGCATGGCAGGTCAGGAAAATGAGGAAGCAGGGGTTTACGAACTGGATCTGAACCATATTGACATTTACAGAACGCACTGGCCTTTCCTGAGGGACAGAAGAGTAGATACCTACCAGTTGTTAGACAAAAAATGGATCGATTAAAATATTCTGCATTTTGAGAATAAATCTTATTCCCAAAAAGGAAGGTTTTGTTTTTCCGGCAGAATGGGAAAAACACCGGGCTACCTGGGTTTCATTGCCCCTGAATGACGAATCATGGCCGGGCAGGATGAAAGCTGTATATCATACTTTTTTTCAGTTTATCAGGGTGATATCATTAAGCGAGTCGGTAGCCATTAATGTGCATGATGACAGGATGTCCTCCTTTGTAATGGAAAATGCTGAAAAATACCATATTGATGCTTCGCGACTTGAGCTTTATCTTCACCCTACCAATGATTGCTGGACCCGGGATCATGGACCCGCTTTTTTAAAAGGCAGGGACGGGAAAAAACTGATCGTTAATTGGGAATTTAATGCCTGGGGTGAAAAATATGCCTTCGAACTGGACAATCTGATCCCGGCAAAGATCGGGGATGCATTGAAATTACCCGTTTTGAATACCAATATCGTCATGGAAGGAGGTGCCCTTGAATTTAACGGGGCCGGTACGGTAATGACAACCCGTTCATGTCTGTTGAATGATAACCGCAACCCGGGTCTCCAGGCCAGCGGGATCGAAACCTATTTAATGAACTATTATGGTGTTGAACAGGTGCTCTGGCTGGAAAATGGAATTATTGGCGATGATACAGACGGACATATCGATAACCTGGCGCGATTTGTAAGCCGTGATACGGTCCTTATGGCTCTGGAACAAAACCGGTGGGATCCAAATTATATAACTTTAAAAACGAACCGGAATTTGGTATCCGGTTATAGATTACCGGATGGCAAACAATTGAACATCATTGATTTACCTATGCCACCTCCGGTTTACCTAAATCAGCATCGGTTACCAGCTTCCTATGTAAATTTTTATATAACCAATGCCCATGTAGTGGTACCGGTCTTTCAGGTAAAAACCGATGAAGAAGCATTGGAAATCATTCAATATTGCTTCCCTGACCGTAAGATAATTGGGATCGATGCCAATGTTCTAATTCACGGACTCGGGGGTTTTCATTGTTTATGTCAACAGGAACCTGTATAATGAGTAATCTTCAGCATATCGAAATCCGTATGGCGTTTGAAAGAGACACCGCTGAAATACTTGAGATATACAGGCCTTATATCACGGATTCGTACGTTTCGTTTGAGACCGAAATTCCTTCGGTCGAAGAACTGAAATCGAGAATTAAAAACATCCAGAAAACCTTGCCCTGGCTTGTCTGTGTTGTTGATAATCAGATCGCAGGTTATGCGTATGCAACCGATCACCGAAGCAGGAAAGCTTATTCGTGGACCAAGGAGCTATCCGTTTATCTGCTCGATCAATATAAAAATAAAGGTATTGCAACGGCTTTATATACCTGCCTTTTCCAATTATTAAAAATACAGGGAGTGACCAATTGTCTTGCAGGTATTGCCCTGCCCAATGAATCCAGTATTCGTTTTCATGAAAAATTCGGTTTTAAAAAAGTGGGTATATACCATCAGGTGGGATATAAATTGAATGCGTTCCGGGATGTGGGCTGGTGGGAGCTATTTATTGCCGAAAAAAATGATCCACCGTCCGGGATTATACCTATCGGAAAAATAGAAAAAACAAAAGATTTCGAAAGAGCTGTTATAACGGGCTTAAATCGTATATTATAAACCCATACGAATATGAATAAAAAGTTTCTGCTGAAACCGGTAACCAGTCCTCTTCTGCTTGGGAGATTATACAATACCCTTGTGGGATTGATCTTTATGACAGTAGGTGTGATCAATTTCACTACGAAATCAGTCGAGATTTACATGATAGTTTTAAATAGTATCCTGATCCTGCTGGGGATTTATTATGTATTGACCGGTGTATTTCTTATGGCCCCGGCTTCCAGATATGTGCCGAGGGTGGAAATCGATCCGTCAGGGATCCTGGTGAAAGACGACATCTTCCATCGTTCAAAATTCTTTACTTGGGATCAGTTGATTGAAGTCGGTTTTGGTATTCACCAATTAAGCCTTAAAACCAAATCGGGTGATACACATGTATTTAAATTAAATCCAAGAGAGGAGGAAATTAATACAGAAATTAAATCGGCTATCGCAGAAATTGAAAATGAAAAAAATATTATCATTACGACTGCATAATTCTCGAATCGAATGAACAGGATCCTGAAAAACAATTTATTTTCCCTGTGGATTCCGTTAATCTTCATTATTTTCCATATTACGGCATGCAGGGAGGATGTCTGCCGGATAACCGGGCCGGTCACTCCCAATGCCATGGTGGTTTCAGCCCATCCGATCGCCTCCAGGGTGGGCGTAGAAATTTTAAAAAAAGGAGGAAATGCGATCGATGCCGCTATTGCCGTTCAGTTTGCCCTGGCGGTCGTATATCCTGCTGCCGGTAATATCGGAGGTGGTGGATTTATGGTAATCCGGCAAAACAACGGCGAATATTTTTCACTGGATTTCAGAGAGAAAGCCCCGCTGGGTGCTTCCCGTAATATGTACCTGGATGAAAATGGTGAGGTGATCACCGAATTGAGTACCCGGGGTCATCTTGCTTCGGGTGTCCCCGGGACAGTGGCAGGTATGGTAAAGGCACACGATCGATTTGGGACATTAGCATGGGATCAATTGGTTCAACCGGCCATTGACCTTGCGGCAAAGGGTTTTCCACTTACCAGAAGGGAGGCCGCCAAACTCAACGATTCCAGGGAGGATTTTATCAAAACAAACATTCTAACTCCGGATTTCCTTATTAATGAAAAATGGGAAGCGGGTGATACCTTCATTATCAAGGACCTGGCAAAGACGCTGGTTCGGATCCGTGACCAGCAGGGATCTGGTTTTTATAGCGGTGTGACCGCTGATCTGATCGTTGCAGAAATGAAACGGGGTAATGGCATCATCACCTACGACGACCTGATTCAATATGAAGCCGTTTGGCGATCCCCTGTGGAAGGGAATTATAAAAGTTACCGGGTGATCTCCATGGGGCCACCTTCCTCCGGTGGTATCGCATTGATCCAGATGCTGAAATTGATCCAGGGATTCGAAGTGGATACCATGTCCTGGAATTCAACGATTTATATCCATTTATTAACAGAAGTAGAAAAACGGGTATACGCCGATAGGGCAGAATATATGGGTGATATGGATTTTTACCCTGTGCCGCTACTCCAACTGACAAACGAAATCTATCTAAACAAGCGGATGAAAGATTTCAGTTTCGACCGTTCGGTTCCCGCCGAACATATTTATGCAGGTAATACGGATTTTCCAGAATCCTCTGAAACTACCCATTTTTCAATTGTCGATCCATTGGGAATGACCGTTTCCGTCACGACCACGCTGAATGGCAATTTTGGGAGTAAAGTGGTCGTTCATGAAGCTGGATTTCTCCTTAACAATGAAATGGACGATTTCAGCATCAAACCCGGTTATCCGAATATGTTCGGGCTTGTGGGAGGAGAAGCCAATGCCATCGAAGCAGGGAAACGGATGTTAAGTTCGATGGCACCCACCATCGTTGAAAAAAACGGATCCCTTTATATGGTCCTGGGTTCTCCCGGGGGATCACGGATTATCACTACGGTCTTTCAATGCCTTTTGAATGTGATTGAATTTAATATGACAATGCAGGAAGCAGTGAAAGTTCCGCGCTTCCACCATCAATGGATGCCCGATACACTGTATTACGAAGCAGGAAGGTTTCCGGATCAGGTTCGGAAGGAACTTATAAAAAAGGGGCATACCCTAAAATTGAGAAAAACGATCGGAAGTGTCAATGCGATACGCATTATCCCGGAAGGCGGTATGGAAGGAGGCGCCGATCCCAGAGGAGATAATACAGCCGCAGGATTCTGATCAACGCGCCAGACGGATTCCTGCCAGAAGAATCATTCGAAGCAGCAGCAGCCAGGGAATTCCATGAAATAATGTATCAAACCAATCCACAGGTTTCATACCAACTGCCCCTCCTGCGATCCAACGGATCTTTCCCAGTATATGCGGTTCCGGATTAAAAGGGGCCAGTCCGAGGGTCAAACACAGGATTATCACCATGGGCCAGTTATTAAAAATTTTCATGGGTTATATTAATGATCAGTTTGATTTGGCAAATATGAACAATTATTCATATGTTAACAACTTTCCTGCCGATATATTTTCTTCAGGAGTCTCCATTAGGGAGTCCTGGGAATATTTATTCAAGAAAATAAACTCGATTCAGGAAATTAAAGATTCCATGTGGGATGATACAAAGAAGGCATTCCACACCTCCGCGTTAAGGATCCCAAGAGATAGAAATTAATGTGTGCCCTCATGCTTTCGACGTCAATATAAAAAAATTACTCTTCGTAAGGTGCAAAAAGATCAGTCATATTATTCGATCCCGGCCAATCAATTCAGATAACTGTCGAAAGTCCAGCTAATATAATATAATCCACCGATCTGTGAGGTGCCAAACGCGGTGGTATAGTATTTGTTCAGGACATTCGATCCTCCCAGTTTGATGATCGACTTTATAGTCCTAAGCTTATACGATATATGGGCATCCAGATTTGCGACAGCCGGGATATTACCGGTACCAAAATCAGACTCCCATAGAAAACTGTCCTGCCATCTCCAGTTTACGCTGAAGCCGATATTTTTAGTAAATTCCCGGTTGCCCACAGCCAGGTTCAGCCTGTAGTCCGGAGTATTGAACCGGGTCTGCAGCCCTTCCCGGGAAGGTTTAGACTCAAGGGCATTATAGGAAATATTACCCCGGACAAAAAATCCCTTGGGAAGCCGGAAATCACCCCCAACTGCCCATCCCAGGGAAGCTACCGGATCCTGAGTGCTTATTACGGTCTGATACCTTTGTTCTTCTGGTGTATTCGGATTCTGGGCAAGCAATTGCCTGGCCAGAAATCCTGTATAATTATTCCGATAAATATAGGCATCCACGAACAACAGTTTATTGAAATAAAGGCCTTTATAACCGAATTCCAATGCGGTTACCTTCTCCGGGCCAAATGTCGGGATAATAAATGGGCCATCATCCGTTACCGGTACGTCCGTAATCGGATTGGGGCCGGAGAGTGGGTATACCGGATTAGTATCAAAATTATACACATTCTGCACTTCCGGTAATCCACCGAGCGCATGAAAGATGGCGGTTGGAAAATCGACCCATTGGTCGGCGGTTGAGGGGAACCGGAAGGCGGTCTGGTAGGAGGCCCGCAGATTGTGTTCCCTGGTATTGTCAATAGAATATACCATTGAAAACCGGGGTGTAAACTTCCCTTCAAATTTTTCATGTTTATCGTACCGTGCTGAGGCGGTTATTTTGATATGGTCCCTGAAAAAGGATTTGGAAATCTGGGCAAACGAACCGAATTGATTGATCATAATAGGATTTCCGGGCTCATCGGCAAATGCCGTACCTTCACTGTTTACGGAATAGATCCGGTGATTCACGCCAACCAGTAATTCGAAAACGGAAATTAAATCATTAAAATTATACATGGCCTCCACCTGCCAGACCTGGCTTTTGTCAATCACACGGGCTCCTCCATCCTTCAGTGACCGGCTTCTCAGATCATTTAGGATGGAATTAAATTCCTCTGTGTCCGGTAAAGGTAAGGCTGGTTTGTCGGGATTAAATATATTCCCTTTTGGGTCCCGGTTATCCGCCACCAGGCGTGCAAACTGATGTGAACTTTCCTCATTGCTACCCAGTAACCGATTCTGGATAAATGCACCAATATAATCCTCATACCATTGCGCACTGGGTTTCCAGGCTTCGTTCATCAAGAGGGCGGCGGTACCGGCATCGTAGGTATCCCCGGAATTTTCGGCAACGCCCCAGGCCCTGATAAAATAATTCGGGTTTTTCAATTCAAGCCTGCCGGTATAGATGGCGAAATCACGAATCGAAAACCGGTTTTGCGCAGTATAAACGCTGGTCCCCTGACTGTATTTCACATCTCCTATCAGTTCCAGTTCATCTGTGATCCGGTAATGTGCCGCGCCGTTTAACCGGATATTTTCTGTACCATAATCAACCATATATTTTTCCTTCCAGCCTGTTCGGGATACCACCTGATCTGGAAAGATACCGAGGGTCCTTTCATAACATTCCTGATATTCCGGAGTTCCCGGGATTAATCCTTGCTGCAGGCATACATTCTCACTGATGGTGGGAGCCTGGTCCTTCAGGTTGACCGGCACAATAATATCATCTCCATATACATTTACCCCATCATATCCCGGATTGGTTTCCCGAGAAAGGGTAGGATCATTAACGTCGGTACGGTCACGGTAATCAGCGGCATGCCAGTCGGTGGCTGTGAGATAGGATCCTACAAACTTGAAGGCAAATTTATCCTTGTATGATTTGGCATATCGAAGGCTGATATCGTACATAGGCATAATATTGTCGCGATATCCTGCGCCCACATGCATCACCCCTCCTTGAATATTAAAACTCAATCCCTGGTATTCAAAAGGATTTTTACTGGTCATCAGTAAAGTGCCATTCATTCCCCCGGGACCATAAAGCGCGGAGGAAGCACCTACGTTCAGTTCTACACTTTCAAGGTCCAGTTCGGTAATTCCAAAGATATTCCCCGCCGCGAAACTCAATCCGGGTGAAATATTTTCAATCCCATCTACCAACTGGTTCAACCGGTAATTATTCTCGTTGTTAAAACCACGCGTATTGGGAAAGCGGAAGGTAAGGCTGTGTACGTTCATATCAACACCCTTCAGCTGGTACAATCCATCGTAAAAGTTGGCGGTTGGCATTTGACGGATATCCTTGATACTCAGTTTTTCAACTGAAACCGGGGATTGCAATATGTTTTCCTCCACACGACTTGCGGATACAATTACCTCCTGACCGAAAATCGTTTGTTGATCAAGCTCGATATTCAGATCTTTTGTGGTTTCATTAATTTCAACTTCAACCGTTTTATAACCTACGCTACTGAACATTATTATAAAAGGCGGGGCGGTTCGGGCTTTGAATGTAAAGTTTCCGTTATAATCGGATATAGTTCCAGCCAGTTTGTCCTTAATGGTAATGTTCACGCCGATCAAGGGCTCCCCGGTTATTTTATCCTTTACGCTTCCTGTCAATAATATCTCCTGTCCGAAGGTGGTAAGAGATATCAGGAAAGATAACACACTGAAATGAATAAATAATTTCACCTTCTTCTTCAATTAATTAAAAATCAGCCCCTTAAAGTGTAATAAAGAATACAAAAACCTAAAAATAACATATTTTAAGGCAAAAAAAATTATTTTTTTCTAATTATTAATGTCAATTTTGTATGAAGTTTAACTATTTAACCATCATTAAAATTAGGGTTATGATAAAAAGATTTGAATTATCGAATAAAACTATCGTCGCTTCCCTGTTGCTTGGACTATCCATTTCGATGATATTCCTTTTCAGCGGTTGTGGCGACGACGGTGAAAATCCGGCGGAGCCTGAAACCCTGGAAGGCATATATCAGATGTCTAAAGTCGTGTTAACTCAGGATTATAAAATTGGTGAAATTACCATAGTACCGGCAGGAACAGATATCACCCTTTTAGCTGCGGATGGTATTCTGGAGGCTGCTCCGTGCGATAATCCTGCAAACGCAGCTGTTGATCTGCGGGATACCGGTGAACTTTTTCTTGTTTGCAATGGTGAATCCGGTGATTATTCTGCAGACAATTATCAAGGCAATGGGAATAGATCTGGACAGGGACAAGGTGGAGGTTTAGGAAGTTCCGCCACACCTTCATTCATATCACACCCAGAGATAACTACCATAACTGCTGGCGGTGGAGAAGGTGGAAGAAATATTTACGCACCCTCTGGAAATAGGTCTGGTGGAAATATAGGACCTGGAGACGTAAGCACTACTGGAGGAACGGGTGGTGGTGATCACCCGGATGGTAGTGGTGGAGGTGCCGGGGGTGCTGGACATGGTGGTAACGGAACTCCTGTTCCTGGTCCACCATCGCCAGCTGGTCCAGGAGGACCAGGAGCAACATATGCTATAACAAGATCTCCTTTCGTCAAAGGAGGAGGTGGCGGAGGAGG
>Ga0209536_100005274_pt1 | contig 20156 bp, 13 predicted proteins | sample DeeMarSeWOR28_12_FD_187461 | JGI IMG/M metagenome (GOLD analysis project Ga0209536, IMG submission 187461) | Marine sediment microbial communities from White Oak River estuary, North Carolina - WOR-2-8_12 (SPAdes) (version 2) | ecosystem: Environmental > Aquatic > Marine > Intertidal zone >...
ACCAGAGAAGCATTTATTACTCCGGTCGGACCACCTGATTGCCCTACTACTGCATTTGCTTTGGGTGCACTTGCCATTTCGACAATTCTCCATAAAAAATTAGTGTATTGTTTCTTACTTAAATTGTTTCGTCAGTTCGCGAGCTTTACTAACAGCATTGAGTGTAATAGCCCTCGAATAGTCGGTCAAATAACGTTTTGCATCGGATTTATCACTTCGGTAAAGCTCTAACGCCTTTTTCTCAACCTTCTGCTGAGCAGCAAAAACTCCCGCTTCAAACTTATCGCACTCAGCCCGAACGATTCCAATACGGCTCCTGTAATCGGTATTAACTTTATCCTGCAACTCCTTGAAAATCCACCAGGCGTGTCCGGTATCAGGCTTGAATTTATTACGTGATTTGGAAAAATGATATTCCAGCGTAAGATTCTCTCTCAAATCGACGGCTTGGTAGTATTCCTTCGGAGTCTCGGTGATGCCACAGTACCAGGGAGTTAAAATGCTGCTACACGGCTCAGCAGAGCAGCGCCAGTAAATACAACCGATGTCCACTGGCATATTGCTTCGTAGCTGGAACACTGCGGCTTCCTGAGTTGCATTATTGCACAGCGAACCTTCGCCGTGAAACCGCAGGATTTCGATTACATCTTTCACTGAAAGTTTCCGTGATGGTTTGACGGAGAATGGCAATTTTCGATCCGGCTCTTTCTTAATTATTTTTCCTGTTACCAAGCACTGGCCTCGCCATTGGCGTTCGTCCATTAAAGGTTTTTGAGGCTGGCCGTAAGACTTTGAAAAATCAAATCTCTCCCCGCCTGCCGGATCATACCAATCTTTTTTAGTCGCGTTCTCGATGATGTCCGGTGAGCCAAGAAAATTTCTCGTGTCTTTAAGGTCAACATTGTCGATCACATAGACATTTGGTAGCAATACAACTCCGTCATCCGGCACGCGCTGCGCGACCCAGTGCTTGCCCCTACTCATCGACAAAAGCCAGGCCTCATTCGGATCGGCGATAACCAGCGTTCGCGAACTGGGGTAGCCTGCTTGCTCGATTAGCTCTCCCGCTATTTGCACTCCTTCTCTAGAGGTTTTAGCCCGCTCGGCGACAAGCCGGCGGAGCATATAACCGATACCGCCTTTGACTATCTGACCATTTGCTTCCAGCTTTTGTAGATCTTCTGCTCTATCAGGGCAGCCGTCACTAACCAGGGCTACGCCCCACTCGTTCAGATATCCGTCGCTGTATTGAAGGCCCGGATTTTCAGACCACAAAAAAGCATAAGTTTCCTTTACCTGTGGAATTTCAGCCCCACCCTGAAGTTTTATCATCTCTCCTGTCTTATGTTCTATACGTGCAACTTTTCGGAAATTCAGATATCGCTGTCCGTAATTCTGCTCATTGTGTCCCAACAAAACGGCTCCATCCGTCGATGCATCCTTACCCACAACGACGGCGTAGCAGCCACTGGCTGAAGATGCAAGCGATCCCAAAGCTAAAATGGCAGCAAAGAAAATGTATAAAAACTTGCTTCTACCCATCTTTTTTTACCTCTATATTCGGATTACGTATAGAACTCCTATTTCGAGTTGCAATTATACAAATAGAAATCTAACAGACAAGTATAATCAGGAAATACATGACTAAGACTATAAGAACGGTTGAAACGAAAGCGAATAAAGAAAAATAGTCGGCTTTAAGAATTATCATAAGCCCTTTTAACCTCTTCGGAGATAATTTTTACGCCTGCAGTAACTATTTCTTCATCCTGTGAATAGTTTACACGGATGCACTCGTTTTTATGCCGCCATTCTTCTTTAAGACCGGGGAAGAAATAATGACCCGGAACAATCAGAACACCTCTCGCCTTGAGGCGTTCATAAAGTTCGCCGGTCGTGATGGGCAGATTGGGAAACCAGAGCCACAAAAAGAACGCCCCTTCGGGTTTGTGCACGTGAAAATCTACTCCATCCAGTTCCTTATATACCTGCTCCAAAGTTCCTTTGGCTTTATGCTGATAATAAGGTGTGATTACATTGCGGCTGAGATTGATTATTTCACCGGTTCGGATTAAATCCATTACGATAGCCGCCCCCATGCCGCCGGGTGCAAGACTCATCACAGCATTCATCCTGGAAATCATAGTAATTATTACCTCGTCGGCTATAACAATGCCGGTGCGAAGTGCCGGCAGGCCGAGTTTGGAAAGGCTCATGCAGAAAATCGTATGTTCGTTCCAGACTGCCTTGGCTTCCGTGAAAATAATATTTGGAAAAGGCATACCGTAAGCGTTGTCAATTATCAACGGAATATCATTTACGCAGGCAAGTTCGCTCAGCTTTTCAATTTCCGTATCCGTAAGAACGTTGCCTGTGGGATTCGTCGGCCTTGAGACACAAATCGCCCCGATCTCTTCGCTAACGTCAATCTTATCAAAATCGATATGATATTTGTATATATGGTCGTCTATATGCTCAATCCTGGGTTTTATGGCCACGAACAAATTATCCTCCAAACCGACATCACAATATCCAATATATTCAGGGGCCAGTGGAAAAAGAATTTTTCTGCCAGCCCGCCCCTCAAATTTACCGGCGAAAATGTTAAAGAGAATGAAAAATGCCGTCTGGCTGCCATTGGTTAGGGCGATATTTTCCGGCTTTATGTCCCAGCCAAGCTCACTCCTGAGTAAATCTGATACAGCATTGATGAATTCTTGGTTGCCGCCGGGCGGATCATAATTTCCAATGGCCCGCTCAAACTCAGCTCCGTTTCGCAGAAGCTTTTCGATGCTGTTTCGAAAGTATTGCTGTACCTTTGGAATATGGGCCGGATTTCCACCCCCGAGCATAAGAATATTCCGGCCTTCTGTATAAGCGATGCCCAGGTCTTCCATCAGTTGGCCGATACCGGATCCTTCTGCAATCTTTTGTCCAAATCTGGATAATTCCATAATTTGCTAAACCTTCACAAAAACACGCGGCCTCAAAAAATACAGCCACCTGCCAAGCAGCTTATCTTTCAGAATGACACAAGCGGCCCTGCTGTAAAGCTCCAACTGCCGGCGGTAAAGTTCGGCACGCTCACCGGCCTGCCCTGCTGTTATGTTATCGGTTTTGAAGTCTATTACTACCAGGCCCTGGGCAGTACGAACCAACAGATCGATAATGCCCTGTACGACAATCGTATCTTCCTCTACAGACGAATTCTCCCATTCAGACGCCGGCATAGCACAAGTAAACGGCCATTCACGCCAGAACTGATTGGCCGGTTCGAAAATCAACCTACCCTGCTCGGTCTCGAAAAAAGCAACAATCGATTCGACGTCGATTTGTTCAGTAATGGCCGGGATAATTGCACTGTCCACCATAAGGTTTTCTATTGTTTTCTCGACAGCTTGTTCGGTTATAGGCCCTGTCAAATCAAGTTGTGATATTACAAGGTGTGTCGCAGTACCGATGAGCCTGCCGTTGATAGGCTCACCTAAGTCTGGTCCGGCTGATATTAAAGCGTGCGGCAGTCGATCCAAGGCGTTGGAATAATCAAACTTCATGTATTGATCGTTGCCATGCGTCAATTGTGTCACTGAACTTTTCGCCGGCAGCAGCGCTGTTTCTGCAAACCGATAACGCCAGGCAAATGATTTCTTTACTTGTGCAAGTAATTGTTGCTCATGTTTCTTCCGGCATAGTGTCTTTGAAGCGATCGACGGTCGAATCGATTTGCCTTTTTTAAACTCTATTGCTGCGTCAGACAGTTTTTTCATGTCATATTTGTCATGAAGCTTAAAATAAAACAAATCATCGCCAATAGCCTGTCCCCCCAAACCGGTTTCGAAGACCTGGTGCAGAATCTCTCGACCGGAAAGACCATAAAGTATCCATTCCAGAGAACTTTGGCAATTGCGAAGCTGCCAGTCGGGAACAGGCTTGTTGTCAAAGAAGAAACCATTCGAGATAATCTGTCGGCATTTATTATGCTTCTGTGAGGCAGTTAGAATAAGCCGTTCCTTCGCCCTGGTCATCGCTACATAGAGAATTCGCATTTCCTCGGCAAGTCCCATGGATGCCTTTTGCTCTTGGATGACCTGGTATGCGAGAGAGCTGAGCTTACTACTTGATTCTCTATCGATAACCTGCAGGCCCAGAGTATAATCCGCATCAATGAGGCAATCCACCTGAACATCTCTTTTGTTGAATTGGCTTTCCAGCTCTGCTAGAAAGACAACCGGAAATTCAAGCCCTTTGCTTTTGTGCACGCTCAAAATGCGAACGGCATTACCCGCCGAAGATTGTGGCTCGGCAGGCGTCCAGTCCTGTCCAATTTCCTGAAGTTTCTCAATAAATTCAACGAATCGAGTTAGCGAAGGAACGCCCGTGGTGCTTGCAAAGCCCTCATACTGGATTGCCCTGTCGTGGAGCTTGAGAAGGTTTGCCCGGCGCGCCTGGCCGTTCGGAAGAGCCGATACAAACGATAAGGAATCAGTCTGACGATATATCATCCAGATCAAATCAGCCAGCTTGCCTCTCCTGGCAATAGTTCGCCATTGTTCAATCCAAGCAAGTATTTTATTGAGTCTGCCGGATAGTTCGGTGTCCGTGCCGTCAATACAATATTCGAGCACACAGTTGAAGTAGGTCTTGTGCCGCCCTGGTGCTTTGTTATGCAGCTTTATCTTTGCAAGCTCTGTGTCACTAACTTTGAAAATCAGGCTTCGGAGAACCGCGGCCAATTCTATGTCCCGTTGCGGATTATCCAACACTTTCAACAGTGAGACCAAGTCATTGATTTCGGTGGACTCGAAATATCCAGCCGTGGCCTGGCAACTCACCGGTACGCCGGCCAGCCTGAATATTTCGACATAATCATTTGCCTTTTTCGCTAAAGAGCGCATTAAAACAACGATATCGCGATATTCAACGTCACGAAAAATGCCCTGTTGTTCGTCATATACCTGAAACTCTGCTTTGCCCGTATCGGTCCCCACCATTTGTCTGATACGCCGGGCAATCATTATCGCCTGAGATTGCCGTGAAGTGACAACATCTGAATTCTCATCTTCGGATTCTGAGTCCTGATTCACCTGTGAATCACTACTTCTGACGATTTTGTCAAGTATGTGGAACTCGATAATATTTTTATTGTCCTTAGGCATCTGAGGTTTGGATTTATCTTCTGGAGCAGGTTTTAATCGTGACGATTCGTCATATTCAATCTTTGTGAAAGATTCCGTCATGATTCGGGAAAAAATCTCATTTACAAAATCAAGTATTCCCTTCTTTGAGCGGAAATTTACATTGAGATCGACACGTAAACCACTCGAAGCACTCTCGAAATCGGATGAAGCCAGCTTTACCTGTTCGAGGAAAATATCCGGCATAGCCCCCCGAAATGCATAGATGCTTTGTTTGCCGTCGCCGACTCCCAGAATATTGCCGCCTGGGCTAAGCATCTTAAGGATCTGCTGCTGTACGGAGTTTATATCCTGATATTCGTCAACAGATATATGTTTGTACTTCTGCCGAAGCGCCAATGCCGTTTGTGAAGGCACAGGCTTATCCTCCGAAGATGTCTCGTCACTCAGAAGTCTCAGAGCGTAATGCTCGAGGTCTGCAAAATCCAGACAGTTGACGGCCCGCTTGGCCTTATCGTATAGCTGATCAAATTTCTTGACAAGCTCTATGAGTACACTTGTCTGTGGTCCGACCAGACTGTCAAGTCTGTCAAGATAATCGAGATTTACAATAGCAAGCTGAGAAAGCTCTGCTAATTCATCTACGGCATTTTTGGCAATACTCTGAATAAGAGAGGCAATCGATTCGGGCAGACCTTTAGGTTTACGGGTTGTGGGCTTATGGAAATTACCTATCGCTTCAGCACACCTGTCCCAATTGCCGGATTTCAGTAAATCGATATAATTTTTAAGAGGTCTAATGTGGCTATCCTGCAGCTTCTCATTCCAGTCTGCCTGACTGCCTTGGCTTTCGCAGAGCCTTTTTGCATGGTTAAGCTGATCAAGAATACTCTGCAATTTGCTGCCAATAATATATTTCTGCTTATCTCCCAGTTCGGAAGCAAAAGGATCGGCGACTTCTGCAAGCTGCGCTGCCTTCTCGTACCACTTCCGGCGAGAAATCACCCCATCAAGAAAATTGCTCAGTTCAATGATACGAACCAGAAAACCGTCGTTTGTACGAAGATCCCGCTGATATAAGAGCTGTTCGAGCGGCTCCCGAATGCTGTTTTCCTGCCAGACCTGGTCGATAGTCTTTTCGAGCGCTTCTGTTTTAAGTAGCTTCTGTTCGTCGGCATCAATTACTCTGAACGTCGGATCAATATCGAGCTTATAGAAATACTCCGTAATAAGCCTTTTACAGAATGAGTGGATCGTGCTTATGTCGGCGCCCTGCAGCAGCATAAGCTGGCGACGAAGATGTGCATCCCGCTTTTCGAGAAATGCATCTCTCAACTGTCCGGCGATTCGCGAGCGCATCTGCTCGGCGGCTGCTTCGGTAAAGGTCAACACGAGGATACTCCGGACATCAGAACATATCGATTTGTCGGATATGATATTGACACATCTGCCCGACAGCACGGCAGTTTTACCTGTACCAGCCGATGCTGTCACCACAACGTCGCTGTCGCGCGCGTTAATCACACGTTTCTGCTGATCAGTCCATTCTATCCTATTCTCAGGCATCAACCACCTCAGCTTTTTCAAGGACCCGGGACTTATTAAGCGATTCCAGGAAATTGTAGTCGTTAATCTGCCAATCAAATCTACATACAGACTTGTACTTGCAGTAACTGCAAGGGGATACCTGACCCAGGCGATACGGATTGACGTCTATTTTGCCGGAAACAATCTCCTGGGCCAAACGAATAATTTTATTCTCGGTTAATCTCAATACCTTTTCAAAAACTTCCGGTTTAAGCGCCCCGCTTATTCTGTCATAGCCATATTGGTCACCATTCTTGGTAACAAAGAAGTTATAGAATTTATTGCTATCCGAACGATCAAGCTGCCGAAAAAAATCCCCATTGAATATCCCTTTTGCTTTATAGTTAAAACTGTCCTCTCTGCCCGAAAGCTCATTGAGCATAGCCTTTTTAGGGCTTACCTCAATCGGCATGTAAAATGCACCTACGACATTTCGAATCCCAACATCGGCTGCATTATGTACAGCCAGCATATAAATTGGCAGTTGCATATCAAGGCCATGGTAGAACTCTGCCCAGCTAAAAGACGTATCTCGCCGTTTATAATCGAAAACAAGAGTAAACTTTTCATCGCCGACGTATGCAAAATCAAGCCGATCAATTTTGCCGTCCAATGACAGCTCGCGTTTATCCGGCAAGATAAGCTTATAATCACCGAGTGTCTCACTCGAGTTCCGAGCCATGCCAAAGGAGACCTCCGAGAGCTTTGGTCTAAAGCTTCCCGCCCGAACCATTTGAGCTATCGCCATAACACAATCTTCGAGGACCTTGCCGGCAGAATTTATAATGAACTTATTATAGCCACGGCGGCTGACAAAATTCGATATAAACGTATCTTTCTTAATAAGTTTTTCAATTTCTTCTCTGAGAAGTTTTATAAGCTTGCCATCATCAACCGTCGCAAAATCCTTTCCCTGCTCATTAAGTCGCTTCAATAAAATATCCAGAACACGATGATAAAAGCTTCCCAGGTCCAGCGGTTCGAACTTGAATTCCTGCCGCTCTTTCAGCTCAAGCATATACCGGGCGAAATATTGATACGGACAGGAAGCAAAAGCTCTCAATCTGGTCGCCGAGCTTTTTATATACCGGCCGAAAAACTCATTGATGATATTCTTATCAAGTGACGCACCGTTGTCGTAGTTAATCGCATAAAGGACTTTCGAGCCCAGTCCAGAAAGTTGCTCATCCGTACAAATCGCATCCAGCAATCCATTATATTGGCTGTCATCCCAAACTTCAGCTAATAACAGATCCCTTCCAAGCTTGCTGCAGAGCATCTCCCCAAGTTCAGCTTCGTTATGCACATTTTCGACATCGATTTGCTGATCTGTGATTAATTCTTCACCGAGATTATCAAACAACGATTCAAGATCGGCTATGAATTGCGAACGCGGAACAGCGGTGCCCTTATCGTCAACTGAAGGATATGTCACCCAAAGAAATTCCGAAGGCCGTGTAAAGGCAATATAAGCAAGATACTGCCGCTCGGCGAGAGTCTGGCTCGAAGTTACCGCTAAAGGGAAATCTGCCGATTCAGCTCTGATACGGTCCTCGTCGGTCAGAATACTGTCCGAGACAATGGGTACTGGAAACTGCTTTTGTGTCGCCCCGATTAAGAAAACCGCTCGTAAGTCCGGATGCCGGCTGCGCTCGATGGAACCGACGAGCACCTGGTCAAGGGCCGGTGGGATAAAAGCCAGCGTCAATTGGGAAAAAGCTGATTGAAGAATCGCAAGATAATCCTCCGCCTTCATTGTTTGTCCGGCGAAGACCTCGACAAGCTCATCAAATATATCGAGAAATTGATTATAAAATTGCCGATGCTCATCCGCAGCTGCCGGATCTTTTTTATCATTGGCCTGTTTTATCCAACTGCCAATCGTTTGCTTAACATTAAGCTGATCAAGGAAATTGAAGATAATCCGTGTGAATTCCTCAGCATATAGTGTTTTTGCCTGCTCGTTAGCCGGGCTCAGCCTTTCCAGTAATTCGAGCAGAGGCCGGCCGACTTTCACGCGGATGTTGTTAATTTGCCGCTCGTCGAACTGCTCATTGTCCGGCTCGGTAAAACTCCATGGTTTGTCACTCTGCCAGTCACATGCGGATATGCCGAACGTAAGACAATAATTTTCCAGCAAATCTATGTCGTAATTTTCTACGGGTACAAGGTCGGCTTTAAGATAGGCGAAAATGTCGCTGTACATAAAACCACCTGTCACTGCCTGCAAAGCCGAAGATATGAGCTGGACAACCGGATGGTGATTTAGCGGTCTCCGTTTGTCAATAAAATACGGCACGCCATAGTCTTCAAAATACGCTCTTATATAGTGTTCATATCGATCGATGTCTGATGCGATTATCGCTATATCACGATATCGAAAATCCTTTTCTCTGACCAACCGGCGTATCTGCCTACTGACGAACTGAACCTCCGCCCGCTCATTCGGCGCAGATATAATACGGACGTTTTCGGATATCTGCATTTTAGCTGTTTGAGGTTCAAAAACGTATTGTTCGATGTGGGCAAGTTCTCTGCATCGACAGAAGCGAACTGCTTCTTCAAGGACGACAGGCTCGACAACTTTCAGCTTGTTCTTTTTAACCAACTCGAAAAGGTCGCAATATACTCGCTCGGTAGGATTAAATATACCAACCTCATCGAGCTTCTTGTTATCAGGATTTTTCAGGTCGATGTTCGACGGATCCAGGCAAAGTGCTATATGTGCATCTTTGACCACTTTCAGCAGCTCAGAAAGAATCGCAAACTCGGCAGTTGTAAAACCGGCAAATCCATCAATCCATAACTTCGCACCACGAGTCAGATTTGATTTCGATACTGCTCCGCAGGCACGCATTAATTGAGCGTCGGGATCGATAAAATCACCCTCGATGAATTTCAGATACTCTCTAAAAACCAGGCCGATATCAGTGAACTTCATAGAGGTTAAATGATACCGCTCATCTTTTGCCAATTCGTTTAGTAATCGGTCAATCTCGTCGGGTGTTTTTGCATACTGGTGCAGCTCTGTGATTGTCTGAGCCATTTGCCGGGATAAACCGGACCATGCGGTTTCTGCCCCGAAGAGTTTTAATTTACCCTGATTGTCGCGAAGTATCCGGTGGACTATCATTTGCCGGCCGATACGTGAGAGCCTGGGCATAGCGGAGTTTTTGCCCAGCAGCAGGAATTGTAGTCGGTCGAATGACAGCACGTGCAGCCTGTTATATCCGGCAATTCTTTCATCAGCAAGGATTGACCGTTCCGACTGATAGGTTGCCTGCTCAGGAACCAGCAAAATTAACTTTTGCTCGCTCTGTTCGGTGAGTGCATTAACAATTGCACGAGTGCAACTTTGAGTCTTTCCGGTACCGCTTCTGCCAAGAATAAACTGAACCGCCATAGGACCGTCCCTGATCTTAAATTAGTTTTATCTCCACATTTTTATCACAATCAGGGTTTGGTTTCAACCTCAACAGGTAGAATGTTCGGCGGCTATGGTTTTAACGATAGGCTCCCGGAGTACCTATAAATCCCGGATCATCTTGTCGGCCAAAGATATCTCGAATAATATCCTGGATTTCATTTTCGCCGGGATATGTAATGATTACGAATTTCTCAAATCCGTAATCACCTTCAGGACCAGCTTTGGAATACCACTCGATTCTCTTAGGCAAACCAGTCCGGTCTTCTGCAAAAACACGCCATTTTTTATGCAAAAACAATGGAGAGTCGGTGCTTTTAGCTATCCAGTTCAGCTCGTAAGCTTTAGTACCAGGGACAACAGAAGAGACTTCCCTGTCGTCAATACGGGTCCACTGGGCCTCTTGGGGAATATCATTTCTATCCGAAAATGGAACCATATCGACGGAGTCAATCGCTGATTTTTCAAGGTCCGCAAGCATTTGCTGTGTAATCGGTTCGGTCCGGATAGAATTCGAAGACAGAAACTTTACCATCTTGATGCTATTTTTCGTATCCCACAGCGTATATTGTTCCTGGTTGTCAAGTTCGGTTTTGAATAGTTTTACACCCAGAGTTTGGGATGCCCATACCTGCTGGTCCGGTTTCGTTTGGCCCGCCCGGTATGTTGTGATATGAATATTTTCGACTTGGCTAAGGACTTTGTAGATTTTTTCAGTGCTAATGGCGTTATCGGTTCCGACGTTCTCAAACAGAGAAAAAGCCAGTAGAATTATCGCTGCTATTGCGGCGGGTATTGCAAACTTATTTCTAATAACCATACTCCAAACGACAATTCCTGTTATTGGTTTCTGTTTATTCACGGCCTTACCGAGGGCTGCATAGGAGTCCTCAAGGATACGCTTATCCGTCTCAGCCCTGGTTGTTAGATTCAATTCCGTGATTGCCCGCTCTATATTGTCCGCAGAACTCATCTCTTCGCTCTCTCCTTTAAGATTGACCGCAGTTTTTCAAGCCCGTAACGGTATCTGCCTTGGACTGTACTCAGTGGAATTTTCTGCATTCTCGCGATTTCCTTAAACTTCATGCCGCCGTTTAGGTGCAGGACAATGGTTTCTCTCTGCTCCAGGGGAAGCTGAGCTAGTGCGCCTGTCAACCTCTCGGTTTCTTCGCCAAATTCGGTCGTTTGTACAGGTCCTTCAGAATCAGCGGTCAATTGTCCAGCTTTTTCAAGCTCAACCAGATGATGCTTTTTTTTGCGATACATATCCCGTACCCGATTAACTACGCTTGCTGTTAAATAACTTTTCAAGCTGCCCCGGAGCTGGATATTTCCGATGCTCCCGGCAAAGGATACAAATACATCGTGCAGAACATCTTCTGCCGCATATGTATCGTGCAACATAGAAGAGGCAATTGTCAGCAGATTATCTTTATACTCCATATAAATCCGACGCAGGGCATCATTGCTGCCATGCTTAAGTTCCCATATCAGACGCTTTTCGTCCAGCATCTAAGATCAGCCTAAAATGCTTCGGAATCAGCTTACCTACTAAAATGACGTTAGTAGCACGAACTTTAATCTATAAAAAATTGTTTCTTTCCGCCAGTTTTTATATCCGACTGGCTGAAAAGAGGTCTTTATTGTCAATATTTACTTGATTTTCAGCTTAAATGAGCGTAAATATCTCTAATAAGGAAAATTTTAATCAGGGAGACAAAATTGCCATGGCGGCTGTGTTGATAGGTCCAAAGGAAGTGCTGGTAATCATGATAGTTACCGCTATCGTGGTCCTTTTGATGGTCCGAGGGCGAAAACGTCGGTGATTTTATCTGTTTTTAGCTCCTCTAATCTGCAAAATCCCCAGTAAGGTTTTTAGCTGATCTCTGCCGTTTTAACAGGCTTCTTCGCCTTTTTTCCTCCAAGCGTCGCTGTTTTGCTGCATATGGAACCTTACTTTTTTTCCGTATGGGTCGGATTTCGAGAGAATCAGCCAACAATTGCTGCAATCGCTCAACAGCAGCTCTGCGATTTGCCCTCTGCGTTCTGAACTTTTGCGAGATAACTCTCAGCACGCCACTCTTGTCAACACGGCTTGACAGATGGGTAAATATCCGCCGCTTTTGTAAATCGGAAAGGCTCTGGCAATTAGACACATCGAAAAACAGCGTAACTCTAGTATTGAGCTTGTTGATATTCTGTCCTCCTGGGCCGCTGCTGCGAGAGACCTTGAATACAAGCTTATCTTCATTTATACATGTGTCGCGCGTTATTTCAATCATTGCTTTTGCTTCTAATTTATCCAATTCTGCATGCCGTGCCAAACTACCTAAATATCTCAAAATAATCAAGAACTTCCCTTTTTGCCTTGTACAGTACCAACAGGAGCATAAAATGACATTTATTTTATAAACAGTTAAAGGAGACAAAAAAATGCAAACAAGAAGCTCAAAAACAACAATAATGGGAATTGTATTGGTTTTAATTATAACACTGAGATTCTCGCTGGTTTTTCCAGACTCTTATTCCATACCGGCTTTAGCTAATGAAAACGCCGGATCAAGTACTGAAGAATTAAGGGCCGGCAAAAATTTCATCCCAACCAAGGTTTATAATGCCGAGGATGATGAGCAAATCCTCAAACTTTTCGAGGGATTACGGGTAGCCGACGTTTCCGACGGCATGGATAAGGTCGGCCTGACCAATACCGGCCTCATGTCTCCGGAAATCCACGCCCTATGGAAAGACACGGTGCATTATACGCACCGCTTTATCGGCATCGCCGTGACTGTCCGCTATGTCCCGACCAATAAGCCACCGGCCCCCGTTATGGAAACAAAGGCTTTCGACCGCTGGGTTGGCCAGTGGTACAAACAGCTCTCCAGCGAGCCTTTTGTGCCGCTAATCCGCAAGGGCACGGCACTGGTCATTGACGATGCTCCCGATTCGGACGTCGGCTCCATCGGTTCGAACAACATTATGGGCTGGAAAGTCCGCGGCTGTGTCGGCGTGATAACTAACGCCACTGCCCGCGACACCGATGAGATAATAACCGAAAAAGTCCCGCTGTATTTCAGAAAACCGGGCCGGGGCATTCGTCCGGGCCGGAACGAAATCGAATCGGTCAACCGCCCCATCGTATGCGGCGGCGTCCTTGTCGAGCCGGGCGACGTTATCGTCGCCGACGGCGACGGTGTCATTGTAGTGCCGCGAGCCCATGCCAAAGAAGTAGCCGAATACGCCCAGGCAGTCATAGAAGGCGACAAGGCCGGCCGACGAAACCTCTACAAAAAGCTTGGTCTGCAATCCGACGATTCCGTCAAATAAGGAAGCTCTTCGTCACGTAGGCAAAGTAAGACATTATAATATTCCTGCTACCTGTCGGGTACTTGAAGCCCTGACAAATTAGAATTGGCTAAGGAAGCGTAGGTCGTTTTCGAATAGCAGGCGGATGTCGGTGATTTCATATTTTCGCATGGCAAGGCGTTCTATGCCGAAACCGAAGGCCCAGCCGGTGTATTTTTCGCTGTCGATGCCGACAGCGTCGAACACGTTCGGATCGACCATGCCGCAGCCGCCCATCTCGACCCAGCTTTCGCCACCGGTCTTGTCCTTGAGAAGCAAATCGACCTCGGCACTTGGTTCGGTGAAAGGGAAGAAGCTCGGCCGGAATCGCCATTTCGTATCCGGGCCGAAAAAGGTATGGATAAACTGCTCGATTGTGGTTTTCATATCGACCATGCTGACGCCCTCGTCGACGACGAGTGCTTCGAGCTGGTGGAACATATACATGTGCGTCGCATCGACGGTATCCGGGCGATATACCCGCCCCGGGGCTACAACTCGTATGGGCGGCTTAGTTCGTTCCATCACTCGAATTTGTATCGTCGAAGTCTGGCTACGAAGCAAAGTTTCGTCGGAGACATAGAAGTTGTCTCTCGGGTCTCTCGCCGGATGCTCCGGACCGATGTTCAACGCGATAAAATTGTGCCACTCGTCCTCGACCTCGGGGCCGTAAGCAACGCCAAAACCCATTCTGCCGAAAATGTCCAGCAGTTCGTTCAAGGTCTGTGTAATGACATGTGTCTTACCGATTCTTGTAGGTACACCCGGTAGAGTAACATCTATAAGCTCTTTAGGTTTGGCCTGCTGTGCCTGTAGAGATGCTTTTAATTCTTCGAACGCCTTGGTTACGTCCTTTTTAATCTTATTTGCAAGCTGCCCCGCTTTGGGTTTTTGTTCGGGTGGAAATTTGCCTATCTGACTGAGCATCTGGGTAACCTGCCCTTTTCGCCCCAGATATTTAATGCGGAATTCCTCCAGAGCGGCAAGGTCGGCGACCTTCTGCAGTTCGGTAAGAGCTTCTTGGCCGGTTTTTTCAAATTGCTCAAGCATTTTCTCGTGCTTCGGATTTCACAGCCTGCAACACGAGGCCTTGTTATGATTTATGATTTTGCCGTGACGCCGGCAGCTTCTACAATAGCATCAAAAGCTTTCGGATCATCAATAGCTATTTCGCTCAGCATTTTTCGATTCAGGGCAATATTTGTTTTTTTGCAGCCATTGATAAATTCGCTGTACCTGATTCCCCTTTGGCGACATGCTGCGCTCAATCGGGTAATCCACAGACCTCTAAAGTCGCGTTTTCGGCGTTTACGGTCGATTCGGGCATTGACATTTGCGCGGACACCGGCTTCTTTTGCCAGTCGATACAGCCGTCCGGCCGCTCCGCGATGGCCTTTTACTGCTTTTACAATTCGTTTTCTCGCCTGGCGTCTAGCGGCGCCTTTTCTTACTCTTGGCATTTCAGCTTTCCTTTGATAATTGTCGTTTCTTAAGGTCTGCTGGCGGCAGCTGAATGAGAGCCGAGAAGCAGGCCAGTAAAATTTACTATTGACTGTTTTCTATTGAGTATTTTCTCACTTTATTTACTTACAGAGTTTAATCTTGGCCGTATCAGCCATTTTGCTGGTTACTATAGTCGTACTGCTGATGTGTCTCCGGCGTTTTGCGTTTTTGCCGCTCATAAGATGCCCGCCTCCGGTCCGATGCCGTTTAACTTTGCCGGTAGCGGTAACCTTAACTCTTTTACTCAATCCTTTATGACTCTTCTGTTTAGGCATTTAACTATTTCCCTTAAATAGAATCTATTCTTTATAAAGCATCGAAAAGGCCATTTATTTCAAATTTTTCAATGCAAAAAAATATGAACTGGGTAATTTACGATATTTTCCATCTTAGGTCAATATCATAACCGGCTTTTCTAAAAAATAATCCATAAAATCCTTCAACAGCTCTTTTTAGTCTTTGCCACGAACCATAAAAAAACGAACTATGAACAATGAACTATTAACCATAATATTGGCCCATTCGACTTCGCTCAGGGTAAACTTTGAATTGGCTTTGTTGTTTTGTGTCCAGCCAAGTGGGATTTTGTCATAATATACTTTGATACAAGACCTTACACCAATTCGCCCATTCTAAAATTGGCTTTGTTTTTTCAATATACCCAATCAAATTCTTTCGGATTTAGAGCTTCGTGCTTCGGATTTCCGGCCAGTGGTCGGCGAATTGGATTTGTTTTTTTAAATCGCTTTCTAATAGACACAAGTTTACACCAATAAAAATGGATTCTTGATTTCTTAAAGATTATTGTCTTTTTACTCTTATAATTCTCAATTCTTCATTCAATTCACTATGAAATACCAGCTAATACATTCTACGAACGGCCATCCGGAAAAGTGGGCATATTTAAGAAAAATCTCCGTGAGACGGCACTCTTTCCTCGATACAATATAATATTGAAACTTCAAAGAAATGCAGACTACAGAACAATTATGGCCGACGTTACACGCATTTTGAACGCAATTGAACAAGGAGATGCCGGGGCAACGGAGGAATTACTTCCATTGGTGTATGAGGAATTGCGCCTGCTAGCTGCCCAGAAGATGTCGCAGGAACCTTCCGGCCAAACACTCCAGGCAACCGCTTTAGTTCATGAGGCATATCTTCGGCTGGTAGAGGCAAAAGACCAAAGCTGGGATAGCCGTGGCCATTTCTTTAAGGCTGCTGCCGAGGCAATGAGAAGGATTCTGGTTGATAATGCGCGTCGAAAGAAAAGTTTGAAGCAAGGAGGCAATCGACAACGAGTTGATATAGAAGAGGTAGCTCTTACGGACTGTACCAACGCATCTTCAGATTACCTGATTGCATTAGACCAAGCCCTTTTAAAATTTTCGGAAAAAGACAGTATTAAGGCAGAATTAGTAAAGCTGCGATACTTTGCCGGGCTGACCATTGAACAAACAGCAAAAATCCTGAATATCTCCGAGGCTACGACCAAACGCTATTGGATCTATGCCCGTGCATGGCTGATTCGTGAGATCGGTTAGTGAAACAGGACTTCTCGGTCTTAAGATATATCCATTTTTTTGAATTTTCTGGAACTTTCCTGAGCTAATCCGGCTTTGGATTACGCATTATATTATGAGGCCATATTACTAAGGAGTCAGACAGTGGCAACTGAGCACAAAAACGAAGAATCAATTTTTAACGCCGCAGTCAAATTTGAAGATCGTGTGTCGCGTGAAAAATATCTGGCGAAAGCCTGTGGGGACGACATCAAATTGCGTACCGATGTAGAGGCATTGCTCAAGGCCCACAATGTTGAAGGCGACTTTCTTGACTTACCGGTTTTCGATACTGAAGTTACCTTTGATGAATCTCCTCTGAAAGAAGGCCCCGGTACGGTCATCGGACGGTATAAATTATTGGAAAAAATCGGCGAAGGCGGCATGGCCGTGGTTTATATGGCCGAGCAGACCGAGCCGATTCGCCGGAAAGTCGCATTGAAAATCATCAAACTGGGCATGGATACCAAATCCGTTATTGCCCGCTTTGAGGCCGAGCGCCAGGCCCTTGCCATGATGGATCATCCCAATATCGCCAAAGTCCTCGATGCAGGAGCGACCGAAACAGGCCGGCCGTATTTCGTAATGGAGCTGGTGACCGGAGTATCAATCACAGAATATTGCGACAAAAACAATCTTAGCACCAAAGATCGCCTGGCCTTGTTTATCCAGGTATGCAACGCCGTCCAGCACGCCCACCAGAAGGGCATCATTCACAGAGATATAAAGCCCACCAACGTAATGGTCAGTCGGCATGAAGGCCGGCCCATCCCTAAAGTCATTGACTTTGGTATCGCCAAAGCCACAAACCAACGGCTGACGGAAAAGACGCTCTTCACCCGCTACGCCCACATCATTGGCACACCGGCTTATATGAGCCCGGAACAGGCCGACCTTGGAGACACGGATGTCGATACCCGTTCGGATATCTACTCACTTGGTGTGCTGCTTTATGAATTGCTCACGGGCACAACGCCGTTCAGCGAAGAAGAACTGCGTAATGCAGGCTATCTCGAAATGCAGCGAGTAATCCGTGAGCAGGAACCGTTAAAACCGTCAACCAAGCTCAGTAAGTCAGGTCAAACACTGACCGATATAGCCCAGTACCGTCAGGCAAATCCTGAGACACTTCACAAATTAGTTAAGGGCGACCTGGATTGGATCGTAATGAAGTGCCTTGAAAAAGACCGAACACGGAGATACGAAACGGCACACGAGCTGGCCGGGGATATCGAACGCCATTTGAGGAACGAGCCAATCCTTGCCGGTTCACCGAGTCTTGCATATCGGGCACAGAAATTCTGGAAAAGACACCAGTCACAGATAACCACTGCTGCAGTGATAACTGTTCTTGCTGCCGGTCTTTTCATAACCGCATGGATGTACCTGCGGAGCGTAAATGCGCAAAAGATTCAATGGGCCCAGTCAGAAGCAATGCCGGAAATAATGAATTTGATCGAGCAACTGGATTATTCTGCCGCCTTTTCCCTTGCGAAAAGGGCCAAAGAACATATCCCAAATGATCCGACACTGAATGATTTGTGGTTGCGTATCTGCAAGGATTATTCTATAACCACAAATCCTGCCGGGGCGAACATCTTCTACAAAGATTACACTACTGTTGATGCACCGTGGGAGTATCTCGGAAAATCTCCGCTGGAAAATATCACGCTTCCACAAGGTTTCTATCGCTGGAAGATTGAGAAAGAAGGTTTTGCAGTCCACGAGTGTGTCGTTGACGATTCGTTCGAGGTCCGGTTAAGAGAAGAAAACCTTCCAGGCGAAACGGTATGGATTGGAGCGTGGTCGGTTATGATACGCACCAATTCTTCTGGTCAAGGCGCAGTGGTTGAGGCTCCAGCGTATCTGATGGATAAATATGAAGTTACGAATGAACAATTTAAGCAGTTTGTAGATCAAGGTGGATATGAAAACCGAGACTTTTGGAGAGAATCCCAATTTATAAAGGACGGTCGCAGAATATCACGGGAACAGGCAATAGGCGAATTCATTGATACGACCGGCCAATCTGGGCCAGCCACCTGGGCTGAAGGAACCTATCCCACAGGACAAGGCAAACACCCGGTTTCCGGTGTCAGTTGGTTTGAAGCAAACGCCTTCGCCAAGTTCGTCGGCAAGAGCCTTCCCACCGTTCATCATTGGGAAAATGCCGCATGTTTAGACGAATCCATCCTTGTTGTTCCCTACAGCCGTTTTGCTGTGGGTGGGACGACTCCCGTTGGAAGTCATCCTGGTGTGGGTCGCACAGGATTGTATGACATAGCCGGCAATGTGAAGGAATGGTGTTGGAATGCGGTCGATGACCCTAACGGGCAGCGGTACATTTTGGGCGGCGGCTATGGAGAGCAAACTTACATGTTCACGAGCAGGGATTTTCGATCTCCGTGGGACCGGTCGCCTGTCAACGGGTTTCGATGCATAGAATATCCGGGAGGTAAAGATTCGGTGGCAGAGGCGATCTATGATCCCGTGCCCTTACCTCTGGGAACCAGAGACTACTCTGTGGAACAGCCGTGTTCGGACGAGGAGTATGACATTATCCTGAAACAGTTTGACTATGATCGAACGCCGTTAAATCCAATCATCGAGAGTATCGACAAGAGTTCACCCTTTTGGCAGAGACGGGAGAAAATTACGTTCAATGCTGCCTATGACAGTGAAAGGATCATCGCCTACCTTTTCATTCCCAAAGATGTCGAGCCCCCGTATCAGGTCGTGGTTTATTGGCCGGGAGCCAGTGCCCCGAATACAAAATCCTTCCAGAGTTTGCCCGAGAGAGATTTCACTGAATTTGTCATTACCAGCGGACGAGCGCTGCTGTTTCCCATCTACAAGGGGACGTTTGAGCGTCAGTTTCTAAAGCAACCCCGCCTTGTTGAGACTCCCCTGGCGTTTAGGGATTGGGTTATTAAACTCGGGAAGGATCTATGTCGATCTGTCGATTATCTGGATACGCGCGAGGATATCGATTTCGATCGCATGGCTTACTATGGTATGGACTCAGGGGCTGGATTCGGTCCCATGGCATTGGCGATTGACCAGCGCTTCAAGGCAGCAGTGCTGGTTGCTGGAGGATTCGTTGACTGGGAGATTTTAGAGAAGTTGCGCTCCATCGATCCGCTCAATCATGCGCCTCGGGTCAGAACCCCAGTCCTCATGATTAACGGCAGTGAGGACTGTTTCTTCCCGCTGGAGCGCGGAGTGCGACCAATGTATAAAAGATTGGGGACCTCCGAACCACAAAAAGAACTCCGCATCTATCCAGGCGGGCACGGGCTGTTGAGTCTTTTCAGCAAGCAGATTCGGGAGGACGTACTTGGCTGGTTGGATCGTTATATGGGACCCGTTAACGGAACAAAGAGCGACAGGAAGTAATTTGAACTGTGCAAAAGCAAGGGCTGGCGAGTCCTTCGATGTTGGCCACATCCTCACCAGCCCGGACCTGCTCCGAACGGCCGGTTTGCCCGTCCGAAGCCCGGTATGAACATTCTACTGCAAACCAGTAAGGATAGTAAAGATGAATACGAGAAAACTCTTTAATGTTGTAGTAGCTTCACTTTTGAGTATAGCTTCCGTATG
>Ga0209536_100005275_pt1 | contig 20152 bp, 16 predicted proteins | sample DeeMarSeWOR28_12_FD_187461 | JGI IMG/M metagenome (GOLD analysis project Ga0209536, IMG submission 187461) | Marine sediment microbial communities from White Oak River estuary, North Carolina - WOR-2-8_12 (SPAdes) (version 2) | ecosystem: Environmental > Aquatic > Marine > Intertidal zone >...
CACGCGATGCAGCTCGATCGGCAATTCGAAGCCAGTGCCTTGGCTGTTCGGGGTCCAGCGACCGGGATTCATGCCACAGCCCCACATCCAGGCGCCGAATCGGAGTGGCAGCGGCGCGCCTTGGGCCATCGCGGTCGCATTCTCATTCAAAAAGCAATCGAGCAGGGGCAGCCCCATCGAGACTGTGCCGCCAGCCAACGCGCCGCGAAGAAGAGCTCTGCGATCGAACCGCTTCACGACTCGTCTCCAGCGGCTTCGGCTTCGCGTGGCCCCGAGGTCGTGCGGAACCCATCGCTCAAGACGATCTCGCGCAGGAGCTCGGTCACGCGGTACCCCGATTTGGCGAAGCGATCGTCCAAGGATTCGAGAAGGGCTTCTTCCCCAGGCTCGAAGCTCCGACCCACCGCGTAGCGGAAGACGCTCCGCACCAAGCACGGGGCAAGCGCTGGGTTGTCGCGCAGTGCCTGGCCCATTCCCACAGCGTCGTCATAAGCGATCCCGTCGAGCTCGCCCGAAGTGTCGATCAGAGCGCCGTTTTCTTCTTCGCGAAACATACCCACCGCATCAAAGCTCTCGAGCGCCAGACCGATGGGATCGGTCAGGGTGTGACATCCAGCGCAGGCTTGGCTCGCCACGTGTTTCTCCAAGCGTTCCCGCGCGGTTCGCAGCTCGCCGGTCGTGTTTTCGACGATTGAGAAATCGACGTTGGCCGGCGGCGTTGGGATATCCTGGCAGAGCAAGACCTCGCGCACGAACTTGCCCCGGAGCGTGGCGGAGCTTCGACCTGGATGGGAGTGCAGCGCGTTGAAGCTGATGTGAGCGAGCAGACCCGCTCGGCCAGCGTCGCCGGGGAAGGTGTAGGGTTGCCAACCATCGGCCGTTGCGACAGGCAAGCGATACACGACGCCGAGCCTTCGGGTCATGAATGACTCACGAGTCGTGAATAGATCGCGGTAGTCACGCTCCCCGGTCAAGTGTGCGACGATGGTGCGGAGGGTTTGTTCCTTGGCCTCCTCGACCATGCTCTGCGTGTACACGGGAAAGAGCGCGTTATCTTTGCGGACCAGGCCGTCATCGAACTGCTTGAAATCGTAAAGGTCCGAGAATATCGCGCGGAGGCCCGTCTCGAGCTTCGGAGAGGTGAGCATGCGCTCGACCTGCGCTGCCAGCCCGTCTTCGGTGATGAGGTCACCGTTCTCCCCGGCTGCCAAGAGGTCCTCGTCGGGGGTACTGTCCCAGAGGAGATAGCTCAGGCGGGAAGCCATCGAGATGCTGCTGAGGCGCCCGACCGACGGATCAGCAGGGTTTGGATCTGCAACCTCGACGCGAAAGAGGAATTCGGGTGAGACCAGGAAGCTCATCAGCCCTAGCTCGAGGCCGGCGTAGAAGTCACGGAGCGTGTCCGCCGCTTGGTTGGCAATCCCGACTCGAGCATCGGTCTCTTCCGCTGTCAATGAGCGCCGGAACAACCGGCGCCCGACCTGCTCGAGGAACTTTCGGGCGCAGTCCTCATCGCTCGCGGTCGCCGTAGCTGGTTGGCATGGGACCAGCTCATCGCGATGTGAAGCGTTGAGCGCTTGCTCCGCCACCGCCGCCGCCGCCGCTTCATATTTTTCGAAGCCCGACGGCGTCACGCTCGCAAATGAAGCCCCGACCGATAGAAGCCCGGCGCGCCGATCGTCTGGGTCGATCCGCCTCGGCACCGTAATGTGCTCGCCGAGCACGTCATGGATGCTTCGGCCGAACTGCTCTGCGGTGAGGCGCCGTAGAGCAATCGGACCCGCGTCTACCTCGATCTCTGTGGCCGGGCTACTGCTGCAACCCGCCATGCTGATGAGCAGCGAGCCCGCAGTGGCGATCAGCCAAGCTAGCGTGCGATGGATCGTATGCACGTGAGTGTCCTCGAAGTCGATGCCCGACCGTCGCAGACGGTACGCTCTCGCAGCGCCCGGCGCAACGGTGGCCTTGCATTCGGAGCGAACCAAGTGACAGCTGCGGGCGCGTCGTTTAGAGTCGCGCTGCCGCTCGGTCTCGGGCGCGCAAGGAGAGTAGGATGCTTAGAAAGTTCGTGCTGGTCACCGGGTTTCTGGACATCCCCATCGGCCTGGCAACCTGGGCGGCGGCAATTCTCGAGCCGCAGGACACGCACTTCGGCGCGCTCATGACCTGCGGTTCATTCCTGATCTTTGCCGGCGCAGCGCTCATCTGGTCTGCGCAAGATATGAAAGTGCGCGCCCCAATCGTCTTCTGGCAGGGTTTTGTTCGACTGACGGCCTGTGCCAGCATCCTCTACATGGTTCCAAAAGGCATCGCCGAATCCTGGCAATACGGCATCGTGGCGTTCGATGGGCTGATCGGGCTCGTCTACATCATCGGAACGATGAAACACACCGGCGCCTCATTCTTCCGACTAATGCTTGGCAAGACGTCGTAGTCACAGCGTCCCTGCATTCAACTTCATTCAACAGTAGAACGGCTCCGGATGGGCAGCACGCCGACTGGGCCGGCGCCTAGAAGCATGGCTCCTCGAGCAGACGTGGCTTCGGGGCGCCCAATCGCGAGCATGCCTGTCGCGAGGCGCTCTCCGATCTCCTGGTCGATCGTGGCCGGCTTGTCGCGTTCCCCCGCCATCCGATTGAGTGCTAGCCTTCGTTCGATGGTTCGCTTGGCTGCCTTTGGGGTGTTCTTGGTCGTGCTGCACTTGGGGCAGCCGATTGTGATTCCCATTCTTCTCGCGAGCCTCATCGCGATCAGCCTATCGAAGATTCTCGACCTCACCCGCCGCGGCGTTCCTCATTGGCTTGCGGTCGCACTGGCCTGTCTTGCGGCGGTCGCCGTCGTGACAGCCCTCGGCTTTCTCACGACTCGTGCGGCCACCGATTTTGCCATGGCGTTCAGCCAGTATCGCGAGGATTTCGATCGCTTGCAGTTCGAGGCGGCGTCGTGGCTCTGGGCTCAGGGGCTCGGCATCCCCGCCACTGCGGTAGAGCAGTTCGATCCGAGCGAGTTGGTGCGGGGTCTCACGCTTCCGGGCCTGACGCTCGCACTCAGCGTCGTGTCCGCCGGTTCGCTCGTCCTGCTGATCACCGTGTTCCTGGTCGTCGAGAGCGGTTCGATAGCCCAGAAGCTCTCTGGAACCGATCGCTTGGGCCGGCTCGGGGTACAGACGCTCAAAGGGGCGGCTCGCGACGTCCAGCGCTATCTCCTCATCAAGACGGTGACGAGCACGGTAACGGGGCTACTCGTCGCCGGTCTGACCAGTGTCGTCGGGCTAGGCCATTCGCTGCTCTTCGGACTAATGGCCTTCATTCTCAACTACATCCCCAGCATCGGAAGCATTCTCGCATCGATTCCAGCGATCGCGCTATGCCTCATCACCCTCGGCTGGCTCCCCGCATTCGGGCTGGCCGCAGGCTATGGTCTGATCAACCTGCTCATCGGCATCTTGATCGAGCCGCGCTGGGCAGGTCAGGCAACAGACCTCTCGCCTACGGTGGTGGTCCTCTCGATGGTCTTTTGGGGATTCGTGCTCGGGCCGATCGGCGCGCTGCTATCGGTTCCGCTCACGATCATCGTGCGAATGACCGCAGCCCAATCGACGGAATGGTCCTGGCTCGCAATGCTTTTGGGCTCGTCTCGAAGTATGCGCAGCTCATCGTGACACGAAGCTCGCGGCCACTCGAACGGGATCGAGACTCGTAAGCTCTGGGCTGCTCAGCCCGTCGAAGCGTGCCCCGTAAGGCCGGCAAGCGTATACGCGGCGATGGGTACGATCTGCCCGTCTTCTTCGATTCCCTGTACGCACCACTCGGCGGCCTCTCGCAGATTGGGGAAGGCTCGATTCGGGGCGGGCTGCGGGGAAATCCAGCGGAGGGCCGTGTACGCACCTCGAACGACTGCGCTCTGAATGATGATCGCGCTGCCGATATTCTTCTCACGAATGATTGGTCGTCGGCTGTCTTCGAACGCCTTCATCTGTCTTCGCAGCGTCGCATCAGGCACTCGCACGAACGTCGTCGCATCGACGATCAGGGCATGTCGCGTCGGCGCTGCGAAGACGTGCTCGTAGCACTCTTGCATGTACTTGATGTCAGCCTGCGCCATCACGGGCGGCATCGAGATCACGGTCAGCGGCCACATCGAGACGTCGAACCGAAGGCCTACGCCCTTCGGCGGCGCATCGATGTTCGGCACCCCCCCCATGTTCCGATTATCGGGGATGTCCCGGCCATTGCAAACTAGACGGCCATTTTACGCAGAATCGGAAAGTGTAACGGCTCGCTCATGGAGGTGGTGGATCAGCGCAGTGGCCCCATTTTCCCGCGCCTCCGGGTCTTCTGAGGTCGGGGTGATGCTAGAGATGCTTCTGCGCGGCCTTGTCGAGATTCGCCTCGAAGAGTTCGTTTTGAAAGCCAACGTACACCAGCTCGTCGATTTGGAAGGTGGGGATCGTGTTGAGAGGGTTGAGCTCGCCAAGGCGCTCTTTCGCGGCGGCGTTGTCATCGGTGTCGAGCTCCGTGAAGTCGATCCGGTTTGCCTCCAGGTACGCGCGCGCTGCCTTACACGCACCGCACCACTGCGTCGCGTACATCGTGATCATCACGCGCTTTCGGGCGAGCTCCCATTTCCAATCGGGTCCCTTTTCGGCGGCTGCTCCGATCAGACCGTTCGGTTGCCGATCGAGCTCGGTGCTTTGTGGCGTCTCGTCCCCACTCGGTTTCGGAACCGGGATGTTCTTGTTTGGGCTCATCTCAGCGGGAATGGGAGGTTCGGGTGGCAGCGGGCTGGTTTCAGGCTCGGGTTCCTTGGGCCTCGGATTGACCGGGGCGCGGGAGGCGGGCCGAGGCTCGGTGACGCGGACGCCTCGTTGGGGGGCGGCTTCGGGACGGGAGCCCAGAGAAGCGAACGCCCAGGCGGCACCGGCGCCGAGCAGCAGAAGAGGGATGATCAGCATCCACCATGCACTGGAGCTCGGCGGGGCCTTCGAGGGCATCAGGTTCAGGCGACACAACTCGCATTCGCCGTGCCTATCGAGCGGGAGCGCATGCGTATCGCAAATCCCTGTAGGTTCCACCATCTGCTCTCAACTATAGCACGACCGAGATCATAGCTTGGCCCGAGTCAAACCAGCATTGTGTCGATCAGACCGCGCTCGAGACTCGCATGCCCGAAATCGTCGACTGGCTCTCCGTTGTCCTTCCTAAGCCCGACGGCGGTGGCCAGGGTGTTGAGCAGTTTGTTGTGCGGAACACCGCCTGCGTCGACATAGGTCCCGGTCTTGAGGTAGCCGTCGGCGCTGCCGGCGAGGATGTACGGCAGGTTGTTGATCGAGTGCGGTGGGCCGTTCGAGAGGTCGTTGATCCAGGCGCAGACGCCCTTGTCGAGAAGCGTTCCCGTTTCGGTCGTATAGGCCGAGAGCCGGTCGAGCAGTCTTGCGAAGAGGCGCGCGTGGATGCGGTCTACGGCCGAATGTTTCGCCTGCGCGTCGGGGATCGGATCGCCGTCCGAGCCGTCCGCAAAGATGCGATGCGAGATCCAGTGATACGACGGAAACTCCTCGCCTTGCCAGCGGTATCGCGTCCCGTCGTTGCCGTTGCCGATTTGAAGAGTCACCGCATGCGTATAGCCGCAGCTCAGTGCAAGCGCGATCACGTCGATGTGTAGCTCTGCGACTTCGACGACGCGGTCGCCGTTCTCGTGAGCGCCGTCGATCGCGCTGATCGCGTTGACGGCGGCAGGCGCTAGTGGCGTGCACTCCGCAAGCCGAAGCTCGAGGTCCCGAATCGCAGAGAAGTGCAAGTCGAGACGAGCGCGATCGTCCGAGCTCAGGTCGCTTCGATTCAAGAGGGACTGCATCTGGTCGCGCACGAGGTCGTTGACGCTTTGGCGGCGGAGCGCGATCGCATTCGCCGAGCCCTCGTCCAGATTGACTAGTCCCATGATGTCGTCGAACGCGACCTTTGGGTTCGTCTGTGCACCGCGGCGATCGTTGGGCCCGCGATAAGAGAGGACGCTGTCGAGGAAGTTGTACGGTCGCATTGCGGCGAGGGTGAGGGGCCCTCGGCCGTCGGGGTTGAGCTCTCGGGCGATTCGATTGTCGAGCGACTCGCCGAGCGCAAGGGAGTTATTGCTCGCTTCGGAATCGCCAGTGGGTTGCGCGGTCAGTGCCTGGAGCGCTCCGCGCGCGTGACCACAGCCGGAAATTGAAAATGCGCCGTTTACCCCTCGAACCATCAAGAGCTTGTCTGCGTGCGCGCTCAGCTCGCTGGTCGCGCGGTCGGCGTCGGCGAGCATCGAGGCCGTGGTGAGCGCTCCCAAATTGCGGGGCCAGAACATCTCCGGCTCGGCTGGGTTGCTGTTCTTTAGGGCCTGGGAGCACCCGTTGCCCTGACGCATGAACACGACGAAACCAGGATCGTCGGGCCCGGCCGCGCGAACCATCTTCGATGAAAAGGTCTCCAGGAACGGCAGTCCCACCGTCACGCCAGCGGCGCCCGTGAGAAAGAGTCGCCGCGTGAACGGCCGTTTGCCAAAAAAGCTCATGAGCCCTCCGCGTTGCGCGCCTGGAACTCTTCGCTCCGGACGAGCTCTAGGATGAGCTCCTTGATCGAGAGCCCCGCAAGAGAGGCGTCGCCCATCTTCTGAATGAGGTCGAGATCCGAGCCGGCGGTGTCGCGCCCGAGCGCATACTCGACCCAGTGCTTGGCGTAGCAGTCGTGTGTCTGCACCCGTTCGGTCATGGCTTGATTGAGCTCAGCGGCGCCGTCGAACGAAACCGGACCGTCAGCAAACTCGAAGCTCGCTGCCGAGTCGATTGGCAACCCGAGCTCTTCGGTCCGATATTGCCCGAGCCCATCGAAGCTTTCGAAAGCATAGCCGACCGGGTTGATGTAGGTCCCGTGACAGCTCGCACCGCAGGTCCCAGGACCGGTGTGCATCTCGATCCGTTGTCGAGAAGTCATCGTGATCCCATCATCACCGGGAATCGGCGGAATGACGTCTGGCGGCGGAGGCAACTCGGTACAAAGAACCCGGTGATTGATGAAGACGCCTCGGTGAACCGAGCCCGTGAGCCCGCCGTGAGAGGCCAAGAAGCCGAGCTGCGTGAGAAGACCGCCGCGCTGAGGTTCAGCCAACGCGTCGAAGCTCGCCTGCGAGAAACTATCGTCGAATCCGCCCTCGAGCCCGTAAATCGCAGCCAACCCAGCGTTCACGAAGGTGTAGGGCGCGGTCAGCAGCTCAGTGAAATCCCCGTCGGTCTCTACGACGTGGTCGACGAAGCGGCGTGCCTCCTCGTACATGTCCTGGCCTACCCCGCCGTAGTAGAGCGGGAACTCCGAAGGGTTCTTGCTCAGGTCGCGGTAGAGGTCCCAGTTGAAGAGCTGCGAATGGAAGCGCTCGAGCATGGCCCGGCCACGCGGGTCCTCGAGCAATCGTTCGGCCTGGCTCGCGATCTGCTCCGGAGTATGCAAGGCGCCCTGCTCGGCTTGGTCTAGCAAGGCGTCGTCCGGCCCGCTGTTCCAAATCATGTACGAGAGTCGTGAAGCGATCTCGAAGTCACCGAGTTGCACGGTGTCCCCATTCTGACTTTGACCGAGCTCGACTCGGTACAAGAAATGAGGCGATTGCATCAGGGCTTCGAGCAAGACGCGAACCCCTCCCTCAAACGCGGGCATGTCGGGGAAATGCGTGATGCCCTGCTCGAAGAGTGCGACGTGCCCATCGACCTCCTCGCTCGAGAGCGGACGCCGGTAGGCTCGCCGCCCCAAGTCGCGAATCAGAGCGCGAACGCGTTCCGTTGGGTCACTCGGAAGCCCGTACGGTAGCAAGCCATTGAGCACCGCTTCATTACTCGTCGCGGCTTCCGCCAGTGTTTCGGCCGCGTCTTGGTAGTCGCCCCAGAGGTCGCTGCTCACCCGGAGCGCACGGATGTTGTTCTCGAAGAAGCTGATTCTCGTGTCGGGCTCGAAGCTGCCGGAAAGATTGGGTGGGTCGGCGAGGCGGAGGAGATCGGCCACGCTGTTCTCCCATTGACGATGAGTGAGACGCGGAAACGCGGTTCCTGCGGCTAGCTCACCGGTCGCGCCGCAGACGGAGCGCCCGCAGCGAGGGGCCGGCGTTCCAGGCGCTCCAGGGCCGCCAACTTGATCTGTGGCCCCACCAATCGTTCCGTTGCAGCCGAGCAGCACGAACACGCTGCAGATCCCAAAGTATCGAGCTCTCACAGATTTAACCCTAGTGGAGCATTATTGCAGCCTAAAGGGTGTAGGTGTCAAGGGGCTCATGAAGGTAGAGATCGAAAGGCTACAGCGCGGAAATCCCGTGCTAATTCACCCGGGTGTCAAAGCTCACCGGCCTTCTCGAGCGACTCGATCTCGAGCGACTCGACGACGATCTCTTTCGCGGCTCGAGCGCGCACGACGGCCGGCCGAGAATCTTCGGTGGCCTAGTCGCGGCGCAGTCGTTGATCGCGGCGTGCCGGACGGTCGAGGGTCGGGTGGCGCATTCGCTGCACGGCTACTTCCTTCGTGAGGGCGACACCTCGGTACCCGTCATCTATCACGTCGACCGCATTCGCGACGGACGCTCGTTTGCGACTCGGCGTGTCGTCGCCAAGCAGCACGGCAAAGCGATTTTCAACCTGTCGGTTTCGTTCCAGGTACCGGAAGGCGGCCTCGAACACCAGACGCAGATGCCCGATGCTCCACCACCGGAGATGGTGCCCACGACCGTAGAGCGATTGCGCGCCTACAAAGATCGCTCGGACCATCCGGCGATCGATTTCCTCTTGATGCTCGACCGGCCCATCGAGCGACGCGAAGTGGATCACGTCGATCTGCTCGACCCCAAGCCGAGTACTGGCATCCACCGAACTTGGTTTCGTGCGACTGGTATGCTCGACGACCAAGACGCGGTGATTCATCAGGCGGTCCTTGCCTACGCCAGCGACTACGGACTGCTCGAAGCCTCGTTCACCCAGCATGGTCACAGCTTCCTGACCGACAAGCTCATCCTCGCCAGCCTGGACCATGCGATCTGGTTCCACCAAGCGTGTCGCGCAGACGAGTGGATGCTCTACGTGACCGAGAGCCCACGTACCGGCGGAGGGCGCGGACTCAACTTCGGTCGGATTTACTCCAGGAACGGAGCGCTCGTCGCCTCGGTCGCGCAGGAGGGCCTGATGCGAAACCGGAATCAGCGATGAGCCGACGAAGCACACCGCTGTGGCTAACCATCGTCACCGGCTTTGGTCTTGCTGGATCTTCGGCGGTGGCTCAAACGAGCCCGCTGCTCCCGCCCGCCGAGGACGCAGGTCCGCGCGAGACGCCGCCGGAGCCGCTCGAGACCGATCCAAAGATACAGGAGCTGCGCGCCAGACTCCAGAGCTGGCAGGCCACAGCTGCGGAGTACCAGCGCGCGGGGGAAGAGGCACAAGCCCGCTCCGAGATCATCGACCAAGAGGTCGCACGCCTTCAAGAGCGGAAGGCAATCGAGGTGCAGGAGGGCGCGACCGCGGCTCAGCTCGCCGCCCAGCTGCTGGAGGCGGAGCAGGATCTCGCGGTGGCGCGACGCGAGGCCACCGAGCTCGATGCGGAATCCGAGGCCCGGGCGGAGCGGCGTAGAAGGGTCCCCGAGTTGCTTCTGATCGCGAAGCAGCGGCTTCGAGATCTCGAAAGCACGCCCATCGCGGCGGGCAGCGATGCGCCGGAAATGGAGGCGTTTTCCGAAATCGGCTCGCTGAGGCGGCAAGCGCTGCTAGCGGAGATCGAGGCGTATCAGAACGAGCTCGCGAGCTATGATGTCCGCGGTGCGCTGCTCGCCAAGCGTCGGGACAGAGCGACCTTGCGAATCGCATACTATCAAGCTTCGAGCACCAAGCTCCGCGAAGCGATGCAACGCGTGGAGCTGCTCAAGGTCGAGAGCGAGAACGAGGCAGCGAAAAAGCTCTTGAAGGAGCTGACCGCTCTACCTGAAGGCTTCAAGCAAAGACTCGAAGAGCTCTATCGGCGAAACGAGGCATTGGCTTCCGTTTGGACCGGCGACGGCGGGCTCCACCGTCAGATCGAAGATGTCAGCGACAAGCTCGCGCGAGCCGTGGCCAAGATTGCGGAAATCGAGTCCGAGCTCGTTGGGCTCGCAGCGCGCGTCGAGGCGGTCGGTCTCGCGGATTCGGTCGGCGCCCTGCTTCGGCAGCATCGAGCCGAAGCACCCGACATCGGCATGTACCAGCGGTTCATTCGCATGCGCCAGGAGCAGATCGGCGACGTGCAGCTTCAGCAGATCAAGCTTCGTGAGCAACGGCAGGCGCTCGCTGATATCGATTCGCTAGTCGGCGAGGTCATGGCTTCGGTCGACGAGCCTGTCTCGCCCGAGGCCCGTCGAGAGGTCGAGCAGCTTTTGCGGCAACTCTTTGAGACCCAGCGCAGGTACATGGACGCGCTCATCGACGACTACGAGACCTACTTTCAGAAGCTCGTCGATTTCGATGCGAGCCAGCGGGAGCTCATCGATCGCACGAAGGACCTTCTCGACTATATCGACGAACGCATCCTTTGGATTCCGAGCGGCAAAGCAGTGCAGCCCGAGCTTGTCTCCGACGGGCGCGATGCGGTGACTTGGCTAGTGAGCCCGCAGTATTGGGGGCAGCTCGGCAGAGCGTTTCGAGAAACAGCGACCAAGTTCTGGCCCGTCAATCTTCTCGTCTTGATCCTGGTCATCGTGTTCGTTCCCTTGGCGCGGCGAGCCAGGCGGCGGCTCCAGGTTCTCGCCGAGACCGCACGCAGACCCGACTGCGCGACCTTGGCTCCCACGATAGAAGCCTTTCTGCTTACGCTTGCGTTGGCACTGTGGTTACCTGCGGTCTTCGCGTATCTGGGGTGGCGTCTCGGCCTGTCTCCGGCGGCTACCCAGTTCACTCGCTGTTTTGCATACGGTTTGCTGATCGCCTCAGCGTTTTGGGCGACCATCCGCCTATGCCGATCTCTTGTTCGTCCGGAAGGAATCGCCGTTGGGCATTGTGAATGGCCAGCCAGCGCCGCGCAGTCTTTGTGGCGAAACCTTCGCTGGTTTTTGGCCCTGACCGTGCCTGCTGTCTTCATCATCTTCGTTTTCGAGGCACGTGGCGAGGACCTTTGGCGCGAATCGGTCGGCCGAGTGACGTTCTCCTTGTCGATGCTCGCCGTCGCAGCGTTCAACTATCTGGCCTTGCGATCAGACGGCCCCGTGACCCAGGTGCTGCACGGAGGCGAGCCCAGTCGTCCCTGGCTCTGGCGGGTGCTCCAGATTTCCTCGGTGCTGCTGCCGTTCGGACTCGTCTTTGGAGCACTCTACGGCTTTTACTGGACTGCCCTCCAGCTGGCCATTCGCTTGCACCTATCTGCCGTTCTCGTCTTTTTCGTCGCATTCGGCGTTCAACTCTACGCCCGCTGGACCATGGTGTCCGGGCGCCACGCTGCCCTCGATGACGACGAGCCTTCGGACGTCACCGCAAGGCCGACGCCGACGATGCAGCTCAGCCGCCTGATGATCGGCACTGGGATTCTGATCGTCGTTCTCGGATTGCTCGCCGTCTGGGCCGACCTCTTGCCGGCGACACGAATTCTTCAGCAGGTCGAGCTCTGGAGTGTCACCCAGAAAGTTACGGTCTCCGAGCTCGACCCGTCCGGGGTCGAACATTTCTCCACCGACGAGCGACTGGTCGCGATCACACTCGCAGAGCTCATCCGATCCGTTTTCATCATCTTGCTGACTGTGGTCTTCATGCGCGCCGTTCCCGGTTTGCTTGAAGCCACCCTGTTTCGCGGATTGGATCACGGCGTACGCTATGCCTATTCCACCATCGCGAAGTATGCCGTGGTCTTGGCGGGCCTGGGGCTTGCATTCGATGCCATCGGCGTTGGCTGGTCGAGCATTCAATGGCTGGTCGCTGCCATCGGCGTGGGCCTCGGTTTCGGTCTTCAAGAGATTTTCGCGAATTTCGTTTCTGGGCTGATCATCTTGTTCGAACGCCCGATTCGAGTGGGCGATGTCGTCACCATCGGCGAAGTCAGTGGAACCGTGTCGAGAATCCGAACCCGTGCGACCTGGATCACCGCGTTCGATCGAAAAGAGCTCCTGGTGCCCAACAAGGAGTTCGTGACGGGCCAACTGATCAACTGGACGCTGTCGGACTCGGTCTTGCGCCTCTCGATTCCAGTCGGTATCGCGTATGGCTCGGACACGAAGTTAGCCATCGAGGTCCTGGAACGGGTGGCCAAAGAGTCATGGCGTGTCTTGAGAGACCCGCGCCCTCACGTTCTCTTCAACGCCTTTGGCGACAGCTCGCTCTCCTTCGAGCTCCGAGTCTTCGTGCGCAGCGCAGAGCAGATGTTCATGGCGCGACACGATCTGCACATGGCCATCGACAAGGCGTTCCGCGAGGCCGGCATCGAAATCGCTTTCCCACAGCGGGACTTGCACGTTCGTTCACTGCCGGCTGCGCTAACGGTGCCTCCAAAACCGTCCTGACTTAGCTTTCCGGCGCCTCGCTCATTGGAGGTTGTAGTTGATCATCATCGATTGGCCGCCGCGCCGAACCGAAAGAGTGAACTTGTCGGCCGTTCGCAGGGTCGTGTAGGCGCCGAGTGCCGCATCGGGGCTGCTCAGAGATTGGCCGTTGACGCTCTCGAGGATGTCGCCGTTCTGGATGCCGATCTTGGTGAGAAGCGTGTAGGGACGAATGCCTCGAATCTCCATGCCGATCGACTCTCCGTTTTCGATTTTGGGCGAGACCGCGGCAATACCGATGATCTTGCCAGCATTGTCGAGCACTTTGTTGAGCATCGTCCGCGAGAGATTGAAGTTGTTGTCGTTGACGCGCTCGATGCCCTCGTTCATCTCTTCGTTGGTCAGGCCGGCGTTGCGATCCGTAATCGCGGCGTTCCTGACATTCTTCTGTTTGACTTCCTTGGGCTCCGACGCGCCCCTGAACACGGGCTTGTTGGTCGAACCAGCAACCTGGAACATGGCGAGGCGACACAGGCCGCTCTTGCTCTGAAGCACCACCGCGTCGGAATGAATTGCACGAATCCTGGAGCCTTCGACCTCGGTCCCGCCGTAGTGCAGGCCCGCCTTCTTGTCTGTGCCTACGATGGCGGCGAGCGAGCGTTCGAGATCGCCGGGAATCACTACCGTACCGATCACCCGCATCTCTCCAGTGCAAAGGGTTTCCACGTCTTCTGCTGGCAAGTCTTCCAAGGCCAGCGCCGGTTCCTGGCTGGGGACGCTGGACAGGTCGCCCAGCGCAGAGTCGAAGATATTGCGCTTCAGGATGACGACCGGATCGCGTTTGCGTTGAGTCCGAGCGGGCGCCATGGCTTTGCCGGGAGGGGCTGGGCTGGCCTCCTCTTCGGGGCCCAGCGTCCTTTCGGCAAGCAGAGCGGTCGCTCCTTGAGCACAAAAGAGCGCGCAGATCGCCAGCGTAGTCAGCACGATCAGGGTAGTCAGTCGATTGTTCACGGCAGATGCCATCCGTCCCAGAGCTTAGCCTACAATCGACATCGTCCATCGGTTATAGTCCCGCGCTTCGATGGATGGGATAGAGGGGTTTTTTCAGCGCGTCTTCTTGGATTCTTGGCGTCAGGCTGACGCGGAGGCGGACACCGCCCGTGCCGAGCGACTCGATTGGCGACCGATCGTCGTGCTCGTCACGACCGCCGTCGTGCTAACGCTCGCGCGGTATTTCGGCGGCAACGCGACATTCTCCGACCTCGTTCCGTACGACCCAAAGGTTCATTCACGCGCGGAATGGGACTTGATGGCCAGGGCCTGGTGGTCGGGCGTTCGAATTGTGACCTACGTGCTGATCCCAGGGCTGACCATCCTCTTGATGCCAGGCGAGCGCATTCGCGACTACTACATCTCTTTCCGCGGCTTCGGCCGCCACCTTTGGATTTACGTTGGGCTCTATCTACTCGTGCTCCCTTTCGTGCTGCTCGTCGCGCAGCAAGAGCAATTTCTTCGCACCTATCCCTTCTATAAGTACGCCAATCAGTCGGTCGCCCACTTCCTCTCGTGGCAGCTGCTCTATACGGTTCAATTCCTCGCCCTCGAGTTTTTCTTTCGCGGCTACATGCTCAACGGGCTCCGGCACAAGTTCGGCTATGGCGCCATCTACGTGATGATCGTGCCCTACTGCATGATTCACTACCCAAAGCCACTGCCCGAAACCCTCGGCGCAATTCTTGCGGGGATTGCCCTCGGGACGCTAGCAATGCGCACCCGCTCCATCTGGGGAGGGGTCCTGATTCATGTGGGCGTCGCTCTCACCATGGACTGGTTGGCCGTCGCTGAGTGCCCTCCGCCTGGGGAAGGCCCTTGTCGGTCCCGCTAGTCAGGCGAGCCTTTCCCATCCCGAGTTCATCTCAGCCGCGTACCTCCAACACAGCAGCTACCAGTTGATGACCGAGCACATCAAGCCGTGGGAATGACAGCTCAGCCTTCGAGGCTGAGGGCGCCCGTGGGACAGTGCTTGACCGCGAGCTCGACTTGTTCGCGCAGCTCTTCGGGCGGCTCTTCCTGAAGTATGTTGAGGTAGCCATTGTCATCCACCTCGAAGACCTCGGGGGCTTCGCCCATGCAGTTGGCGTGTCCCTTGCAAAGATCGAAATCCGCTTTGATTCGCATTGGAGCTCCTTCCGTTCCCAGATACCATGCGACCGACTAGGAGCCCAGGGTGACAGCAAGAGCACAGAGCGCCACTACGACCATGACCGCCGGCAAGCTCAAGAGGCCTCCCAAGCTCAAGGGCGGGCTTCCGCTGGTCGGTCACACCATGGCCTTCGTGAAGGACACGATCGGCTTGCTCCAGCGGACCTACGACGAGTGTGGGCGGGTCGGTCGATTCAAGCTCTTCGGCAAGGACATGATTCTCTTCACCGGACCGGCGGCGCACGAGGCCCTGTTCAGGCAGCCCGACGAAGTCCTCAGTCCTAACGCGGCCTACAAGATGATGGTTCCCGTCTTTGGCGAGGGGGTCGCCTACGGAGCCGAGCCCGCGAAAATGGCAGAGCAGATGCACATGCTCTACCCGGCGCTGCGCAACAATCGCATGCGCACCTACACCGAAATCGTGGCCAAAGAGACCCTAGACGTTCTTGCCGACTGGGGCGAGCAAGGCGAGATCGAGGCGAGCCAATTCTTCGGCATGCTCACCAATTACACGTCGAGCAGCTGCCTGCTCGGCAAAGAGTTCCGCAATGAGATGAGCGCGGAGTTCTCGAAGGTCTACTACGATCTCGAGCGAGGCATCGTCGCCTGGGGCTATATCCATCCGTACTTACCGCTCCCTGCTTTTCGGCGTCGGGACAGGGCGCGCGCCCGGCTTGGGGAGATGGTTTCCGAAATCGTCGAGAAGCGAAAGCAGTCCGGCTACCGGGGCGAAGACTTCTTGCAGACGCTGATGGACGCGGAGTACTCGGATGGGAGCAAGCTCAGCGACCACGAGATCACCGGTATGCTCGTCGCTGCCATGTTTGCCGGGCACCACACGAGCTCCGTCACGACCGCCTGGACCCTAGTCGAGCTCCTGAGGCACCCGCGCTTCCTCGAGGAAGTGCAACGCGAAATCCACGCGCGCTACGCGGACGCCGAGCAATACAGCTTCGAGTCTCTTCGTGACCTCGAGAAGACCGAAGGCGCCGTGAAAGAGGCCCTCCGCATCCATCCGCCGCTCTTCATCCTTCTCCGAGCGGCGCTCGAGGACTGCGAAATCTTGGGCTATCGGGTGAAGAAGGGGAACTGGGTGGCGGTCTCGCCGATGATTGCGCATCGGGACGAGGAAGTGTTCAAGAACGCACTCGAGTACGATCCGGACCGCTACGGCCCCGGACGCGAAGAGGACAAGCGCCCGTTCGCGTACATCTCTTTTGGCGGTGGTCGACACAAGTGCATGGGGAACGCCTTCGCGATCTTGCAGATCAAAACGATCATCGCGGTCTTGCTCAATCGCTATGATTTCGAGCTCGCTGGCGATCCGATTGAAACCGACTTCCAGGGCCTGGTCCTCGGGCCCAAGCCGCCCATTCGGATTCGATATCGCCGCCGGGCCGCATGACGCGCGCTGCCGTCCCGCGCTGGTTCTCGGCAAACCCCAGCAAGGCCTGGGGCGAGAAGTTCTTCCTCGCCTACTCGCCGGTATGGATGACGATGATGGGGCTCGTGATGGGCCTCGGCGTCACCGACCGTGTGGGCGAGTGGGGCTTCATGGCGATTGGTGTCGCCGTCGCGCTGCCCCTGGCGGCGATCCCAGCCCTCATTCGCGACGAGAAGCCCATCGGGCGACGCTGGTACCAGACCTACTGGTTCAAAGCGAACCTCTACATTGCGATCTTCAACTTCGCGGCCAACTACTTCGGCACCGAGTACTTCTTCGACGTGCTCGGGATGGTCTACGACTACCCGATGATCGAGCTCAATCTCGATTCGGCGCTCGTGGGCTCCGGAGAACAACGGGTGCCGTTGATCATGTATCTGCTCACCCAGGCGTACTTTCTCACCTACCACACGACCGCGGTCATCGTCCTCAGGCGCATCCGCACCTCCCGGATTCCGAGCGGCGCCCTGGCGTGGCCGATCCTGGTCCTCGGCATCGCCTATTTTTGGGCCTGGATGGAAACCAAGGCCATGGCGAACCCCTGGATGGACAGCCAGTTCTACTACAAGGACCTGGAGCGAATGCTCACGTACGGCTCCCTTTTCTATTCGCTCTACTTCGTAGCGAGCTTCCCGATCTTTTGCTGGATCGACGAGGAGCGTGACAAGAATTGGAGCCTGCCGATGACGGCGGCCGCAGCGTGCACCGCGAGCCTGATCATGATCTTCCTATTGGACTTCGCCGCGGCGTTCTTTGGACCGATCTAGCCCGGTGCGCTACCCAGGACGGAGCTGATGTCTACGAAGATCGAGATATATGGCGCATACGAGCCACGATTCGAGCCGGTCGTGAAGCTGATGCGGAAGCAAATCAAGCAGTACGGCGGAGGTGCCTCGGCGGCGGTGTTCATCGAAGGCAAGCCCGTAGTCGACATCTGGGCGGGGTCTGCGCGGAAGGACGGCGCGCGCTGGCAGCGAGACACGATGTCGATCTGTTACTCAGGCACGAAAGGAATCACCTCGACCGCGATCCACGTGCTGGCGACCGACGGTCTCATCGACTACGAGGCGCCAGTCGCCGACTATTGGCCAGAGTTCGGCTGCAATGGCAAGCAGGAGATCACCGTCCGGCAAGTGCTTTCGCACCAGGCAGGCCTTCACAAGGTCGTCCATGTCGTGGAGCAGCTTACCGACATCCTCGACTGGGACCTCATCGTCTCGCGCCTTGCCAAGATCGAGCCGGACTTCCACCCCGGCACGGCCAACGCCTATCAGGCGCTCACCTTTGGTTGGCTCGTGGGCGAGCTGATTCGCCGCATTTCTGGCCTCACGGTGTCGGAGTTCATCGAGCAACGAATCGTCAAACCTCTCGACCTCGACGGGCTGTACATCGGCGACGCGGACAGCCAAATGGATCGCATACCCGACTTCGTGGGCTTGCCTGAGCTCCAGCGGCACGGCGCTCTGCCTCTCAGGATCGACTACCGCGTGCCCTTCTGGGTCCGCTCCAATCAGATGCGCGATCTCTGTCGCCGCGGAATTACTCCGCGAAATGCCAAGGAGCTCTTTTCGCATCCGGCGTTTTGGAAGGCCTGCTTGCCTGCGATGAACGGCGTCGCGACCGCGCGTTCGCTCGCCAAGTTGTACGCGCCGCTTTCGATGGGCGGCCAGCTCGACGGCGTCCGGCTGGTCTCCGAAGAAGTCGTTCAAAAAGCGTCCGAGGTCCAAACTAGGCGCGCCGACAGGGTCACGATCTATCCCCTTCATTGGAAGCTCGGCTATCACCGAACCGACGCTTTCTTGATGGACGTCCCGGCGGCCTTCGGGCACTTCGGGTTAGGTGGAGCTGGGGGTTGGGCGAACCCCGAGCACGGGCTTTCGTTTGCCTTTCTGCACAGCGGCTTCCCATTCACGATCATCGGGCAGACCCGGACGGTGATGATGACCGCGGCGGTCTACGAATCGCTCGGCATCTACAAAGGCCTCTGTCACACTTTGCGCCACGGGCCGATCGTCGATTTGGTACCAAAGCGGGCGTAGCGAAGGAGATTGGGGAGAGCCGTATGACCAAGCAGATAGCGGTCGTTGGAGGGGGTATCGCCGGGGTTGGCGCGGCCTGGTCGCTCAGCCGCTCGGGCTACGAGGTAGATATCTTCGAGAAGGGCCCTGCGCTCGGCGGCAACGCGAAGACCTTTCGCTGGCGCACCGATCGAGGCCATGCGGACTCGCCCCTCCTCGTCGTCGCCTGGCCGCAGATGTACTACCACAACTACGAGCTGCTCCTGCAGCAGCTAGGCGTCGGAATCGAAACCTTGCCCATCTCATACTTCGTGCAGACCCCCGAGGGGCACTTCTGCCAGGACGGGCAAACCGCGCTCCAGCAGCGATTCGCGCCCGAGTTTCGCCGGTGGAAGCGGCTCGTCGCCTTCGTCAGCAAGGTGAACGATTTCTTCCTGCCAAGAAACAAACACGACTCTCTCTACCACTTCTCGTATTTCAACCCGCTCAACTTCATCCCGCTCTACTGGATGGCCCGGCTCTTTGGGATCTCGCGCGACTTCTGGGACACGATCTTCGTTCCGATCCACTGCGCGAGCTTCATCACGACTTCGATGCGCGGGGTTCCCGCGGTGATCCTGCCCTTGCTCGAAAGCATCGTACCTCTCGAAGAGCCTACGCAGATGGGAACCTGGCAAGGCGCGCCCCGGCAGGTTTTCGACCGCATGACGGCGCGATTTTCGGATCGGGTGCACTGCGACCACGAAATCACGAGCGTGAAACGGAGAAACGGTCGGTACATCCTCGCTGATGCAAAAGGGCGGAGCTACGAAGCCGATGAGGTGGTCTTCGCCTGTGATGCGACCTCGGTGCTCGACGCGCTCGAATCTCCCAGCTGGCTCCAGAGGCTCCTCTTCAGCAGGGCTGAGTACGTAGACGACGTCGATCCGACGTTCTCCAGCTTCATCGTTCACTCCGACACGAGCATCTTCCCCGGGGAACATCGCGACAAGATCCTCTCCGGGTACAACACCTATTCGCAAATCGATGAAGCGGGCGAGCTCGAGTGCACTTTCGTCATCTCGGCCCAGAACCCGAGCACCAAGGACCAGGGTGTGCCGATGCTGGTCACCTTCAACGCGAAGCGGCCGATCGAGCGAGCTCAGAAACGGATCGAGCTGCCCCATCCCACCCACAGCGTCTCGCTCGGGAACCTCATCATCATGTCGATGATGCGACACCTTCAGGGGAAGGACGGGCTCTACTACTGCGGTACGTTCACGACTCCAGAGGGCGGACACGACTTGTCCTTCATGTCCGGGCTGGTCGTTGCCCATTCGATCGGCGCCGACTATCCGTTTTCGACCGATGAGCAGGATGCCGTTGCCGACTTCAAGCAGATGCAGAAAATGATGCTGAAATCGAGAGACCGGCGCGCGATCTAGAGAAAGAGGCCGTAGGAGCCGCTCAGAATCAGCTGGATGCTCGTCCAGAGTCCCCAGATCGGAAATACGAGCCACATCAGGTTGGTGATGCCGACGAAGAGCAGGAGGTCCCTGAGCGAGTGGCCTTCGTGGCGGCCGTTGTTGAAGAACTGGAAAAAGTAAACCGAGGTTCCGTAGAACATCTGCCAGAACATGACCACGCCGATGATGCCGAGCCAGCGCGCTGGCATCAGCTCGAAGGTCATGCCGAATGCGAATAGGGTTGCCGGAATCAGGGTCGTGAAGCCGTTGCCTACGTCGATGTTGTAGCCGAACGAGCGTCGGTCGGAGTACCCCGGGTCGAAGAGCGAATAGCCCGACCAAATCGTCGTCCACTCGCTGAAGGAGAAAACGCGCAACAGCGGGATGGGGCGCGCGAAGATCTCTCCGATTCGTTGCAGCTCGCGTCCGCGGTAAGGTTCCTTGGTGGCCTCGTACTCGGCGTGAATCTGATCTTGGCAGACGAACAACGCGATCTCCCACCACGCGATCATCATGTTGATCACCAGGAAGAACGCCAAGCCGATCTGCGTAATGTT
>Ga0209536_100005276_pt1 | contig 20145 bp, 14 predicted proteins | sample DeeMarSeWOR28_12_FD_187461 | JGI IMG/M metagenome (GOLD analysis project Ga0209536, IMG submission 187461) | Marine sediment microbial communities from White Oak River estuary, North Carolina - WOR-2-8_12 (SPAdes) (version 2) | ecosystem: Environmental > Aquatic > Marine > Intertidal zone >...
TCGGGCGGATTGGTCATTGATGTCTCGGTGACCGTTCCGGCGTCATCGACCGCATATACCTGGTCGGAGTGGAGCCAGGATTGGAATATCCCGGCACCGATCCCTTCTTCTACAAACAGGCCGGATCTGAGATATTGCCTGAATCCCACGGTGGCATCAAAGAACAGTCCGAAATGGGAGCGCGGGTGCACATATGCCCCCAGGTCAAACCGTACGGGCAGACTGGTGCGTTCTGAATAGCTGTGCTCCAGTTCGAACCCGACTACCAAACCCGGATGGGTCAGGGTCTGGCCGAAATATCCTCCTCCCAGGTTGTACCGGGTCTGGGCACCTGCTGCAAAGGAAAACGACAGCAAAATGAATGTGATAGAGGTGATATATTTCATGGCTGCAGGTTTTTATAGGTTTCAACAAACAGGCTGACCTCCTGGTAAAAGATTTCCGGCTGGTCATGCTGGGGCCCGTGTCCGCACTCCGGAATCTTCACCACCTGTTTCATGTTTTCGGGGGTAGCCAGGTGCTCATACACATAATCGGCCACCTCAGGAGGAACAATGCCGTCATTGGCTCCCCAAAGCATCAGTGAAGGGATGGTGATGTTGCCCAGCTCAGGAGTATAGTTGATTTCATCCCACAATTTCATCGTCTCCTTCGAATAAAATGCATCGACATAGAAGGACATGGAGAACATCGATTTAAAGATCAGTTCCACATAGGGAATGGGATTTTCTTCCTGCACCTGTTCCCAGTTCCATGCATCTCCGCCAAGGGCGCCCACATACCAGTAGGGCTCCGGGGATGAATAATTGCCTGGAGCAGGGTTCTTTTCATAAAAATCGATGATAAACTGCCAGAATGCCTGATCTGCTCCGGGTTCTGCCATCTTTTCGGGCACGCGTTCCAGGATCCAGTTTTTCATCAGCTGCGATTCCAGCTCCCCGTAAATGGAACCGTCCAGGTCGATCCATCCCTGAAACAGGTCTGCATGATTGTCCCTACCCAGGTAACCGGCTGACAATTGTCCGCCCCAGCTATGGCCCATCATGAAGAGCTTCTTACCCGGATACCTGGCCTGAAGCAGTTGAACGATTTTTTCCGTATCCTCGATGAACTGGTCAGGGGTTTGGGTATCCGAATCATACCGTCCCTGTGTCATTCCGGAAAAACGCTGGTCCCAGTATGCCATCAGGTATTCTTTCTCCAGGTATTTGAAGCCTGATGCAATGTGGTGTTCCATCCCCGAGTCGCCGGGCCCGCCGTGCACGGTAACGATCATGACATCAGAATTGAAGTTCCCCTTGACCCATACAGGAAGTTTTGCTCCTTTGTGAGAGAGATGGAAAAAATCTCCCGCTGATTGAAACTCTGAAGGTTCACAGGCTGTCAGTATCAGCACAGTTGCCAGGATCCATACGGTGATTGCTTTCATGGTTGCTTGGTTTTAAAAGTGTGTGTATACCCTGCCTGCAAGGCAAAGTAGGGAAGATTCAGGCCGCGGAATCCCAGATCCCAGAATATCTTTGGCCTGATCCAGAGCAGACGGGCTTCCCGGTTTTCTTTGGACAGGTTATATCCTGCGCCCAGGGTAACCGATGGCATAAATCCCCAAACCATTTGGTTCCCGTGGGCGATTCCGTTTTGGAATTCATCGATATACCAGTAATCATCCGTTTTGAAACTTTTGGCAATGATCCCTGCTCCCAGGCTCTGCTCCACAAACAGGCCTGATTTCCAGTATTTGCGGAATCCTTTGTGGAGATCGATGGTAAAAGCATGGTAATCCGCGTTATTGAAGTACCCCGCATCCCCTCTCCAGGGCAGGGAGAAGTCATCCGCAAACCGTTTTTCCCATTCGAACTCCAGGACCACTCCCGGGGAGGTTATCCCTTCCCCGAAATATCCGATACCGGCATTCAGGAGGGTTTGCCCCCTGCCAGGGGAACATATCCCTGCAAGAAGCAACCCTCCTAAGATGATGTGCCTGATCGATTTCATGGTGAATCTGTTTTTCTCGATTAAATTGGACTGATCAGTTGGCATTGACAACCCTTCCGGATCCCTCAACATCCGCCATGATGACAGGATTCCCCTTATAGAAAACACTCCCGCTTCCTTCAAGGACGGCATCCAGGTGTTCCTTTACAGAGATTTCACAGTTGCCCGAGCCGACAATATCCACCTGGCAGGTTTCGGCGCTCAGCTGAAATGCCCTGAAGCTTCCTGAGCCCATAAGCCGGACCTCCAAATGATCTGTATCCATGGGGGTTGAGATGGTCGCATTTCCCGATCCGGTATTGCTCACCTTTTTCAGGGTTGGAAGGGTGATGTAATAGGTCAGTTCATATCGACCGTAATTGCCCCTTTCCAGCTCGATGTACCAGGTGTCATTCTTCACCTCGGTCTGGACCCGGCTGATGATGTTCGGGTGACCGGTAACTTCCACGCGCTGTTCTTCTCCATAGCTGATGAACACATTATCAGCTCCCTCCATCGATATCTTACTGAAATCCCGGAGATACAGGGTTTCACTGGTAACGGGTCCGGCTCCTTCGATCTTTTCCCATTCTTTAGTGCAACTCTGTGTTGCTAATCCTGTAAAAAGGATGGCTGCGATGATCAGATTTCTTGTTTTCATGACTTGGTGTTTTTTAAAAGTTAAATTTCATGTTTCAATGTTGTCTCAACCCTAAAACACCCAACCTGAAAACCGGGTGAAGAAAATATTGCATGAAGTGAATGAGGGAATAGTTAATCGACTGCAGGTGAGGATTTAATGCACCAAAAAAAGATAGCCCTTTCCTTTCAGGGTCTGGATGCGGATGCCCGGATCATGTTTGAAATAGTCGCGCATTTTACGGATGTATACATCCAGGTTGCGGGAGTTGAAAAAGGAGTCATCGCCCCACACAGAGATCAGGATCTGTTTGCGGTCGATGACCCTGTTCATGGAAGCGGTCAGGATGGAAAGGATCTCACTTTCACGGTGTGACAGCGTAATGGTACCTTCAGGAGAAGAAAGCTCATAGCGCTGAGGAAGGTAGGTGTAACGACCCAGCCTGATCTCCTGGTCCGTGATGGAAGCTGCATGTTTTTGCCCGGCATTCATGTTGAGCATGTTCTGTATACGGACCATCAACTCCTCCATACTGAAAGGTTTCCGGATGTAGTCGTTCCCCCCGGCTTCGAAGCCCTTTACCAGATCTTCGGTCTCTGTCCTGGCTGTAAGGAAAATTACCGGGAGTCCGGGTCGCAATGTTTTAATCTGCCTGCATAATTCGTAACCATCCACATGAGGAAGCATGATGTCCAGTACACAAATCTGGGGCTCAAAAGATTGGAAATGACCCATTACCCTGGCTCCGTTCATTTCCCACACCACCTGGTAACCCTGTTTTTCCAGGGTTTCTTTCACTATTTTTCCCAGGTACGGTTCATCTTCTATGTAGAGTAAATTGACTGCCATGGGGATCATTGATTCGGAAATTCAAGGATGAATTCGCACCCTTCACCGGAGAGGTTCCGGTATGAGATGGCACCGCCCAACCGGGACATTACCTGAGATGCAAAATTTAATCCGAGTCCGTATCCTTTCACGTTGTGTCGGTTCCCCGCCGGGATCCGGAAAAATTTATCAAAGATCTGTTCCCTGTAATCATCCGGGATACCCGGCCCATTGTCTCTTACAATCAGTTTTTTGGTTTTCCCGGTACATTCAATGCTGATCCCTATTTCAGGTTTGGGGCCAGCGTATTTCAGGCTGTTATCGATCAGGTTGATAACCACTCCCTCCAGGTAAACAGGATCGGCCATTACCGTACACGGAAGATCAGGCTCAATCGTTTTCAGGCTCGCGTTCCACTCCCTGACGGGGATTTCCATAGACCTTACGGCTGAATAAAGTATCTGCCTGAGGTCACAGGTCTCTTTTTGGAAGACGCTTCCGGGATTCTCCAGCAACTGGTGTTGAAGCACCTTTCCAACCAGTCCTTCAAGCCGCAAAGCTTCCCGCGATGCCATCTCCAGATAGTCGGAGGAGACCTTAGGATCCTTTTTCAGATCGAATTTCTGCAGGGCTTCAAGAGCGACCTTGACAGTGGAAACAGGCGTTTTTAACTCATGACTGATATTGGCAATGAAATCGTTGCGAAGCTCATTCAGTACGAGCTGTTTTTGAAGGCTCCGGTAGGCGATAATTAAAGCAGAAGCTGAAAGGCTGAGCAGAACCAGCGCAAATATGAATTCCGGCCACATCAGCCCCAGCAGATAAGGGGTGATGCGTTCAATGTGCAGGGCAGGCAGATCATTATGGGAAAGGGTAGTAATTACCATTCCCCGGTTGCCGGCGATTTCAGCATCATGACCAGAACCACCCCACCATTCCAGGCTAAAATCCCACCCCTTCGCAGTGAACTGGTCATGCAGCATGTGTATCAGAGCGGTCGAGTCAATATTCATGGTAAAGGCGTGTGCCTCTGCATTGCTCCGGAATGCTTCATCTGTTTGATTGATAAACAGCCTTACACTTCTGACCAGTCGATCTTCCTCGAAGCGGACCGAATCATTCATCCTGAAGGCGAAAACATTGGCAGCTTCCACGGAATCACTTTCCAGGTGTTTGAGAAGTACGGAAGTTTGGTTGGTGTCACCTGTTTGTACCATGGTATGGACCTCGGAAAGATCCACACTGAGCATAATGGAATCGTTCAGGGTAGGGGCGATCAGGTGTTTCATGAGCAGGGAATCTACCTGGCGGTTGTAGGCGACCAGGACCTCGTGCTCCAGTTCGTTACCAAGCTGGATACGCTCCTGTCTGTATTGATTCACGAGCCAGTAGCATATAAATGCGGTCAGGAGTAACTGGCTGGAGATCATCAATACCAGCATCCAGGAATATTTGGATTTCCGGGGTTTCATGATTCTGCAAATATATGGGTCAGTGTATTAACTCAACCATCTATTAACCTTAATTAACCTTGTTTGGCACTGGATTAACCAGTTGATTGAAAACGGAATCCTATTTTTGAAGCGTACTGATCCATACTTAAGCAATTCAGAAACCAAATTAAATAACATGAAGCAATCCATCCTATTATCAATTTCAGTGATGTTCAGTGCCCTGCTGATGGGACAGCACAGTTCCCAGGGGTTTCTTTTATCCGGCTCTGTCATATATGAGCAGATCGATCAGCTGAACATCCAGCTGGAGGGGGATGCGGCACAAATGGCCGATCTACTTCCCAGGGAGCGTAAATCAGAAAAGATACTTCACTTCACTGAAGAATCAAGCCTGTATGAGAACCATCAGACAGAAGATCTGGAAAAAACCATGGATGTGCACGGTGGAGGCGAGATGATGATCAAAATGGCCGAGCCCGACAATAAGATGTATATCGATCTGAAAGCAGGCCTGCAGATTGAGCAGAAAGAGTTCATGTCCCGGATGTTCCTGATCCAGTCTGAACGTGCCACAGGGAACTGGAAACTTACCGGTAAACAGAAGGTGATCCTGGATTATCCATGTCAGGAGGCCATCACCCGCGATGAGGAAAGGGAGGTGGTGGCATGGTTCACCCCGTCAATTGCCGTACCGGCAGGACCCGGAAGATACGGAAACCTGCCCGGTCTGGTGCTGGAAGTAGATATTGATGAGGGAGCACACATCCTGGTGGCCAAATCCATTGAGCTGAAAGAGCTGGAAAAGGGATTGCTGAAGAAACCCACCAAAGGGAAAGAGGTCACAGAAGAGGAGTACCAGGCCATTGTGGAGGAAAAATTGAAGGAGATGGGGGTTGAACATGGAGGTTCAGCAGGGGGTGATCACACCGTCGTGGTAAGAATAAGGGCCAACTAGAACCGGCATTCATCACCTTTTACAGATTCATTTATTCTATCTATCAATGATCAGAAGCATCCTTCTATCACTTCTGCTGACTGCCGTTGCATGGTCCGGAGTATACGCCCAGCATTCTCTCACCGGCAGGCTGTTTGATGAGAATCTGAATCCACTGGCATCAGGAACGGTGGTACTGCTCCATCCCACGGATTCCACCCTGGAGTTTTTTGCCATCAGCAATGCGCAGGGGCAGTTCCAGATCAGGAACATCAGGGAAGGAGCGTACCTGCTTCAGGCCTCCTTTATCGGTTACAGGTCCCTGTGCAATCCCATCCGTATCCCCAGGACAGAAGGCATTGATCTGGGGGACATAGTACTGGAGCCCACGCCCGTGGACCTGGAAGGAGCCGAAGTGGTGGGGGAGGCCGTTCCTCTGGGCATCAGCGGGGATACCATCGTGTACAATGCAGCCGCATTTAAGACCAAGCCAGACGCAGTGACCGAGGATCTGTTGAAACAGCTTCCCGGTATTGAGGTGGACAGGGCCGGGAATATCAAGGCCCTGGGGGAGGATGTGAACCAGCTGTATGTGGACGGAAAAGAGTTTTTCGGGAACGATCCCAAGGTGGCCACCAGGAATATTCCGGCCGATGCGATCCATCAGGTACAGGTCTATGACAAAAAATCCGACGATGCGGAGTTCAGCGGGATTGATGACGGAACCAGGGATAAAACCCTGAACCTGGAACTGAAAGAAGAAAGCAAGAAGGGCTTATTTGGGGATATTCAAGGCGGGTACGGAAGCGGGAACCACTATAAGGGAGGGGCGAAGGCTTACCACTTTACCGACAGGATCCAGCTGGCGGGATTGGGGATGATCAACAATGTGAATGAGTATGGGTTCTCATTTAGTGATTACCTCGATTTCAGCGGTGGGGTAAAGGCCATGATGGGCGGGGGAGGATCGGCCCAGATCAAGATTGAATCGGACGACAGTTTTCCCATTAATTTCGGTCAGCCCGTCAGCGGACTTACCACCTCGGGGGCCGGAGGATTGAATTTTTCCCATTCCACCAGCCAGCACAACCGGACCTACATCAGTTACCTGACCAGCGGGGGGAACAAAAAACTGGAAGAGTCTGTCCGCAGTGTAAACTATATCGATGAGGGTAGTTACAGCTCATTGAGTTTACAGGATGAACAGAGCAGAGACATGGCCCACAGGATCAATTTCGGACTCCGGAGGCGCATCGATTCCACACACAACCTGATTTTTAGCGGAAATGTGGCTTTGCTGTTCAACCAGTTGAACAGCTACACGGAGACTTCCAACCTGCAGGGTGAAGAACTGGTGAATAAACTGCTCAGCGACCGGAGACAGGAAGCGGACAGGGTAAACGGGAACATTTACGGGACCTATCAGAGAATGCTGGGAAGAAACAGGTCCAACCTCAAAATTTCCACATCGGCCGGAGCCAGTAAGAGCCTGGAAAATATTCTGATCAGCAATGAAACCCGGTTTAAAGACACACCGGTTAACGATAACTACGATCAGTTTCAGGACAACCGGACCGATCAGATCAACTTCTCCCTGGTGGGCTCCTATACACAGCGCTTTAAAAGGGGATTTTATATTACTCCCTGGGTGACAGTGGGGGGGAGCAGAGAACAACTGGACCGGTTGCAGGGTCCCCTGGCCAATGGAATGGAACCGGTAGATTCCATCAGCCCCTCTTTCAGTAAAGACTACAGGTGGATCAGGCCTGCGGTGAACCTGCAGTACAACACCGAAAAATCTCAGATCACCCTGGGGCTCATCTCGGAGGTGGCAAAGATGGAGACGAGCCTGAATGATGCCCCTTACCCGGAGTCGGACCTTCTTTATTTTACCCCCATGCTCTCATGGGATTATTCCAGAAAGACAGGGAGAAAGATTAACCTGATGTACGGCAGCTCCATCCATACCCCCTCTGTTTCACAGCTCTTACCGATAGTCAATAACCTGAATCCACTGAATATCTATTATGGGAATCCCACTCTGAAACCGGAATACAGTCACCGGATCATGGCACACTGGCTGATTTTTGACCAGTTCTCGTTCACGTCGCTGATGATGGCTTTCAGCGGTGGGTATACCAGCAACAAGATCAACTGGGTGACCACGGTCACCGATGACCTGGTGCAGGTGAGTACACTGACCAATGTGGACTGGGATTACCGGGGCAGGCTGAACCTGGACTTTTCCACACCCATACGGAAGCTGGGGGTGAAGATAAACCTGGATGTGGAGGAAAACTGGAACCTGGGACAAAGCATCATCAACAATGTGGAAAACACATACCAGACTTTTACCCAGCGCTACTCCTTCAGTGCTGATAACCGAAAAAAGAAGAAATGGGATGTGGAGTCGGGGCTCGGACTGGTCCACACCCACACCAGGTATGATATCCAGGAATCGCTGAACTCAAGCTATTTTGACCTGAGCTGGTTCGCCGACATCAGGTTTACTCCCTCCGAGAAATGGAATACCAGCCTGACTGCCGATGTGACCGGTTACTCGGAATGGGGTGCCGATGAATCGCTGCTGATCCCGCTGCTCAGGGCCGAAATAAGTTACTATTTCCTGACCCGTAACCGGGCAGTTCTGACCCTCTCCGCACATGATCTCCTGAACAAGAACCAGAACATAGTACGACTCAGTGAGCTGAACTACATGCGTGAGACCCGATCCAATACCATCGGGCGATACGTGATGCTCACATTTAAATACAGGCTGAATAAACTTGCTAAAGAGGGTGGCATCGAGGTGGACTTCCACAGGCGGTAGTTGGGAGGTTCCTTCTGAGTTCCGATCTCCTGAACTACACTTTCCCTGGCTTCAGGCAGCCTGATCCATGCCGAAAAGAGCTGATGGGGGTTCCTTCAAAGTATCATTCAGGATAACCACAGTAAGAATCACAAAAGCAACGAATGCCACCACTATGAATACCTGAGCCCAGGAGATTTTCTGAATATTGTGTCTCGACTTAACATCACATACTTCCCCGGGGCAGTACTGTACTTTATCTTTAAAGAAGAGGGGATAGAATTTGCATCCCAGGCATATTCCGAAAGCGGATTCGAAAAAAAGGAAGATCAGACAGATCAGACAGATCATGCCCGTAATGGGGCTGTAAGAATTAACCACCACGATAAGGGCAAACATGATACTGGCCAGTCCGATGCCGATTTTCCATGCAAATTTTTTCTGGCGGGCACCCACATATTCAGGCACCTGGTTTCTGACCACCCACCGTCCGATGATCAGGGTAGGGGCATACCTGGGACTTACCATGACGCGGATCAGGATGTCCGTAAGAAAATAGATCACCGCGAATTTTAACAATATAAAGTTGCCCTCCAGGATAGCAAGCATGATTGAAGTAAACATCAGGACAAAAAGTATTCCGGCTGCGGCCCTGATCTCTCTCTCATTCATTACAGGAATGTCGTATCCTTCCACTTTTTCTCCGAATTGTATGATCTGTTTCATATGGAACTTAGCTAATTACAATTTGTGAATCCCATTATTTCTTTCTGTCATCTCCGTGAAGATACGTGAATACCTCTTCTTTGGTTACGATGCTAACCTTTCAGCTGAAAAGCCATATCCTGAGCATTCAACGCCAGTTCGGTGGCCAGGAAGCAATGGTCCTGTGTCATGGCGGTTTCGGTTCGGTTCACCACATCGCTTACCAGCTGCTCGCCGTAAGGCATATGGACCTGGGAGCAGTCATAGTAGCGGGTCTCTGTCTGATTGACGAGGAACAGGTGGTTGCCTCCTTCCCGGCCGGCGATATCGATGTACTTACGCATCTCGATATAGCCTTCGGTTCCCAGGATAAAGGTCCTGCCGTCGCCCCACGTGGAGAGCCCGTCCGGGGTGAACCAGTCGATGCGAATGTAACCTGTGGCGTGGTCGCTTCTGATACTCATATCTCCGAAATCCATGTATTCCGGGTAGGCCTCCGTGCCGAAATTACCTGTTTGTGCAAAGCTTACCTCGGCCCGTTCGGAGCCGGTGAAGTAGAGGAACTGGTCGCACTGATGCGAACCGATGTCACAAAGGATCCCACCTGCTTTGTCCGGATCGAAGAACCAGTCCGGCCGGCTATCCGGACGCATCCGGTGCGGACCGAGTCCGATGGTCTGGACCACCTTACCAATCGCACCCGCCTGCACAAGTTCGCCTGCGTATACCGATGCGGGATTGCTCAACCGTTCGCTGAATAGAATGGAATAGATTCGGTTTGTTGCCTGCTGAACTTTTTTCACCTTTTCGAACTGCTCGAGGGTGACCATTCCCGGCTTATCGGCCATATAGTCCTTTCCGGATTCCATGATCCTGATACCGAGCGGGGCCCTCTCCACGGGAATGGAGGCGCTGGCCACCAGCTGTATGGAACCATCTTCAATGATCTCTTCTTCGCTTTGGGCGATCTTTACATCGGGGTAGCGCCTGGTGAATTGCTGAAGTAGGTCAGGTTCTCTGGCGTAAACTGCCACCATTTCCCCTCCACCCCTTTTCAATGACTCTACCATGCCGTAGATATGGCCATGGTTGAGGCCAATGACCGAGAACCGGATCGATTGTCCCGGTGCGGATCTTTTACGCGGAGGCACAACAACCTCCTCGGGATAAGAGGTGCTGCGAAGGGATCCTCCGAAAAGGTCCCCTGGAAACATGGCGTTAGCAGCCATACCGCCGGCAGAGGCAAGTGTCAGCCTCAGAAAATTTCGTCTGTTAGCGTCCATAGGAGCAGGATTTCAGTATGAAGAACAGTACATCAAACTTACATGGAATTTTCAAAAAGATGCGTATTCTTATCCCGTAATCCTTTAAGTCCGGCAGATTTCACGGCAATGGGCATTATTCTACGATCAGCGTCCTGTTTTTGGGGTACTTGACAGAGTATTTAAGTTCAAGTTCTTTTGAATCGGCAGGCTTTAATGATAGTTCCCATTTGATTTCCCCACTTTCCGGATCCTCTTTTCCGCCGGAGGTGTTCTGGACATTGACTTCGATCTCCTCCAGGGTGGAGACCGGAACCTGGTCCAGAACGATCATATTGATTTCCTGACTCTTGTTGTTTTTCACAGTGGTCTTCCACGCCCTGGTTTCTTCCTTTTTGTTCCCGATGAACTGCTTTGTGGTGAAGTCTTTGATCTTCTGCCTGTCCACAGAGATCTGCTGGTCCCTGCCCAGTGAGATCTCCAGGGTATCTGAGGCGTACCTCACATCCAGCAGGGTTTTTCCCACATAGGTATCTTCAAAGAACACGTTGGCCTCCCCTTCCAGCAGGTTGTATTTTTCCCAGTCCACAATCCCTGCGATCAGAAAGGCATCCTTATCGATCTTGGGTACGCTGTAATACTGATAGATGGCAGGCAGGTCGTAAAACTCCATATCCACCGTGTAGTTCCTGTTATCGGATTTCACGGTGTAGGGTGTGCCGATTTCGAAATCCACCGTGGTCTGGTTCAGTCTCTGGGCGGTCGGAACGGGCAGGCTTGAACCGCCCCTGAGCTGTGCTGCAGGTTCTTCCACAATGGTAACTGAACTCATGGGCCTTGCCCTCCTTGCATCATTTCTGGAAGAAGCAGAGACCACCACTTCGTCAAGCGTCATGACGGTTTCCTGGAGCGATACATTCATTACCTCGCGGTTGATCGGCAATGTCTGACTGTTAAAACCCACGTAGGAGATCGTGAGCCCGGTGGCATTGCTGGGTATGGTCAGGGAATAATTACCCTCCAGGTCGGTCACCGTTCCCACCGTGGAACCTGCCACCATCACATTGGCACCCGGCAGCGGTTGCCCGTGCTGGTCGGTCACCCTGCCCCGGACGGAGTTTGATGTGAGGTTGTAGGTGGGGGGTGCTGAATGGTAATTGAGGTAGTAGGTTTTCAATTCGGGAGCGATCCCCGATACATTGGGATCGGCGGATGAAAACCTGATTTTCACATCGTCCCAGTCGACTTTGGTATCCTGTTTCACATTGGCCTTATACACCAGCTGGACCGGTTCAGTAATGTTCTCAGCCCTGATATCGTAAGAGGGGAACCAGCCCGCGTTACCCACCATATAGGATAGTTCAATGGGATAGGATCCCGGTTTTCCGGCATCCACTTTGACCAGGATCTCACCTGTGGGGTATTCACGTTTTCCCGACAGGGAACTGATCTGGTTCTGCAGGTCCTGCCGTTTCCTGTTCAGCTCCCTGAGGGATTTGTTCAACTCCAGCTCATTCATTTTTAGGGAAGTAAGCTTTTCACCATAAAAATCCGAGGCCTGTTGCAGGGATGGGACATCCACCTGGTCATTTTTTCCTCCGATATTCCGGTTATCCCGCAAAAAGGCCTGCTCTTCCTGAAGAATGAACATCCTGGTGTTTTCCTCGGTAATCCGGTCACTGATCGATTCCAGCTGTTTCTCCAGTGTCTTCAGTTCTTCAGATTTCTCAGACTTATCCAGGTAGTTCTGCTGGTGGTTGACAGATAGTACGGTAATTTCCCCGTCGGCTTTCACCTGGATGCTCTTTGCCTCGATGAACGGGGAGAGGTTCTGGAATTTCAGGATCTGCTTTCCGCCGGGGACTTCCACCGGTTTTTTCCGGACCACCTGGGCACCTTGCAGAAAGACAGTGACTTCATCCACTTCAGTGTCAACGGCCTTCTCCGGAGTTTCCTGTGAATACAATGAATGGAGGACCAGACTGAGTATAACAAGCAGTGTGAATCTCATACCTGTGGTTTTAAATGAGTTGGCATTACCCATGCATACGCAAATGAGGTGAATTTGATACATAATAATCGCACCGGACCGGCCAATTCGATTGCCAGGGAGGCGCTTTATTACTATTTTAGGGAAGAATAGTCAACCGCCACATACTGATTCACTGATATGAAGACTTTCTCCACAGTCATGGTACTGGTTGTTCTTCTGCAGGTCAATGCCCAGCAGAAAGAAACATCACCCGCGACGCAGCACGATCCGCCTGCCTGCCTCAGCTCTCAGGAAGACAAGCAACTGATGATGGGCCGATTAGGAATTACCTCCATGAGACCGGGACGCAGTCCGGATGCTGAAGCACCCAATGCTGCCAATTACGATGAAGCACTTGCCAATCCGTTTCCGGAACTGCCCGGTCTGCTCATAACAGATAACGGGAAAAGGGTGGAGACTCCTGAGGCATGGTGGGAACAGCGCCGGCCCGGGATCGAAGACGTTTTTGAACGGGAAGTGTACGGAAGGATCCCTGAAAATGTACCGGATGTAAAATGGGAGGTGGTCATTTCAGAGAGGGAGTTCATCGGCTGGACCCCTGTCAATGCAAAGAAACTTGTTGGACGTGTGGATAATTCGGAATACCCGCTCATCGATGTGGAGATCTCCATGGTGGTTGTCACCCCAGCCAGAGCTGAGGGCCCGGTACCCGTGCTGATGATGTTCGGCCCGGCCTCCCTTCCCGCACCGGCGCAACCCAACAGGGATGATTTTGCAAAATTGAACGAAGCGGTCAGGGCCCTGCTGGCCAGGGATCCGGAGATCAAGGAGATACTCGACAAATATCCTGCCTACGATCCGCTTGTCAGGCCGGAGGGTTACTCCCCGTGGGGTTTCCGCAGACCCTCCCAGGGGGAGCCTTCACGCACAGAACAGATCATTGCAGCGGGATGGGGTTATGTTCAGATCGATCCCTCCTCCATCCAGGCGGATAATGGGGAGGGGCTCACCTGCAGCGGTATCATTGCCCTGGTGAACAAAGGGCAGCCCAGGAAACCGGACGACTGGGGAGCACTGCGGGCCTGGAGCTGGGGGGCTGCCCGTGGTATGGACTACCTGGAAACCGATCCGGAGGTGGATGCCACCCGGGTGGGGATCGAAGGAGTTTCCCGCTATGGGAAAGCGGCCCTCGTCACCATGGCTTTCGAGGAGCGTTTTGCATTCGGGCTGATCGGCTCTTCAGGGAAAGGCGGAACCACGTTACACAGAAGAAATTTCGGCGAAGCAGTGGAAAACCTCACAGGTGGCGGATATTACTGGATGGCAGGTAACTATCTGAAATACAGCTCAGAAGAAGGAGAGCTGGGCCATATGGATGCAGGAGACCTTCCGGTGGATTCGCACGGACTGATCGCCATGTGTGCCCCCCGTCTTACCTTCATCAGTTACGGGATCCCGGAAAAGGGGGATGCGCACTGGCTGGACCACCAGGGAAGTTTCATGGCCGCGGTAGCTGCCCAGCCTGTGTTCCGGTTGCTCGGGGCAGAGGATATGGGGATTCCCGATGATTATGTAAATGCGCAGATGCCTCCTGTTCTGGAGGGTCTCTCGGAGGGGAAGCTGGCCTGGCGGCAGCACGATGGTGGGCATACCGATGCCCCCAATATTCCCTATTTCATCGAATGGGTCAATAACCAACTCGGTCAATAACAGTTTAAAAACGGTCGGATCTTCCGCACCGGAAAGATATATTCAATAACAATGAAACGAACACGTATTCCTTTACTTATAACGCTGGTATTCTTTACCGCAACCCCTCTCCTGCAGGCACAGGTGAAGCTGCCGGCCCTGATCAGGGACAGCATGGTGCTGCAGCGGGATTGTGAACTCACGATCTGGGGCTGGGCCTCTCCGGGCGAAAGGGTAACCATCAGGTTCAACGGAAATCGATCCAGGGCAACTACCGGTCCCGATGGTAAGTGGCAGGTCTCCTTGCCTCCCATGAAAGCGGGTGGACCCCATACCATGGAGATCGGCGGGAAGAACACCATTGTCCTGGATCAAATCCTGGTGGGCGATGTATGGCTTTGTGCAGGGCAGTCCAATATGGTGCATTACCTGGGTATACACAATGAGAGGTATGCACAGGATATTGCCAGTGCCAATTATCCGGATATCAGGCAGTTTCTGGTACCGGGTTCACCTGAACTGGAGGGTCCTGCCGAGGACCTGGCCGGTGGAAACTGGAAATGGGCAAATCCGGAGGATGTGAACCAGTTCTCTGTAGTCGCCTATTTTTTTGCGTTGAAGCTGTATCAGAAATACGGGGTTCCCATCGGGATCATCAATGCAAGTGTGGGGGGAACCCCCATCGAAGCGTGGACCAGCGAGGAGGGACTGCAGGGGTTTCCCGATCTGGTGCAGACCATTGAAAAAAACAAAGATACTGCCTATGTAAACGGCACCAACAGGGCCGCCCGTGAAGATATGCGGGAGAGAAGCCGGAACAGGGGTGTGGACATGGGGTTGAGCGGACCCGTACCATGGTATGATCCCGCGTATGTACCAAAAAACTGGCACCCCATCTACCTGCCCGGATACTGGGAGGACCAGGGTGTAAGGAACCTGGATGGTGTGGTGTGGTACAGGAAGGAGATCGAAGTTCCGGAAAACATGACAGGAATTCCTGTTAGAGTAGCCCTGGGAAGGATTGTGGATGCAGACCAGCTCTATATCAACGGTGAACAGGTGGGTAGGACCACTTACCAGTACCCGCAGAGAAGGTACCAGGTGGCTCCGGACGTGCTGAAACCTGGAAAGAATCTTTTGGTGATCAGGGTCCAGAACAATTTCGGAAAGGGAGGTTTCGTACCTGATAAACCCTATTGCCTGGTAGCCGGCGGGGATACCATCGACCTGACGGGGCAATGGCAGTACCGTGTGGGAGAAGTATACCGGAGGGAGGGATTTCCCAGAAGAGGGATCTCTGCTCAGAATCAGCCCACCGCGCTCTTCAACGGGATGGTCGCACCTTACACCGGTTATGCCATGAAAGGGATTGTCTGGTACCAGGGGGAAAGCAATGCAGGCAGGGCTGAACAATACAGGGAGCTGCTGCCGGCACTGATCAGCGACTGGCGAAAACAGTGGGGTAACGAGAAGCTTCCTTTTCTGTTTGTCCAGCTTCCCAATTACATGGAGGTGAACTACTCCCCTGAAGAGAGCAATTGGGCGGTAATGCGGGAGGCTCAGCTGGAGGCGCTCAAAGTTCCCCGAACTGGCATGGCGGTGGCCATTGAACTGGGGGAATGGAACGATATACACCCGGACAGGAAAAAACCTGTGGGTGAACGACTTGCTCTGGCTGCACAGCATGTGGCTTACGGAGAAGAGGGCGTGGTTTTCTCCGGCCCGGTCTATCGTTCTCACAGGGTTGAGGGAAACAGGGTGATCATTGCCTTCGATCATGTGGGTGGAGGCCTGGTATCTGGCAATGGCGAGGAACTGGGCCATTTCGCCATTGCGGGGAAAGACGGAAAGTTCCGGTGGGGAAACGCTGCGATCGAGAACAATGAGGTTGTTGTCTGGCACGATGAGATTGATGAACCGGAGCATGTCCGGTATGCCTGGGCAGATAATCCAAGATTCGCCAACCTCTGTAACAAGGAGGGGTTACCTGCCTCTCCCTTCCGTATTAGCCTGGAATGAATGCTTGGAATCGGGAATTTGGATCCGGACCGAAATTAAAAGTAGTTTCCAAATCTGGGATTCACTACATTATTGTAAATGGATCCGAAGGTGAAGGAAAATCCACAGCTGACATAATAAGAGTATTGTGTCTCCAGTTGCTTCAGATGCAAGAGTATTTCTTCGGGTGAAGCACCTCCTTTCACTAATGATAACTGGTCATGGATTATTGAATAGTTACCATGTACATTCAAGGAAAGTCCCTTGGCGATCCTCAGATTGATGTCCACCCCGAAATCAAAGTTATTCTTGGACCAGTCGTGCAGGTAACTGCGATAGTCAACATTTAAATTAATGCTGCCCCATTTTTGGATGACCTGATAAGCTATGTCGAGGCCATGGAGCCACAAATGCTCCCAGGTTTTATCATAAATAGTGCTATCAATATAATCGGCATAACTGTACCCCACTGCATACAAAATCCTGAGTTGTCTTCGCGTAGATTCGGAATAGGGAAACAGGTTGTACTCGATCCCGGGGAACATTTCAAGTTTAAAATCCAGATTGTTATAGGTCGATGCATGCACCGATACGCTTCCGCCATATGACCAATGATCATTGATGCTTTTCACTACGTGCACATGGCTGTATTTACTATTTGAATTGCTGGTAATGATTTCATCACCAATATCATATTCTTCGACATTGTAATAGTAACTCAGTCTGGTTCTGATTTTCCACTCCTCAGTGATCCTGTCAGCCGAAAATCCGGCATTTATGAATTTGTAAGCGTAGCTCTTTTCTCCCAGAAGTGCTCCGCGAATGGATGGTTCGAACACCCAGCTATTCCATTTGTCGATGGAGACCGATTCGGACATGGGCTGGGTGAACCGGATGTCGATGTATTCGGCCAGCGGGGTTTTTGCCACATAACGCATCAGGCCCATTTTCAGGGTGGATACCTGTTTCTCCCGCCTGTTCTCCTCTGTTTCGTCCGGTGCAGTGGCAAATGTGAGGGTATCCTTCATTCCTGCGTAATCCCTCTGTCCCACAAGGAAATAGGTAAATTCCCTCCCGCCCGATCCGGTTTGCTGCGAGGTGGAGATGATATACACATCCGCATCCTTGATATCTCTCACATAATTAATGAAGGGGATCTCCCTTCGGATGTGGTCACTCGCTTCCATGAAAACATTCAGTGCGTCTTTGCGAAGGGTGTCGGATGCGGTTTCCGGTTCCTGTGCCATCAGGGGGTGGCATAGAAGGAAGGATGTGATCATCAGAAGTAGTTTATTCATTGTCGGGGTGTTTGTTTCTTTCAAATGAGAATAGTGACAGCCATCAAACAGATTAACCGGGAAATCCCGGTTCATTTTCTAGGGATCAAATACAGAGAATGTCATGTGCTCTTTATTAGACGAGAAGTATAAATATCGGAACAATCAGTGATTAATCGTGTGTGGAAGGAGAGCTATTTTGCAGATATTCCCTGCTTTTGCGGTTAGAGGGTTTTGTAATTATAACTATATTTAGCAGTCATCTCCTGCCTGGGAGAAAACCCGAGCAGGAGTTCTTTTGTGTTTGGAAGAAGAGAAATCATCTATTTATCAAATCTTAAGAGTCTTGCCCTCAGGCTACTGCTACCGGATCCTGCTATTGGTTTCCATGCTGGCAGTCCAGGCTGTCCGGCCCTGGACAACAGGTTCATGCCAGGGAGAGATGGAGTTCCTGGAGGTCAAGCAGCGGTACGACGTCATTCATGGCTCTGATTATAACCTGTTGAACGGGAGACAGTATTATCTGCTCTATTCAAACACTTCCCATCCATTCCTGAATACAGAACTGGCACGGACCGGAAAGGTTGTGCTGAGCGGTGTGGTGTACGACGGGATCCCCATCAACTATGACCTCTATCAGCAGGTGGTAATTCTTCAGTATATCAGTAATACAGGTGAAATACGTTACCTGGTGCTCAATAAGGAGTTCCTGGAGGAGTTCCGGCTCGACGGGAAAGTATTTCGGAAAGCAGGGCCTCCCGGAGAGGAGGAATATGCGCAGGTAATCGAGGCCGGAACCCTGCGTTTGCTCATTTTCTGGAACAGGAACATGCATTATACCGCTTCCATGAATCAGACACCCTATCGATATTCCGATCCCTCTAAAAAGATCTTCCTTGAAAAAAATGGGGTCCTTCAGCCTGTTAATTCCGGCTCATCTTTTCTGAGTCATTTTAGCGAAGCACAAAAATCCGCGGTGAGGCAATACATGCGACAGGAGCGGATAAGAATCAAACGGGCTTCAGATTTACAGCTGCAGAAGTTGCTTGAATATTCAGCCCGGCTGGAGGAGGGCGGACCATGAAAAGGATGGCCTTTTTGTTTATGCTTCTTTTGCAGGTGCTGCTTCTCCGCGGTCAGCGCACCGATCTCAGGTTCTCCGGTGATTTTGTTAGGGAACCTTTTGAATCCTTTGTGGAGAGCATGGAACAATCCTATGGGATCGCTTTTTATTATCGCCCTGAATGGATCACCGGCATCAGGATCTCAGCCCGGGGGCCCGAGCTTTCCCTGGCCAGTGTCCTGGATGATCACCTGGAACCGTTCGGATTGGATTTCTACATGGATGAAGGGGGGAACATTTTTATCGTGCCGGGTGATTTGATTCTCCTGGGAACAGAGCTGCGATCCCGGCGTGAGGAGCAGCTTATCCCCACCCGGGAGCCTCAGACACAGGAGTCGCTGGTGGAAAGGTATTTTGGTGGTGGTGCTACCCAGGGTATCATCGAATCGGTGGTGATTGGTAACGAATCGGAAGCAGCCGGGCGAGCGACGGTGCGGTTGTACGGAAAGGTAAGGGACCGGCAAAGCGGGGAATCGATGATCGGTGCCACCATCTATATCATGGATACGCGGTCAGGTACCGCCACAGATTATGACGGGGAGTACCAGATGGTGCTGACTCCCGGGGATCACCAGGTAACGGTGAACAGCATGGGAATGAAGGAACGGAAGTATAACCTGAGCATCTACTCAGATGGCCGGCTGGATATTGACCTGGAAAAAGAGATCATTCCGCTTAACGAGGTAGTCATCACCGCCGAGAAAAACCAGAATGTGAGCGGTATACAGATGGGATATGCCAATATCGACATCAATACCATCAAGGAGATACCGCTGGTGATGGGTGAAAAGGATGTGCTGAAGGTGGCACAGATGCTGCCGGGGGTTCAGACCGTGGGGGAAGGCGCCTCCGGATTCAATGTGAGGGGAAGCTCCGCGGACCAGAACCACTTCTACATCAACAGCATTCCCGTATACAACACCAGCCACCTTTTCGGATTCTTTTCCTCTTTCAGTCCCGATATCATCAAAGATTTCAACCTTTACAAGAGCAACATTCCGGTGGAGTACGGGGGCCGCATTGCTTCGGTGTTCAATGTTTCCACGAGGGAAGGCAACAAAAATCAATTCACAGCCCGTGGAGGGATCAGTCCGATCACCGGGCATGTTGCGGTGGAAGGCCCGATAAAGAAGGAGAAACACTCCTTTGTACTGAGTGCACGGTCCACATACTCCGACTGGATACTCAGGTTCCTGGAGGATCCTGATCTGAGGGAGAGCAGGGCCTCCTTTTACGATCTGTCGGCCGGTGTTGCCCTGGAACCCAATGACCGGAACATGGTCCGGGTGTTCGGATATTACAGCTCCGATCGCTTTAAGTATGCCGATTTACTGAGGTACGATTATCAGAACCTGGGTGGTTCGGTCAGCTGGAAACGCCGTATCTCACCTGCCCTCAACATGGATCTTTCCACTGTGTACAGCCAGTATGCTTTCGGGACCATCAACGAGGAGTACCT
>Ga0209536_100005277_pt1 | contig 20144 bp, 18 predicted proteins | sample DeeMarSeWOR28_12_FD_187461 | JGI IMG/M metagenome (GOLD analysis project Ga0209536, IMG submission 187461) | Marine sediment microbial communities from White Oak River estuary, North Carolina - WOR-2-8_12 (SPAdes) (version 2) | ecosystem: Environmental > Aquatic > Marine > Intertidal zone >...
CGGCCAAGGCCGCTGGTGCAACGGGTGCTGATCTATTGGTCGATTCTGACTGTGGGCCCGTTGCTGATGGGCGGCAGCCTGACCCTGTGGTCATGGCTGGTCCGTCTGAGCCACGATGCCATGGGCATTCCGTCAATCGTCGCAATCGAAATGCTGAAACTCGTGCCGCTCGGCTTGACGGCACTGGCCTTCGGCTTGCTGTACCGCATGGTGCCGAATCGCCAGGTATCCATGTTTGACGCAGCGGTCGGTGGCGTGTTCGCCGCGGTGTTTTTCGAAGCAATGAAGTATGGATTCGGCCAGTTCATTGCCAATTTCAGCAATTACAAGCTGGTCTACGGTGCTTTCGCAAGCGTGCCGATCTTCCTGGTGTGGGTCTATGCCTCGTGGGTCGTCATCATCTTCGCCGCTGTGATTACGTCCGGGCTGTCTTACTGGCGAACCGGTGGCGTGAAGAACCCGGGCCCGCCGGGATCGCTGTTTGTCGATGCGCTTGAAACCATCGTATTGCTGGCGCGCGCGCACCAGAGTGGCGAAGTGCTCAATTTGCAGCAACTACGCACCATTGTGCAGTTGCCGTGGGAGGAAATGGAGTTCATTCTGGACCGGCTGGTCACTGCCGGCTGGGTTGCCAAGTTGCAGGGCAATGGCTGGGTGCTGGCACGCGACGCAAGTTCCATAAACGTTGTCGATGTGCTGCGCAGTTTCGTCCTGCATGCCGACGCGGCCAATGCAACCGATGACCAATCGATACGCAACCTCGTGACGCGGATCGTCAAGAGCAGTGAGAGCGTAGTGGATATGACGCTCGCGGAAATCGCCAGCCTCACCCCTGCGAAGGCGGCCTCCACCAGGGCGGCGTAAGCGGGCCGGGTGCTTTCACACGGCGTGGGAGCGCCGGCCGGACATGCGTGCCAGCAGAATTTTTGTGGTCCGTTGAGGCGGGAAGCGCCTGACTAGAACTGCTTGCGTTCCGATTTCGCGGCGGCGGGCTGCCCCGATACCTTGGTCAGACCCGGTTGTTCGTACACGTAGGTCCAGTGCCGCGTCCACTTGTTGCGCACGAGGTTCGGATAGCGTGCCTTGCCCAGTGAACCGTTGTACCGGCCCAGCGCGCGGAACAGATTGCCGTTCTCAATATCCAGGTAGTGGCGCAGGATGACGCAGCCGTAGCGCAAGTTCGTTCTCAGGTCGAACAGATTGTGATCGGCGCCATCGCCGATGACCTCCAGCCAGAATGGCATTACCTGCATGTACCCGCGCGCCCCGGCGGTCGAGATTGCGTACTTGCGAAAACCGCTCTCGACCTGGATCAATGCCAGCACCAGCTGTGGGTCGAGTCCGGCGCGCGTTGCTTCGTAGTGCACGGTGATCAGGAACTCGCGGCGCTCTTCCTCGTCGGCGATGTGGCGGCGCAACCGCGTAGACATGTCGGCCAGCCATACGGCGCCGTCCATTTCGTCTTCGAAAGACAGGCGTGGGCTGGAGGTGTCCGCCACCGACCGGCTGAGTACCGTGCTGACGCTGGCCGAGAGCGGTTCGTACTGCTGATTGCCGCCGTAGGCGTTCAGGCAATAACCACCGAGCAGTGCCAGGCCGATCGTTAACTTTCTGACCATAAATCCGATTTCAGTTGACTGACCACGCTGTTCAAATCCGTCTCGCGGCTCTCGCCGCTGCTCCGGCTGTAGAGTTCCACCTTGCCGTCCTTCAACCCGCGCTCGCCCACGGTAATACGGTAAGGAATGCCGATAAGCTCAATGTCAGCAAACATCACGCCCGGGCGCTCGCCACGGTCATCAAGCAGCACGTCGATCCCGGCCTCCGTCAAAGCCTGGTGCAAGGCGTCGGCGGCCTCGCGCACGGCCTCGTTGCGCTGGTAGCCGATCGCGGCAATCGCCACTGCGAACGGCGCCATCGGCAGGGGCCAGATAATGCCTTTTTCGTCATGACCCTGCTCGATCGCGGCGGCGACAATGCGCGATACGCCGATGCCGTAGCAGCCCATCTCCATCGGCTGGGTCTTGCCGGCATCGTCGAGAAACGTACATTTCATCGCTTCGGAATATTTGGTACGCAGCTGGAAAATATGCCCCACCTCGATGCCGCGACAGATTTCCAGCGTGCCCTTGCCATCGGGGGAGCGATCCCCGGCGACGACATTGCGTATGTCTGCGACCAGCGACGGTTCGGGCAGGTCGCGGCCGAAGTTCACGCCGGTGTAGTGGAAATCCGCTTCGTTGGCGCCACACACGAAGTCGCCCATCGTTGCGACGGAACGGTCGGCGATGACGCGAATCTCCGGCGGAAGGCCGACGGGACCGATGTAGCCGGGGCGGCAGCCGACGCGCGACTGGATTTCCTCGTCGGTGGCGAAGCGAAACGGGTCGAGGCCGGAAAGTTTCGAAGCCTTGATTTCGTTCAGTTGATGATCGCCCCGCACCAGCAGCATGAACATCTCGTCTTCATGCATCACGGCGAGAGCCTTTACCGATTTCTCCAGCGGCAGCTTGAGCATTGCCGTGACGGCTTCGCACGTGGTCTTGCCGGGCGTGGATGTTTTTTCCATCGGCTGCGCCGCCGGGGCGCGCTCCGTCTCCGGCGCGACGGCCTCGGCAAGTTCGATATTCGCCGCATAGCCAGAATCGGGACAAAAGGCGATAGCGTCTTCGCCAGAGTCGGCAAGCACATGAAACTCGTGTGACCCAGTGCCGCCAATCGCACCGGTATCGGCCGCGACCGGACGGTATTCGAGGCCGAGGCGGTCGAATATCCGCGAATAAGTGTCGTACATGTTCTGGTATTCGCGCTTCAGGTCATCCAACCCCGTGTGAAACGAATAGGCGTCCTTCATGACGAACTCGCGCGCGCGCATGACGCCGAAGCGCGGCCGGATCTCGTCCCGGAACTTGGTCTGGATCTGATACAGATTCAGCGGCAGTTGCCGGTAAGAGCGGATATCCTGTCGGGCGATGTCGGTGATCACTTCCTCGTGCGTCGGACCGAAGCAGAAATCGCGATCGTGCCGGTCCTTGATCTTGAGCATTTGCGGTCCGAATACCTCCCACCGGCCGGTCTCCTGCCACAGCTCTGCCGGCTGGATGGCCGGCATCAGCAACTCGACGGCCCCGGCGCGATTCATTTCCTCGCGTACGATCTGCTCGACCTTGCGCATCACGCGCAGACCGAGTGGCAGCCAGGAGTACAGCCCGCTGCCCAGTTTCTTGATCAGACCGGCTCGCAGCATCAGCTTGTGTGATATCAGTTCAGCTTCGGTGGGTGCTTCACGCAGGGTGGGCAGGAAAAAATGCGAAACGCGCATGGGTCTTGTCGAACTTGAAAAAGCGCTATTCTACAGACGTTTATGTTGAGGCTGGTTCATGTCAGGCGGGTGCAGGGGTGCTGATCAATCACGATGCGTACGATCATTAATGCGCTGATGCTGGGGAAATGGCGACTTCATCGCGTATTCGATCGCGAAGACTCGGTCGATATCAGCGAAAAGGACGGCATTCGCAGCCTTCATCTGGGCAGCGATACGGTGCAAAGCTCCATGCGGCTCAGCGATCCGGTCGAACTGGTGCTGTCGTATACGCGCGCGATGATGGGATTTCTGTTGTTCGTGCCCGAACCGGGGAAAGTTGCGCTGATCGGGCTTGGCGGCGGCTCTTTGCCGAAGTTCATCCGCCATCACTTGCCGTTGGCGCGCATTACGGTGATCGAGAACAATGCAGCGGTGATTACGGTTGCGCGCACGCATTTCGAGGTTCCCGACGATGACGACACCTTCTCGGTGGTTCTCGGGCAGGGTGAGCGCTGGGTCGCGGAGGAAGCCGCGGCCTGCGACGTACTGATGATCGACGGTTACAACGGCCGGCAACAGGCCGGAGAGCTCGCAACCGAGGATTTCTACGTTCACGCCAGGAAAGCGTTGTCCCGCGACGGCGTGCTGGTGGTGAATCTCTGGTCCAGCGACCGGGATTTCGATGTTTACCTGCAACGCATCGAGCGTGTGTTTGAATCGGTCGTGACGATTCCGGCCCGACGACGCGGCAACATGGCGGTGCTGGCGTTCGCCCGAAAGCCCCGGGAATTGCGCTGGTCGAAACTGAGGGAGAGAGCTCACGAACTGGAAAGCCGTTACGGGCTCGAGTTCCAGGCCATGCTGGACGGGGTCCGGGAATTTAATCCTTGTTCTGACAAGGGGTTACGTATCTGACTTCCCTAGCCGCCGGGTTCTGTGGAAAAATCGACCCATATATATTCATGGGGTGGCTGACATGGTCGATCGTGACGGCTATCGCCCAAACGTAGGGATTGTGTTGTGCAACGGCAAGAACGAAGTCTTCTGGGGCAAACGGGTACGGGAACACGCGTGGCAGTTTCCGCAAGGCGGTATCAAGAGCGGGGAGTCGCCAGAGCAGGCCATGTTCCGCGAACTCAGGGAAGAGGTTGGGCTTGACGCCGAGCATGTGAGGATACTCGGGCGCACCCGTAACTGGCTGCGCTACGAGGTCCCGCAACACTTTATCCGCCGCGATAGTCGCGGCACCTACCGCGGGCAGAAGCAGATCTGGTATTTGTTGCGTCTGACTGGAATGGATACGGACGTGTGCCTGAGGCGCTCGAGCCGTCCCGAGTTCGACGCCTGGCGTTGGCACGACTTCTGGATTCCTCTGGAGCACGTGATTGAATTCAAGCGCGATGTCTATCGGCGTGCCTTGACTGAATTGTCGCGCCATCTCGAACTGCGCAGCCCGCGCACCTACCGCCGGCGCGAAACCGGACCGCAGGGCCAGAACTGATCCGGGAAATCTTCCGCTTGCGGCCGCCGGTTCCTTATTGACGCCCCAATCGTTCGGGTAGTGCCGGCCGGCGGCAGGCGAGTCGATTTCGCGAGCGCATGAACAGCCGTCAGTGAACGTTGACGGCTGCCCGCCGGCCTTGCCGAAACTGCAGCGCAATTCCTTTCATACTCCTCTCGGATATGTCTCAAGCGGCGCCCGCCCGGTATTGGCGGGAGCCGGCGGTTGGCGACGGGCAGGCACTTCTTGTGCTTGAGTGCCAATGTGTGCCGGATTCGACCGGTGGAAATCAATCAATCGCTGCTGCTGCCGCAGACAATGCTGCCGGCCGGCGCAACTGGGACCGTATGGAAATACGCCGCAACAACTTCGATGTCACGAATTCGATCGACACTACAGACGTGGCGTCGGTCAGCAGTGAGGTCGTCAGGATTTTCCGGGAGCGCTATCCGGGCAGCATGACCGATACGCTCGACCGGGCTTTCGCCGATGTCGCGAGCATGTATCTCGGCGAGTATCCCGGATACCGCGCATGTGATACCGAGTACCACAATCTGCAGCACACCCTCGACGTCACGTTGGCAATGGCGCGCCTGATGGATGGGTACGAGTGTTCCGAAGACCGTGCCGAGCCGATCGGTCCGCGCCTGTTCGAATTTGGCGTCATCGCGGCGTTATTGCACGATATCGGCTATATCCGCCACAACAAGGACACGCGCCATCAGAACGGCGCGGAGTACACACTGACGCACGTCTCGCGGGGCGGCAAGTTCATCGAGGATTACATGACCCTCGTGGGCATGGATGATCTGGCATCCCTTGCCGGCGAAATCCTGCACTTTACCGGTTACGAAAAACCGATAGAAGAGATCAGAATCCCGCCCGGCGTATTGCGTCTGCTGGGCGGCCTGCTGGGCACTGCCGACATCATTGCCCAGATGTCCGACCGCTGTTACCTGGAAAAATGCCGTGACCGTCTCTATCCGGAGTTCGTCGCCGGTGGGCTGGCCAAACCGGGAACCAGGCATGGCAACGGCGACGCCACGGTTTCCTCGCCCGAGGAACTGGTATCGAATACACCGGAATTCTACCGCTCGGCAATGTCGCGTCTGGATGGTGCGTTGGGAGGCGTGTACCGGTACGCGGAGGATCACTTCGGCGGCCGCAACCTCTATCTCGAAGAGATCGACAAGAACGTCAATTACGCTGGTGCAGTGGGCGCCGCGAAAGCGTTGCACCGGTTGCGCCGCCAGGCGCCTGAGCCGCTGCCCGAGAGCAAGACCAGCGAAGACGTTACCAACGACTAGCCCGTTTTCTGGTCGACCTCGAGCAACAGTTTCCCGACGTGCGTGCTCGACTCCATTAACGCGTGGGCGTCACGCGCATCATCCAGGGCAAAGCGGCTGTGGATGACGGGTTTGATCTTCCCGGCGGCAATCAGCGGCCAGACTTTTTTCTCAAGGCTCTCCGCCAGCTTCGCCTTGAACGCGACCGGGCGCGGGCGCAAGGTTGAACCGGTGATGGTCAGGCGGCGAACCAGGATGTCGGTCATGTTCAGCTGTGTCTTGACGCCGCCGAGAAAGGCGATGATTACCAGGCGGCCGTCATCGGCAAGGCACTTCAGTTCGCGTGGCACGTAATCACCGGCAACCATGTCCAGAATTACATCGACTCCGCGTCCGCCGGTCACTTCCCTGACGACGCTGACGAAGTCTTCGTTCTTGTAGTCGATCGCGCGCTCGGCGCCGAGGTGTTCGCATTCCCGGCATTTTTCCGCCGAACCTGCAGTCACGAACACGCGGTGTCCAAATGCGCGCGCAAGCTGGATCGCGGTCACCCCGATGCCGCTGGAACCGCCTTGCACCAGCAGGGTCTCGCCCGGTGCAAGCGCGGCACGTTCGAATACGTTGGCCCACACGGTAAAAAAAGTTTCCGGCAAGGCTGCTGCCTCAACCATCGAAAGCTTGCCGGGAACGGGCAGGCATTGTTGCCATGGCGCCGCGACGTACTGCGCGTAACCGCCCCCCGCGACCAATGCACAAACGCGGTCACCAGGCTTCCACCGCGATGCTTCGGTGCCGAGCTTGACGATGGTGCCGGCGACTTCCAGCCCGGGAATATCGGGCGCTCCGGGCGGCGGCGGATACAGGCCGAGCCGTTGCATCACATCGGGACGATTCACTCCCGCAGCGCTGACCTGAATCAGAACTTCACCGGGCGCCGGGTCCGGCACCGGCCGCGTGGTTGCCCGAAGTACATCGGGCGCACCAGGTTGCGCGATCTCGATTGCACGCATTGTCTCGGGGATGGAAGGACTCATTGCTCTGACACTTTCTCGTGGTTCCACGCTGAATGTTACCGCGGCGGCCGGTTCTGCGTGCACCTCGTCCTGAAGCGGATTTGTCTGCCCATTGTCGTTGCGGCATTATCCCTGTCTCGAATCACTGGGAACAAGATCATGGAATACAACTATCTCGGGAAGAGCAGCCTCAAGGTGTCACCGCTTTGTATCGGCACCATGATGTTCGGTGACCGCACCGACATGAAGGAAGCAGGCCGGATCGTCAAGTCGGCGCGGGAAGCGGGCGTGAATTTTATCGATACCGCGGACCCGTATGCCAAGGGCGAGTCGGAGCGCATCGTCGGCAAACTTATCGCGTCGGAGCGCGATTACTGGGTGCTGGCGAGCAAGGCGGGAAACCCGGTGAGCGAGTCGCCCAATGAAATGGGCCTGTCGCGCAAATGGCTGACGCAAGCGTGCAACAACAGCCTGGAGCGCCTGAAAACCGACTACCTGGATATTTTCTACCTGCACCGCGATTTCGAGCATCGCGGCCTCGAAGAGGCCGTTGAGACGGTTGGTGATCTGATACGCGCCGGCAAGATCCGCTACTTCGGAATTTCGAATTTCCGCGGCTGGCGGATTTCCGAAACGATCCGCTTGTGCCGTGATATCGGCGTGCCGCAACCCGTTGTCTGCCAGCCTTACTACAATGCAATGAACAGGCAACCGGAAGTCGAGATCCTGCCGGCATGCAACAACTTCGGCATCGGCGTGGTTCCCTACAGTCCGATTGCGCGCGGCGTACTTACCGGCAAGTACAAACCGGGTGAGGCGCCGCCGGCCGACACCCGGGCCGGACGCAAGGACAAGCGCATGATGGAGACTGAATTCCGCGAGGAATCGCTGATCATCGCGCAGCAGTTTGTCGAGCATGCGAAGAAAAAAGGCGTCACGCCGGGACAGTTTGCATTTGCCTGGGTGTTGGCCAACCGCATCATCGACAGCGTGATCGGCGGACCGCGTACGCTCGAGCAGTGGGAGGAGTATTACGGGGCGCTGGATTACCGGCTCGACCAGGACGACGAGAACTTCATCGATTCCCTGGTCAGTCCCGGTCACCCGTCTTCGCCGGGTTTCAACGATCCGCAGTATCCGTTCCATGGCCGACTGAAGCGGCCGGATTGAAATGCAGCCGGCTGAAACGCATCAGCCGAACGGGTCGATCGACGACGGGAAGGGGAGCCAACCATGAGTATGGGAAAGATTGCGCTGGTTACCGGCGGGTCGCGTGGGATAGGCCGGGCGGTCGTCGAGTTGCTTGCCGGCCGCGGTTATCGGGTGATGTTCACCTATCTGAACAACCGGGAACAGGCGGATGAGGTGGTGGCCGCGGTTGCGGCGGCAGGGGGTGAAGCGCGCGCGATGCGCGCCGATGCCGCCGATGCCGGTGCGGCCCCGGGAGTCGTGCGCTCGGTGATCGATGCCTGGGGCCGGATCGACGTGCTCGTCAACAACGCCGGCACGCATCTGCCGGGCGTGACAATAGCCGACACACCGGCGGCTGAATGGGACCGGATCATCCGCACCAATCTTTACGGACCGTTCCATCTGGTACAGGCCGCGCTGGTGCCCATGCGCGAGCAAGGCAGCGGCAATATCGTAAACATTTCTTCCAATGTGACGCAGCGCTTCCCGGCCGGCTATGGCGCCTACACCGTTTCCAAGAGTGCCCTCGATACCATGACGCGGATTCTGTCCAAGGAAGAAGGTCCGAACGGCATTCGCATCAACGCCGTTGCACCCGGCCCGATCCGTACCGACATGCTGGCCGAAGCGCTGGACGGGCTCGACTCCGAAAAGGCGCGCGCATTCACTGCATCGGTGCCGCTGCGCCGCGCCGGTGAACCGGTCGAAATTGCCGAGGCCGTGGCGTTTCTGATATCGGATGCCGCCAGTTACATGACCGGCCAGATCGTTTACGTCAACGGCGGGGGACCGGGCGGCTGACGGTCACGGGCCGCGCGAACCGAACGGCGTTCTCCCGCCAGTGCCCCGGACTCGCATGCGATGTCCGGGGACGCGCTGCCGCTGAAGAACTAGCCGAACACCGGGAACGGCTCGAACTCGCCGCGCAATAGGGTTTCCGTGTCGGTGTGTCCCAGCCAGCCCTCGATCGCGGTGGCATAGACGCGGCGAAAATCAGTTGTATGAATGAGGTTGTCGCCTTCGTCGAGCTCGGTCAGGCTTGGTAACTCGCCATAATGCCCGCCGTGCACCGCATTGCCGATCAGGTACATGTGATTGGCGGTGCCGTGATCGGTACCCAGGTTGGTGTTCTCTGCAACGCGGCGTCCGAACTCGGAGAACACCAGCATGACCACGTCGTCCGCGCGCCCGATACGTTCCATGTCCCTGAAAAAACCCGTGACCGCGTCGGAGAAGTAAGTCAGCAGGCGCTGGTGCAGGTTCGGTTGTTGCACATGCGTGTCAAAAGCATTGTGCCGGAACGATGTGTAATACAAGCGCGTATCCATGCCGGCGTCTATGAGGGCGGCGACATTGCGCAGATCGAGCGAAACGATGCCGTAGTCAACCGGTGTCCTGTACGCGGCGCACGCTTCGCGCACACGCTCCGAGGCTTGTTGCGCACTGCGTGAGATGTCCATCAGATAGCGTTGCGCGTCATTCATGTTTTCTGACGGCTGTCTGCTTCCGTCCAGCAGGGAGCGTTCCTGATACAGGCCCTTTCTCCCGAATTGCTGCGGATCGTCGAATACCACCGGAACGTGGTTACGGGCAACGACTGCAAGCGACTGCGCCTCGTCGATGTTGACAATGAAGCCCGGTGTGGCGGCCGGGTCAATCGCGTCGGCAAGACGGCCGATCCACCCCAGTTGTTCGCCGCTGTTCGGCGCTGCCGTATGCCAGTATGCGATTGACGTAAAGTGCGAGAACGAAGGTTGCGCATAACCGCAGCCGTGAAACACGGCCATTTTCCCGTCCTTGTACAAGCGTTCGAAGCCTGCCATGTCGGGGTTGAACCCGAAGTGATCGTCGATCTTGCGCAACCTGTTCTCACGGATGCCCAGATTGGGGCGATGCCGGTAATAGGCGTCGTCGCGATAGGGCACCAGCGTATTCAGCCCGTCATTACCGCCAGACAGTTCGAGCACGACGAATATCTTGCCATTGCCCGCCTCCCGGCCCGCGGCGCTGGCGCCGGAAAACACGGGCGCGACGCCGCTCATTTGTGCCGCCCCGAGGGCAAGTCCGTAGCCGCCGGCCTTGAGCAGGTTGCGCCTGCGGTACGACGGAAGTTGGCTCTTCGGTTGTTTCATGTCTTCTCCTTCACCCGAGCTGGTAGTCGGGCAGCGAAAGAATCAGGTGCAGTGTCGCGCGCAACGGCTCTTCCAGGTAGGTCTTCGCGGGCGCCAGGTCGGTGCCGCCAATTTCGTTCTCGAGATACGCGCTCAGCGCGTCGCGCGTGTTGCTGTCGAGCGTCACTGAAAGAAATCGACCGGCGAGGTAATCCACCGCTTGTTGCGCCGTCTTGCAGCCGGCGTTCTCAACCATGTCCGTCAGATCCAGCTGCGCGGTCGCGCGCGGGATCGGTTTGACCTTTTCAATTGCCATACGCCAGCCGCGATAGCTGCCCAGACGCGTGTTGAAGTCTTCGTCGCGGTCGACCATGCTGTTCGACACTGACGTCATCTCCTGGCCGGGCGGCTCGGTTGCCGCCGAAACGTCGGCGCCCTTTGCCAGACGGTCAGCGACGGTGCTGATCTGGTAATTGTCCGTCGGATGGCGGTCGGGCGGGATGAAATTGATGTCCGGAAACACGGTGTCGTAGACGAAATTGCCGCGTGCCAGCAACAGCCCGGGCGTGATCCAGCTCTTTCCCTGCGCCCATCCTGCCACCGTCGGCGGGAATAACAATCGCTGTCCCAGGGTTTCCGTCGCGATGTTGAAGTCCGGTACGCCGGGCAACTCCGTCAGCCCCATTTTCCTGTAGGTTGAAATCACCAGTTCAACCGGTGGCTTGATGCGTGTCGCGACGGATGCCGGACTGTAGAAATCACGCGACATGAACATCGTGTAGAGCAACGGCGCGATCTCGTAGTTGGTGTCGCGCAGTACGGAGCCGAGTTCGGCGCGAAGTTGGGGCGACAGGTCATCGCGCACCAGGTAGCGATAGATCTTGCCGGCGATGTACTCCGCCGTTACCGGCTGATCGAGAATGATGTCGATGACCGCAACGCCGTCGAAGCTTCCTGTTTGGCCGAGCACGGTTTTGGCGGTCTCGTCGTGCTTGTCCTCGTTGATGACGAATGTCAGATCAACGTAGTTCCAGCCGGTGAACGCACGGGCCGCTTCGCGGATGTCGTTCTCGCTGTAATGGCCCACGCCCATGGTGAACAGTTCCATGATCTCGCGTGCGAAGTTCTCGTTGGGCGAGCCCTTTACGTTCACCCCTGCATCGAGAAACGCAAGCATGGCGGGGTCCTGCGATATGCTGATCAGCAGGTCGCGGAAGTTGGCGGTTCCCTTTTCCCGGAACAGTTCGTTCTGTCGCAGCATTTTCCGGTAGTCGCGCACCTTGTCTTCGCTGGTGGCGAAGTGACCGTGCCAGAACAGCGTCATCTTTTCTTCCAGCGGGCGGTTGGTGGCGAGCATGCGATTTCCCCACCAATATGCCACGCGGTGCGACTCCAGCATGCTTGCCCGCAGCCAGTAGAAGAAGCGATCGACGACCGGTTGCAGCTTCCGGTTGCCGCTCGGCTTGACCTTGACGCCGATCGCTTCACCCGTCTGCTTGGCAAGGGTCGTGGCTGCCGGTCGCGAAGGCGGGAACGGTTCTATGCCTGGATCATGAACCCCGGAGTGATCGAAATCCGGCAGTGGATTGGGGACGTTCTTGTAATAGACGAGGTGGCGCACCGCATCTTCCGCCGACATTGCGGCAAGCCGGTCGATTTCTTCGGGCGTGCCCCCGAAGCCGGCGCGCTCGAGCAAATGCGCGGCGCGCGCACGGTTCCAGTCCGATTCGCCGATCGGGCGAAGGTCTCCGGTCCAGGCAGCGGGCCCGGCGGCTGGTGACGCTGCGCTGGCCGGCAAGGCGATCGCAAGCAACAGGGCAGGCCAGAGTTTCAGTATGCGTTTGCGACTCGGCTTCATCGTGTCACTCCAAATTGGGCGTAACCGGCACGAGCGACGCAAGGGGGCCGTGCCAATCGGTGGTTGAAAGTCCCTCAGCAAACGATTCTACCGTCTGCCGAGAGCGCTTAAGATCAGGATTATCATTATTTCCGGCCCCTGCCGTTGTCAGGCTTGGATGCGTTCCAGAGCGGATCGCATGCCGGCCGGGATGGCGGCGGCCTTCCGCGTGTTGCGGTCGACGTAGACATGCACGAAGTGTCCTTGCGCGGCGGCAGTTTCATCATCGTTGCGAAACAGGCCGATCCCGTAACGAACGCTGCTGGTCCCGAGTTTCTCCACGCGCAAGCCCGCGTGTACGACATCGGGAAAGGTGACCGGCGCGAAGTAGTTGCACTTTGTCTCGACTACCAGGCCGATGATGAGGCTGGTTTCGATGTCGAGGACGCCCTGTTCGATAAGGTACTGGTTGACGGCGGTGTCGAAGAACGAATAGTAGACGACGTTGTTAACGTGCGCGTAAACGTCGTTGTCCATCCAGCGCGTCGGGATCGCCTGAAAATGCGGGTAGTCGTCTCGTGTGGCGGGCTGGGGGCGGGACATTGTGCTCGTTTGGCTCCGAACTGGTTGGCGGGGAAACGTATGGCCCGGAGTGTGCCCGAACCCCTGAGTCAACGCCCGCTTGCCCCATCGGCGTCGCCGGGCGGTGTTCTCATCTGCTTCCAGTTTAATGCAAGTAACCCCGCGGTCACGACTACGGCCATGCCGAGGAACGACCCGGCGTCGGGGAAATCGCGAAAAGCAATATAGCCGAGCAGGGTCGACCACAGCAGTTGCGAATAGGAAAAAGGCGCCAGCGCCGCCGGCGAAGCGTGTTCGACGGCACGGATCAGCAGGTAGTGGCCGTATCCGCCGAGCACGCCCATGCCGAACATCATTACCGCTTGCAGCACGGTGGGCGTTTGCCAGCTCAGCGGTAACGCGGCGGAGGTGACGATGCCGCCGACCAGCGCCGTGTAGAACAGCGTCGTATATGCATGATCGTGGCCCGACATCCGGCGCGTAACGATCTGGTAGACGCTGAACAGCACGGCGGTCAGCAGCGGGAAGACCGCTGCCGGCGTAAACAGCGCGCCGCCGGGCCGGATGATGATCAGGACACCGGCAAAGCCGAGCAGGACGGCAATCCATTGGCGCGCGCTTGCGCGCTCGTGCAACAGCCAACCGGCGAGCAGCGTCGTCATGACCGGGCCGACGAAGCTGATAGCGGCGGCTTCGGCCAGCGGAAGGTATCGCAGTGCCGTATAGAAACTCAGCGTGCTGGCAACCAGCAGCAGGCCCCGGGCCAACTGCAACCCGGGCCGTTTGGCGCGAAACAGCCTGCTGCCCATGCGCGGCCACAGTAGCGCGACGGTAACGATGAGGTGCACCGCGTAGCGAGCCCATATGAGTGCGCCGATCGGGTAGTCCGAGCGCAGCATGAACTTGGCGAGCGTGTCCATCGCGGAGAACATGAACACCGCGGCGACGATCAGCGCAATGCCGCGCCGGGTATTGTGGTCATGAGTGATTGCGGTGTTCTCCTGCAGTACTCATACCGGCATCGTTCGCGCCACAACAGGCAAGGTAATTGCCTGTCCGGTACGGTGGCGAAATGCACTTCGGGCAGCGGCGATCCGGGTAAAAGGCCGCATCGCCGAACCGGGCGCAATCCGTGTCAAAAAAATCCGGCCGGGACTGACCAATGAGGTTATTCTGCAAACTCAGGTTGCCATGGACCAGCGCTTTGCGGGTGCTGGCGGTGCGACTGGCGAGACTTTCCGGTTTGCCGGCGCATTCGGGGTGTTTGAGCGTTGTGGCACGCGGATACGGGTCGGTACGGAACGGGATGAATACATTGCGAACGCGAAAAGCCTTTTCGGTATCCGCGTGCGCGGCAGTCGCGCAGTTGAACGCCGCGGCGTTTCCGCCGGTCAGTGCTGCCAGTTTCCGGAACTTGCCGGCCTCGATCAACCCCGACCACGCGAATGCGGGAACGAATACCTCGTATCCCTTGCCGGAGTCGCACCGTCGCGCACGCCGCGCGGGCAGGGCGGCCGTCGCTTGCTGTCGGTCCAGATTCCCGGTTGGCAATTTCAGTACTGCACCAGCGCGTAAAAAAATGACGCGGACTCTAGCACAGAAGGTTATGTCCTGATGCAGGTATTGCTCGCACTCGATCAGGGTACGACCAGTTCTCGCGCAATGGTATTCAACGACTCGGCGGGCGTGGCTGGCGTTGCGCAACGGGAGATGACGACGAATTATCCGCGTGCGGGCTGGGTTGAGCAGGACCCGCGGCAGATATGGTCAACCCAGCTGGAAACCGCGCGTGCAGCATTGGATGCTGCCGGTGTCAAAGCCGCCGACGTTGCCGCAATCGGCATTACCAACCAGCGCGAAACGACGCTGCTGTGGGACCGGGAATCGGGCGAACCGGTCGGTAACGCGATCGTCTGGCAAGACCGCCGCACCGCCCCGGACTGCGAGCGGCTGCGTGGCAGGGGCGCCGAAGGACTGGTCACGAGCCGAACGGGTTTGCTCATCGATCCTTATTTTTCCGCTACCAAACTCGCCTGGTTGCTGGAACATGTCGACGGTGCCCATGCGCGCGCACAAGCCGGGCAACTCGCATTCGGTACGGTGGATGCGTGGCTGATCTGGAATCTGACCGGCGGGCGGGTTCATGCTACTGACGTGACCAATGCGTCGCGCACGTTGTTGTTCAATATCCATACGCGCGACTGGGACGACGAGTTACTGGAGTTGTTCCGCGTTCCGCGCTCGCTGTTGCCGCAAGTGGTGGACTCGTCGGGAATATGTGCCGAGACTGACCGTTCGGTATTGGGCGCGTGCATACCGATCGGCGGCATTGCCGGGGATCAGCAGGCGGCGCTGTTCGGACAGCAGTGTGTCAGGCGGGGCATGGTGAAGAACACCTACGGCACCGGCTGTTTCATGCTGATGCAAACGGGAGACCAGCCGATCAGTTCGCGCTCGAGGCTGTTGACGACAGTGGCCTGGAAAATCGGCGAGCGGGTCGATTACGCACTCGAGGGAAGCGTTTTTGTCGGTGGTGCCGTCGTGCAGTGGCTGCGCGATGGCCTTCGATTGATACGTTCCTCGGGTGAAGTCAATGAGCTTGCCGCAAGCGTAGCGGACAACGGCGGGGTATATTTCGTGCCGGCGTTCGCCGGGCTGGGCGCGCCGCACTGGGACCCGCTGGCCCGTGGCACTGTCATCGGCCTGACCGGCGGCAGCCGCGCCGGCCATCTGGCGCGCGCGGCGATCGAGTCCATTGCGTATCAGACGGCGGACATACTGCAAGCCATGGAGGCGGATTCGGGCATCGAGGTGACGGAACTGCGTGTAGACGGCGGGGCCAGCCAGAGTGACCTGTTGCTGCAGTTTCAGGCCGACATGCTTGGCGTGCCCGTGGCGCGCCCGAAAAATTATGAGAGTACGGCGCTTGGCGCCGCTTCCCTGGCCGGGCTCGCCGCAGGCTTCTGGCCCGACGCAGGCGTGCTCGAGCGACACTGGCAGCTTGATCGGCGCTTTGAGCCGGAGATGCCACCGGACCAGGCTGACAGGCTCAAGTCGATGTGGCACCGTGCCGTTGCGCGCGCTCGCGACTGGGCGCGTGACGCGGATGCAACTGCAAACTGATTCTCGAGGTGACTCCGTCATGACCGCACCAATTGACGCCTTGCTCCAGGACCTGAACCGGGGAAAGGCCGCGCACGGTAGCGCCTGATGGCAAAGATCGCGATCTTCAATCAGAAAGGCGGCGTCGGAAAGACGACCACGTCGCTCAATCTCTGTGCCGCGCTGGCGCGACAGGGTTACAACCCGTTAAGCATCGACCTCGACCCGCAGGCCCACCTTTCCTATGTTTGCGGGGCGCGCGTCGACAACCCCGAGGATTCGGTGTTCAGCTTCTTCGACCAGGCCAAACCGCTCACGCAGTTGATTCGACCGGCGCATGGCGGCTGGCTGGTCATCCCGGCCCATTTCGAACTCTCCAAGGTTGACACCAAGTTCGGCAAGGGCCCCAACGTTCTCAATCGTCTGAATCTCGGGATCGTCAAGGAGAACCTCAACACCGGGCGGCCGATCCTCATTGACTGTTGCCCGATGCTTGGCGTTCTGAGCCTGTCCGCGATCCTCGCGTCGGACCGGGTGCTGATCCCCGTGTCTACGGACTATCTCGCCGTGCAAGGCGTCATCGCTGTGGAGAAAACCCTCAGAGCCCTGGAACACGTCCTCAAGCGGCGGGTAAATCGCCGCTACGTAGTGACGCGTTTTGACTCGCGCCGCAAGATGTCGCACGACATTTTCAGTTCGCTCAAGGACCGCTACGGCGATGAAATCTGCTCAACCCGGATTTCCGAGAACGTGGCCGTCGCGGAAAGTCCCGCTTCCGAAAAAGACGTGTTCTCGCACGCGCCGGGTAGCCGCGGGGCAGCCGATTACGACGCCCTGATGCGCGAGTTGATCGAAACCGGGTTTATCGAGAGCCGTGACCCGGCAGACGTCGCGACCGACGCTCAACCGGGCGAATGAAGGAATAAGCCGGCCGGGCCGCAGCTTGTTCCTGGCTTTTTCCGGCAGGCCCGACGCCGAAGCAACTGCCGCCGGCGACGATACGCTCGCTCCCGGAAGCCCGCGTCAGTCCTTGTCCTCGGGCGTGCGCGAAATCATGGAAATGATGTTTTCGAAGTTGATGTCGTCCTCGCGCACGGTGGGGAGCACTTCCCTGCATTCGAGGATCTCGCAGTGCGGGTACATTTGCGTGATCCGCCGCTCCGCCTCGCTACGGTCGCGCGCCTGAACGAGCAGGTTGTCCACCGGCAGCCCGCTGCGCGTACGGATTTTCAGTGCGAACTTGATCATCTGGGTGGGGGGCGTCATCCGGGCGATTCTAGCGGCTGGCGCCGCGGCGGGCCAGCGGGGCAACCGCAGGCTGGCTTGTAAGGCCCGTGACAACCGCTGGCGCGGCGTTAGAATAGGCATCTAGCGCTTTTGGGCAGAATCGCGGTCACTCCGTATGTCGCCCGGTCAGGAAATCAATCGGCCAGAGTTGTGCTGCTGCAAACGGCTAACGCGGTTAGCGCGCTTGTTGCATTTGGCGCCGGACAGCCCGGTGGGCTGGGGTCTGCGACCAAATCCGATCCGGAATCATCTGCTGGCGGCTTGCGTCGCGAGCGGCCGTGATTTCCACCAGGCGATGCGACGGGTTTCAGGAGTTTCGGCATCTGCTAGGCTTCAATCCATGCGTATCCCGTGGTTTCGGATGCGCGGCAATATTTTGGAAGGTGAATACTATGTTTTCTTCGTTACGTCGTTATTCGGTTGTGCTGCTGGCTTTGATCCTGACCGCGAGCCTTGCCGCATGTTCGAGCACGAGCACGAGTTCCGGAGCCAGTCGCGCGACAACGACCGAAGGCGCGACGGCAGGCCAACAGCAGGCAGCCGAAGATGTGCAGGAAACGGCGGATGCCGCGGACGCGCCATCGGACGCGCAAGCACCCGTTGAGCCGCCGGTGATACAGCAGCTCGACGCAGAGTCCGACGAGGCTTCTGCCGGCACGGAACCGGAGACCGGTGCCGTCGACGAAATCGCCGTTTTCCCTGAACAGCGTTACGAAATCCCGGCGGAAGACGCCATGGAGGGCGACAGCGAGGCGGCAGCGGAAATCGAACGCCTGCGGCGTGAGCTTGCGGCGACCGAGTCGGAACTCGACCGGATGCGTGATGAGCAGACCGCGCCGGACTACGAGAGCGGGCAAGCCGGTTCTTCGGCGGGCGGTGCGGAACGGGGTGGTGCGTCCACCGGCGAAGCCGGGCAGGATGACTACGCGGATCGCGCGGATTCGTCCGGCGATGCGGATGCAATGGACGGGGCTGCGTCCGGTGGATCGGGCGTGTCTGGCGGTGAAGCGGACCTGCCCGGAAAACCGGCCGAGTTCAGCATCTATTTCGGCTACGACGAAAGCAGCTTTGACAGTCGCTTCGAACCCGTCATCGTAGCGCATGCCGAATTTCTGATGGCAAACCCCGGGTTGCAAGTCGAGATTCAGGGTAATTGCGATGAACGGGGCAGCCGCGAATACAACATCGCTCTGGGGCAACGGCGCGCCGAGGCAGTCAGGCGCGCGCTCGAGTTACTGGGTGTCCGGGGCGATCGCATCAACACGGTGAGTTTCGGCGCGGAAAAGCCGGTCGCTTTTGGCAGGGACGAGGACAGCTATCGCTTGAACCGCCGTGCTGACATTGTTTACTGAAATGCCGGTTTCGTCGCAGCGGTCAATTGTTCTCGCGGCGTCGCGCCGGTCCGGTACCGGCGGCCGGACCGTGGCGCAAAGGACCTCTGGCGCACCGCTCACGATTGGGGCGGCTCCAGTGCAACCGGTTTTGACGAGACGGGCGCGATGCGCCCACGTGACGAAGTTGTCTTTCGCTGTCTTGCTGGCGGGAATGGTCGGCCTTGCCGGCTGTGCACCGGCCGGTGTAAGCAGCAATCGCTCCCTGGGTGCTTCGCAACGGGCGCCGGCAGAACCGGCAGAAGTGGTGGTGGTCCAGGCGGAGCCGGACCCGGAACAGGCCCGGGCGGACGAGGTGCGCCGTCAGCGGCGTGAAATTGCACAACTACGCGAGCAGCTTGCTGCCGATCGCAGCCGGAACGAGGCAGAGACGGCGCGCGCCGAGGCTGCGGCACTCGAAGCGCAAGCGAGTATCACTGCACTGCAAAAGGAGTTGGCAGAAGTCCGGACACGGGCAGACACCGCATCCGCCCAGTCGAACCAGGCGTTGGCGACCGCGACGGAATTCCTCTCCAACCTGGTGGCCGCGCGCGAGGAGCAGCGGGTCAGCGTCGAACGCAACCTGCAAAGCTTCAACGCGCTGGACCGCCGGCTCAGGGAAACGGAGGGCCGTATCTCGGAGGCCGATCAGCGGCGCCAGGCCGATCTGGCGCAAACGGGCAGCCGTTCTGCGGAACTGGAGTCCGGTCTGCAGCGCACAGATCAGGGCCTGGCACAACTGCGTTTGCAACTCGCCGATCTGATCAGGGAGAACGAGCGCACGCGCGCCGCGATCGACTCGGGTCCGATGTTGCGGATGCTGCGCGATCTCGAGGCGACGCAACACGAGACCACGATATTGCGTGGTCTTGTTGAGGAGTTGCAGCGCGAACAACAGGAAAGCCGCAAACGCCTGCAAGACTATTACGTGGATCTCGATACGCGCATCCAGGCGTTACAGGACAGGCAGCGAGAGCAGCGGCCGGACGACGTCCAGGGCTTTGGCGGAGACGGTGATCCTGCCCCCGGCGCAACTTCCGCTCTGGACTCCCGGGGTGACGAAGCAGCCGGCGATTTGTCTGATGACATCCTGAAGTCGGGCGAACTAGGTCAATCGGCGGGCGAGTTGCTGGAGGCGTTCGAGGAAGAGTTGCAACGGCAGGGCATCGAGGATGGGTTGGCGGCACCAGCGGATGCCGCATCGCCGGAGGCGATTTCCGGTGATGCCACTGCCGCGATAACCTCCGCCCGGGATGCGGATGCCGGCGGCGGTTTCCCCGCAACGCAGGACTCCGAAAGCGTACCCGGCGTTGTCAGTACCATCGACTCGACGCCGGCGGTGATGTTCGACCACGGGGATGCCGGCGAGACGGGTTCGGGCACGGGCGCGGACCTCGTCGAACCCCTGCCTGTGACAACGCATGGGGTCATCATCACTGACTGGACCGCCGGCTCGCTGCTGGCGTTGCCGGACAGCGCCCTGGAGTAGCTTGCCGGGTGGTCCGCATTGAACAACACCGTTGCATTGATACGACCGTCCGGCGGGGTTGTCTCGCCGCG
>Ga0209536_100005278_pt1 | contig 20139 bp, 20 predicted proteins | sample DeeMarSeWOR28_12_FD_187461 | JGI IMG/M metagenome (GOLD analysis project Ga0209536, IMG submission 187461) | Marine sediment microbial communities from White Oak River estuary, North Carolina - WOR-2-8_12 (SPAdes) (version 2) | ecosystem: Environmental > Aquatic > Marine > Intertidal zone >...
CCTTACGCAAGGCCGTTAAAGACGCAATTGACCAAGGATCAGATCGGGTTGGCATTAGCACATCCAAATTGCAGGAACGGTTCATTACTGAAGAAAACGCAGAGGGGATGAAGAAATATTACGACGATATTTACCCCAAATATTTGGACAAGTTTGCAAAGAAGTACGGATCAAGCGTTAAGCAAACAGAAATTCCTGTTGGTGAAGAGGTAAAGATATTTACCGTCCGGATCAAAATACGGGTTACTATCGTTATAATATCCACTCGTAACCTGATGCCGGATGCCCTGTCCGGAATCGTATATAAAAACCGTACCGCTACGGTTCTCAAGTCCTCTGGAATAGGCAAGCCATCGGCTGTCGGAAGACCAGCTCACCTTAAAATTGGCCAAGGCTCCATGGGTCATCCATAATCCCTGATCGACATCCAATGTTCTGTTTTTTTCAATATCATAAATTTTTATCCGCTTTGTCTGATCAATAAAGGCGATTTTTTTACTGTCCGGTGACCAGTACAACTGGTACCGGAAACCCGGACCATAGGAGGTCAGTTTTTTACTGGTATTCTGTTCCAGGTCATACAACTCGAGTTCATATTCGCCGCTTTCATCACTCCAATAAGCCAGGAACTTACCATTTGGCGACCATGCAGGATACCTTTCCGCATATCCGGACGTGTTGGACAGGTTTTTTACATATCCATGTTCGGCAGGTACCGAAAACACCTCCCCCCTGGCATTCACTGCCACACGTTTCCCATCCGGAGAGATGGATGCCGCCATCATATTCGAGGCAACTTTTTCATTTCTTGGGGATAAGTCTTTCAAATCAGTGACTACGGTAATATTAACTACTTCGTACTGATCGCTGGAAAGATTAAGTAAATACAATTCGCCTCCAGCCTCAAATACGATATTTTCAGGACCTATGGAGGGATAATGTACATCGTAATCGGTGAAGGTCGTTACCTGCTTTTCCTGTTGGGTGGTCAGGTCATAAGACCAGATATTCAATCTTTTTTCTGCTCCCCGGTCCGATAAAAAATATAGCTTGTTGTCATGCCACATTGGCAATTCTTCGTTCGCGTCGGTCACGCTTACATACGAGGAGGTGCTGTCCGACAGATTGAAAAGGATGATGTCCGGAGCCATTCCTCCCCGGTATCGTTTCCAGGTACGGCTGAGCCTGGATTTATCTGTGTAAGCAATCTGGTTTCCATCGGGTGACATGCTGCCAAATTCAGCGTAGGGTAAGGGTAGTTTTTCAGCCAATCCACCGTTGAGCGGGATCAGATAAAACTGGTTGAACCGCTGGCGGCCGCTCTGCCTGGAGGAGGCAAAGATAATCTTATTGCCTTCCGGATGCCAGTCCACCACCCGGTCGGTCATCCCGTGATAGGTAAGTCGCTCAGGTAATCCACCCATTGCTGGAAGCACATAGATATCCATATTCCCATTATAATTTCCACTGAAGGCTATCTGAGATCCATCCGGCGAAAATTTAGGGAATATTTCCTCACCGGCCGGCGAACTCAATTTGACGGCCGTTCCTCCAACTATGGGTACAACCCAGATATCCCCGGCGTAGGAAAAAGTTATATGGGTAGCGGATACGTCCGGATACTGAAATAACCGGGCATCGATCTGAGCCTGCACGCCTGAAAAGGCTGTACCCAATAAGCAGATTAAAATAATTGTAAATCTTGATTTCATATTTCGGCTAATTTTATGGTCATTTAAATAAACCCGCCAAGATAACCCATATTTGATAAAATGGGAGAAGATTCGTTCGGATTGAACCATTTTTTTATAAAAGGTTGATTTTTTTTTCAATCGGTATTTTCCGAATTGCTCTTTTCGGAATTCATTCTTTCGAGATTTTTTTCTCTGCGTTGTAACCCTGGATTATCTGTTGTTTACCCCTCGTGGCAAATTGCCCCTCAAATGGAAATATCGTATCGTTGGGAAGGGCTATAATATCCATCAGTTGTCCTTAAATCAGAAGGGCTTCCTCTTTGCTTTTGCAGATTTCCTGAAATATATGGTCTGAATAAGTCGCTTCAAAGCTTACTTAGATCAGTGCGGCAATTAACCCTGATATAAATCCATTCTTATTATAACAGGAATGAAGCCGGAGTCGTTTTTTCAAGATCGCAAGATGATTAGTTAATACCACAGAAATACCCGATTGATTATCGAAACGTATTTTTCATAAGCCTGAGAAATGGAAAGGAAATATCATTTCAATAAAATTGGAGAATTCAAATCTAAAAAACTTCTGAAAAAAATGATATCTTCAGCCCGGTTAACTTTTTTGATATATTATGGAAAACAGATCAGCAGAGTCAATATATGTATTTTTACTTACACTCGTTGCCACACTGGGAGGATTATTGTTCGGATACGACACGGCCGTCATATCCGGGGCAGTAGGTTCCCTGCAATCTTTCTTTATCGATTCCCTGTTTTCCGACCCGGAAAAGGCGATTCGGGTAATGTGGGAATACCGGCTTACCGTGATTGCCGTAATCCTGATTCTATCTTTTGCTGTAGGTGGCATTTTCATAAAGCTGTTTGGGAAAAATCGCGGGCTATTCGGATCGGTTCTTCTGCTGGTATTTTTAATATTGATACTGATTTTTAATTTCAGTGAAGAAGCCTTCCTGGATGAAGAAACCGCAAATTCAATCAAAGGATTTACCATTTCGAGCGCGTTGGTCGGGTGTATCCTCGGTGGCACGCTGGGTGGATTCATCAGTCGTGTATTGGGAAGAAAAAATGGCCTGATAACCGCGGCTGTATTATTTACCCTATCGGCCATCGGATCTTCCATCCCCGAGAAAATGAATATTTTCGGTGTAGAAAACATCATTGCATTTATTATCTTCCGCATTATCGGAGGGATCGGTGTCGGATTGGCCTCCATGTTATCGCCGATGTACATCGCCGAAATCGCACCGCCGTCCATCCGGGGCAAACTGGTCTCATGGAACCAGTTCGCCATAATTTTCGGAATGTTGATTGTCTATTTCGTAAATTATTCCATTGCCTTACAGGGAAATGACGACTGGCTGGTCGCTACAGGCTGGCGTTGGATGTTTGCATCGGAAACCCTGCCGGCATTGATATTTCTTTTTCTGTTGCTCTTTGTCCCGGAAACACCCAGGTATCTCGTTATGAAGAACCAGGAACAAAAGGCCTTAATTCTGCTTAAAAGGCTGGGGAATCCTGAAAAGGCCCATCAAGTGCTGGCAGAGATCAAGGAAACCCTAAAGATCAAGGATGCCCCCTGGCTTTCCTACGGAGGATTGCTTATCATCATCGGAATTTTATTATCGGTTTTCCAGCAATTTGTGGGCATCAACGTGGTTTTGTACTATGCTCCTGAAATATTCAGGAATATGGGGAGCCAGACCGACATCTCCCTGCTTCAGACCATCATCGTCGGTGCAGTAAATCTTACTTTTACCATAGTGGCCATTTACACGGTCGATAAATTTGGAAGGAAGCCCCTTCAGATCATCGGCGCGTTAGGTATGGCCGTCAGTATGTTCGCTCTTGGATTTTCATTTTATCTGAAAAGTGTAGGGTTGGGTTCCCTGATCTTCATGCTTACCTATACCGCCTCGTTTGCCATGTCCTGGGGGCCGGTAACCTGGGTATTACTCAGTGAGATATTCCCGAACCGGATCAGGGGAGCCATGTCCATTGCGGTTGCGGCCCAATGGATTGCCAATCTTATCATTTCCTGGTCATTTCCGATGATGAATGACAATACCTGGCTTACCGGAAAATTTAACCATGGATTTGCCTTCTGGATATATGGGGTGATGGGAATCCTGGCGGCCTTTTTTGTATGGCGACTGGTCCCGGAGACAAAAGGGAAATCCCTCGAAGAAATGGAAAAGATCTGGTCTTGAGATGAATCCGGAATAAAAACTTCTTACTCATCCACGGAACATTCAAGCATCCAAATCAGCCAGTTTTAAGAAAATTATTTATCAGAATTGAAAAAAAAGGGATCCCAATAGTGGCATCCCTTTATATCAGCAACCCGATTGATTAGGTAAAGATAATCTGGGTGCCCTCTCCTCCACACATTTCGTAAAATTGACCCACGGTTATAATATCTTTCACATGTTCGCTCAGATCTTCTTTTTCCAGTCCAAACATATCCGCCGCAAGTTTACAAGCATAGATCTCGCCTCCGCCGGCAGTGATCATATCCATAAATTCATCCACCGGTGGAATATCGAGCTTTTCCATCTGTTTTTTCATCATGGTCGAAACGCCGGCCTCCACACCGGGCAACATACCGAGGAGGGATGGAAAGGGAAGTCCGCCAGGCATGCGCATGGCCGGATTCCCAACCGTTGATGTATGCAATTTGTTCATTTGACTCTTGGTAATAGCATCCAAACCGAAGAAAGTAAAGAATAACCTGGCTTCAATGCCTTCCATGACAGCTCCATTGGTCATCACCAACGCAGCATATACATCCTCGATTGATCCTTTGGCACATATGATGCATACCTTTTTTAAAGGTTTTTCCTCCTTAACTTTTTTCGTTATCGGTTTTTCAAGAACTTGTTCTTCCATATCCGTATCTATTTAAATTAATATTAAAATGATGAAAAATTATACACAACTTGCCGGTTTTGGAATGCCGGCGATCCGGCTCGATTTTTTCAGCGGGCCACCAGGGAAAAGTTGATAAAGTCCTTTTATATCAACGATTCCAGAATTTCCTACCTTCCGGATCGTCAGCTGTTCTCCCGCCGCATGCTTTTCACGTAAATAATTCAACACTTCAAAATGTTTGTCGGTCAATTCAATGCCTTCTTCCGACGCAATCGTTCTTGCTATTTCTTCATTCCATTGTGCCGGATCGGTCATATATCCTTCTTCATTAAAATCAACTGCAATTCCTGCAAAATTTACTTGTCCCATGATTAATTTTATTTTAATTGTTTCTCTACTTGTTTATTTGAATTCACATTATCTTCTGAAATATTTTTCAGGAAAGTCATGATAAAACCAATGCCCCGCCTCAATTCGGGACTTCTTAGTTCTTTAAAGGCTCTCCACATGGAATACTCTTCTACCTGGTCCACATCCAATTTCTTATAAACATTTACGGCATTATTCATCGCCTGGAGCATTTCAGGCTGGGTCATGTTCTTCACCGTTTCCAGGATAGTTACTATATTATCTGCCAATAGCTTTACATCCTCAGCCGTAAAATGGGTAACGATATTATCTATTATTTTAGCAAGTGCCTGGAAAAACTCAAAATACCCTTTCCGTTCCAGGTCATGCATTTTTTTAATACCATCAAGCCCCATCTGCCGGACAACCGGGCCCGCATCGTTCGCCAGATCCATCAGGCTTTCGGCGGCCTGTAACATTTCATTCAACGTACCGGCATTTCTCAACAATCTGAAAAATAGGTTTTTTAATTGTTCGGTATCCACCTCCACTCCCGCATGATCCAATTCATCTACGGTGGCTTTAAACAGGTCATTTCCTATAAAATTCAAATCGGTGAATAAATCCTCCAACGCCTGGCGCTTTTGACGCTGTACTTCAAGTTCCTCCAGTACCCGGTCTAATTTTTGATTGATGCTGTCTATCTGATGCTGTATTTGCGTCCCGTTCTGTTTGACTAATTCTTCCATCGTTTCCTGGTTCGTTTATAGTTTCTTCCCTGCCATGGTCATCTCCGTATCAATGGGCATATCCTTGCCTTTCAACAAAATATGCCAGTAAATCCATCTGAAAAGTAATTTTCCATAATGGTTCATCCGGGATTCCTTCAATAGACCAAAAGGTCCCAGTCCTGGGAAAGGAAAGGATCCGGGCAAAGGTTCGGTATCATAATTAAAATCAATCAGCGTACCTTTTCCATATCCTGTTTCAATGTAACAATTTGCGTGACCATCAAAACTGGCAGTGAAAGGCCTGTTTTCTATGGCCGCCAACAGATTCTGATGTAATATATCCGCTTCGAAGTGGGCTACCGAACCCGCTTTGGATGTGGGCAGGTTGGTTGCATCTCCGATTACAAAAATATTTTCGAACTTATCCGACTGCAGGGTATGTTTATTGGTAGGCACGTAATTCAAATCATCTCCCATTTCACTCCGCTGGATCATTTTATCTCCCATATTCACCGGAATACTGACCAGGCAATCGAAGGGGATCTCCTGCTCGTCATAAGAAATGATCTTCTTGTTTTCATTATCAACCTTTTCCAGGTAAAAATCCGGAATTACATTGATGTTCTTGTCATCCAGCATCCCCCCCAGCATTTTGGATGCCCTGGGTTTTGTGAAGGCGCCGGATAAGGGAGTTACGTAACTGATTTTCACCTTGTCCCTTAATCCTCTTTCGGCAAAAAATGCATCGGCAAAAAAAGTAAATTCAAGAGGAGCTACCGGACATTTATAAGGCATATCTGCAATATTGATCACCAGATGGCCGCCTTTCCAGGTTTTAAAGAAATTGGCGAGGGACAAAGCACCTTCTATCGTATAAAAATCAAAGATCTGCTTATACCACAGAGAACCTTTGAGTCCCGGAGTCTCATCGGGCATTGTTTTCGTACCGGTCGCTATGATTAGAAAGTCATACTTCAAGGCAACCCCGTCTTCCAGGATTACCTGATTCTCATCGGGAGCTATCCGTTCAATAGCCGAATAGATAACATTCATACCTACTGGGAAAAAATCCCCTTTAGGTTTCACCACATCTCTTTCCTTATACATTCCAAATGGAATAAATAGAAATCCCGGTTGGTAATAATGAGGCTTAAACTGATCTACTATGGTTATATCCCATTCTTCACGCGGAAGATCTTTTCTCATCTTGTTGGCCATAATCGTACCCGCTGTACCACCTCCCAGTATTAAAAGTTTTTTCATTTTTAACATTTTTTGGTTTTATTCATTCGTTTGCTCGGTCTGGAAATTTATTCCCAGCCGATATAATCGAATCTTTAGTACTAAATACGTGGATGTCCGTGAATTTGAGTTATTTTTATACATGACAAATATCATATATGATATATATCACATGATCTGTGGGAATTTTAAACCTGATCGCGATGCCTGAAGTACTCAATACAGCCAATTGTAATGAATGTGCCTTTCGTTCGGTTTTATTTGAAAATCTGAATGAAGAAGAACTGGAATACCTCAATTCATTTAAAGTCGAAAAAAAATTCGAAAAAGGGGAATCCATCGTAGAGGAAGATGATCCGATCAATGAATTCCTGTACCTGAAAAAAGGATTGGTGAAGCTTTTCAAAGTCGACCGGAACGGGAGAGAACATATCCTGAGCATTGCACGGCCCCTGAATTTTGTCGGATTCCTCAGTGTATTTTCAAATGAGAAATATCAGTATTCGATCAAGGCGGTGGAAAATTCCATTGTATGTTATATTGAGCTTAAACCCCTCAAGGAAATCCTGGTTCAGAATGGTCTTTTTGCCATGGAGGTCCTGGAAAAATTAAATAAAATAACAGACGATATCCTGGGTAACCGGTTGAATATATGTTCAAAACAATTGCGAGGTCGTATCGCCTTTATCCTCTTGTATTTCGCTAAAGAGGTTTATTTCAATCCTAAATTCGATCTCCCCCTTTCCAGAAAGGAGATTGCCGATCTGATCGAAATGAGTACCGAAAATGTCATTCGCATCCTTTCGGAGTTCCGAAAAGACCAGATTGTTTCGATCGATGGCAGTGAAATCGAAATATTGAATATGGAAGCCCTGGAAAGAATCAATAAATTTGGATGATCCAACGTCCGCTATTTGTTCCTTTATTAATTTTTTTTGGATGAAAAAACGAAACCGTTCGCTGAAAAGAACCATTTTTTTAATCTTAGCCATGATCATGGTATTCGGTTACTGTAATACGCCCGGCAGTTACGGCATATATGACATTACCCGGTATGGAGCAAGGCCTGACGGGACTGTCCAGACCAGGGCCATACAAAAAACCATCGATGAATGTCATGAAGGGGGTGGCGGGACGGTACGGATCCCTCCCGGTGAATTTATAACAGGTGCCATTCAACTCCGGAGTAATGTTTCATTAAAACTGGAAAACGGGGCTATCCTGAAAGGAAGTCTTGACACAGCGGATTATCGGATCAACGGAATATCTCACGGCATGATCTATGCACAAAATGAAAGGAATATCAGTATCCAGGGTCAAGGGATCCTCGACGGCAGGGGAACCGCTTTTATGATCGACGACAAGTCTCATGTTTCAGCTGATTTCGGTCGCGAATACACACGGCAGGGCGAAAATTTTATGCCGGATGATGTTGTTTTCGAGGATGGACCGGTGGCTTACGAATACCGTCCCGGAATGATGGTGGTTATTTTAAGATCGGAAAATATTTCCATCCGAGAGGTAACTTTCAAAGATTCCCCGGAATGGACGATCCGGTTTGGAGAATGTGATGGCGTATTGGTGGAAGGCATTTCCATCTATAACAATTTAATGGTGCCTAACAGTGACGGCATTCATTGTACTGCTTCCAGGAATGTCCGCATATCCAATTGCGATATCAGGGCCGGGGATGATGCAATCATTGTCACAGGCTTTCCCAACGACATAGGGGTTCATGGGGATCAGGAGGCACGCGATAAAGGTCTGTCAAAAGAACGTTTGGGAAATTCATCCGGATATGCTGAAAATGTGACGGTTTCCAATTGCCTGTTGCAATCCAGGTCGGCAGGGATACGTGTTGGTTATGGAACGGTCCCCATCCGGAATTGCGTATTTGAAAACATTGTGATCTATGATTCGAATCGTGGGATCGGCGTATTTGCCAGGGATGCTGCGGATATCAGCAACCTTCTGTTTACTAACATCATTATACAAACCCGGTTACATTCCGGCCACTGGTGGGGAAATGGTGAACCGGTTCATGTTTCGGCGATTCCGCAAAACCACGACGTACCCGTAGGAAAGATATCCGGTATCCGTTTCCGGAATATTACAGCACGCGCAGAAACGGGGGTATTAATTTATGCCTACGAGGATGGATTGGTAGAAAATATCCATATTGAGAACACGGATCTAGCCATTTCTCCAGGAAAAAATGCAGCCGGTTATGGAGGGAATATTGATCTCCGGCCTGCATTCAGTCCTGCTTACGCCATTTTTAAGTACGATCTTCCGGGAATGTTGATAAAAAATATCCGGCATGTTGAGATCGAAAATTTTGATCTCACCTGGGAGGGCAATATTCCCGGATATCACAACCATGGGATCGGGATCGAAGGATCCAGTGATGTATTGATCGGGGAATTTTCAGGAAGGGAACCTCACCAGGGTAAGGAAAATGCAGCCGTTTCGATAATTGAAAGTAATCATATCCGGATAAGGAACAGTTTCGCCAAACCGGGCACAGGCACCTTTGTTTTAATCAAGAATGACCGGGGTAACCACAGGATCGAAAATAACCTGACCGAAAATGCTCAGATAAAAATCAGACGGTATTAACTGGCTTTATTTGCTGGTTGAAAAGAGCAAAAATAATCCATATCTTGTGTGTTTTTCTAATTAAAAACATTTGGGAAACATGACGGATAAAATACTAACCCTTCATCCGGAAGGTAAAAAAGGAGTCAATATTGATGCAGATAAATATCAGATCGTCCGGGACACGCTGTCGGCCATTCTCAAAGAACACGCTGAAATATCCTACCAGGAAATGAATAAACTGGCAGTATCCCGGTTAAAAGGTCATTTTAGGGGCAGCGTTCCCTGGTATGTGGTAACCGTAAAACTTGATTTGGAGGCCAGGGGTGTAATTGAACGGATTCCGGGAACCCTTCCGCACAGGATCCGATTAAGGAATTAAAAAATCTTATAGTGAACCAATCTGAAACAGATCTAAGGCATGAATAGCAGAAGAGAATTTCTTAAAAAGGCAGGCGCCGGAATGGGTACCTCTTCCTTCAGCAGTTTAATTCCCATGATAACCGGGCAGAAGAACAACCATCCGGATAGTTTACCTAATTCCGGATCCGAAAAACCTTATTTTATTGATCCATTGCCCGAATACGTTAAGGAGGATACGGAAATTCTGAAAACAGGAATATGCCAGGTATACACCGAACCCTGGGATATCGAAAATAACTTAACGCGAACCGTGTCAGCCATCGAGGAAGCTGCTGCCAAGGGAGCCGAAATTGCGGTAACCCCGGAATGTGTTATCCATGGATATTCCTGGGACGATACTCTTGGAAAGTCCGCTTCTTTCCGGAGCAGGCTTTTTGATGCCGCGGAAGATCTGGATGGCGCACGATTATCGGTCATAAAAAATACTGCCGTAAAGCTGGGCATCTATGTTCTGATAGGATTTGTTGAAAAAGGATTAAATAAAAAAATCCACAATACAGCCGCACTGATTTCACCACAGGGAACTTACATTCATGTTTACAGGAAGGTTCATTGCCGGCATTTTGAGAGTATAGATCACTGGGGATATTTTACTCCGGGCGACCGTTTTTTTTCCGATAATCTGAGGATTGGGAAAAAGGATTTTAATGTGGGTACAATGATCTGTTTTGACCGTGAAATTCCGGAATCTCTGCGGTGCCTGAGGGCGCTGAATGCTGAAATTGTATTATGTCCCCTGGCAACGGATACAAGTGATATGCTTCAGTATAAAAACCGGGCGGATAATGAACAGATCACCCGTATCCGTGCTACCTCAAATGAGTTATTCATTGCAGTAGTCAATCATGCCGGGCGGTTTAATGGCGGCAGTTTTATAGTAGGACCGATGGGCGAAGTTTTCTGCCGGCTTTCTGAAAAACCGGATGTAATCGTCTACGACGTGCCGGTAGGGGCCATCCGGAAAAATTTTCACAATGAACCACTTGGTTGGATGGGATGGGGATACCGGCGAGATGAAGTTTATAAAAAATACATCTGAGCCTAGTAAACCACATCGCTAATTATTATACCGGGAAAAGAACTTTCCTTAAGTAACCCCAATTATTCATACATTATCAAAAGACTGGAAATCATGCAGTATATAACTCATTTATATTCAACTGGCGCTCCGATCATCCCGAAATATCGGGATCGGGGTGCCGGATCATTTGGGAACGGTTATTGAATGTAGTGATCATAAAATTGATTCACGGGACGGATTCATCGGACGGAAGTAACTTCCGCCCGGGAGGTTTTTATATATTGCTGATTACCAGGAAATTGTGCTTAATCTCCCGATGAATATCGGGACTGCCGCCAGGCCTACCCACCGGTAGGCAGGCACGAAAAATTTATAAATTTTTCAGCTTAATTAGCCTGAAGTATTATATAAAAGTTTCATGATAGATCAGCAGGATCCCTGCCAGGGTGATTGAAAGATATAATAGGGAAACCGGGAAACCAATCTTCAGAAAATCCGAGAAACGATATCCCCCGGGGCCGTACACGATCATGTTGGTCTGATAGCCGATAGGTGTAAGGAAAGCACCGGATGCTGCATAGGCGATCCCAAGGTAAAACGGCATCGCCTCAATTCCCATCGTCTGACTCAGGCTGAGGGCAATCGGGAAGGTGATTGAAACGGCTCCTACATTCACGATAAATGAGGTCAGGAAGTTGGTAATAAGAATGATCCCTAACAGAATGGCAATTTTTCCATAGGGCGCCAGCAGGCTGATGATCCATCCAGCCACCAGGTGCCCTGCGCCTGAAAGGATCATGGCCTGCCCGACGGCAAGGGAAAGTACCAGGATCCCAACCAGATTAAAATCAATCTCACGGCGTATATCCTGCATGGTGAGCAGCCCAAATAATGCCATTATGGTGAAAATGATCAGCAGGGACGGAAAAAGTGCAAGCCCCTTGGTGACAAAGAGGATCAGTGCACAAATGAAAATCAACATCAGGGCATAGTACTTTTTTGGACCGGGTTCCGCGATCTGACGCACCTTGTTAATCACAAACATGTCGCGGTAAAGATCCATCCGATTCTGAAAATCCTTACCGGCGTACATAAGTAAGGTATCACTGGCATGAATTTCGATATCTCCTATTTTACCGGTGAGTTTTTCTCCGTTTCGATGTACTGCGATAAGCGCTGCATCGTATCGTTTCCTGAAATCCGCCTCTTTTACAGTTTTTCCGATAATTGGTGTGTATGTGGAAACAACCGCCTCAATTACATCAATTTTATCCTGGTGGTAATCCGAAGCTTTATCCGGAAGTATTATACCCCGCTCGGTATTGATCAGGTCCATGATATTTTTGGTATCGCCGGCAAAAAAAAGCACATCATCCCGTTCGATGGTTTCACTGGGATCAACCGGGGTAATTAATTTTTCGTTCCGTATGATCTCCACCAGATAAACACCTTTTAAATTTCGCAGACCCGCGTCTTTAACGGTTTTCCCGATAAGAGGAGACTTTGGCGAAAGCTTGGTTTCCAGCAGATACTGACGGTAATTTTTCGAAAAATCCCGAAGAGAATCCAGGCGGTTGGGTAACAACCGGTGTCCAATATAGGCAATAAACAGGATGCCGGTAACGGTTACGCCCAGTCCGATCAGCAGCAGATCATTGAATTTCAACTCCGCTTCCCCTGCTTCTTTCATAAAACCATTTAATACCAGCGTAGTAGATGTCCCGATCAGGGTGATCATCCCCCCCATGATGGTTGCATAAGATAAAGGAATCAATAGTTTCGAAGGAGCGATATTATTCTTTTGACCGTAATTGAATACATAAGGTGTCATCAGTGCAACCACAGGTGTATTGTTTATAAAGGAAGATATGATGGCAACATGCGACATCATCCGGATAAGAAAATTGCGGTAGGTTTTCGATTTTTTAAAGATAAGATCAAAAATAAGTTCAAGCCGGTAATTTTTCCTCAAACCGGCACTAATCAATATTAGTAGAATGATACTCACGATTGAACTATTAGAAAAACCGGCTAAAACTTCTCCCGAATCCAGAATGCCTGTGATCGTAAAAATGAGAACGGCCAGTAGAAAGCTGAGCGCAGGTTTTAATACTTCCTTATAGATCAGAATAAAGCTGACCAGCAGGATGATTAAAACAAAATAGGCTTTAAACTCTTCGGGCATGATGTCAGTATTATTAAAAAATCTGGATTCCGGGTTCTGTCAATTATAGAGATTTCTCCTTTCCCAAATAAATTCAACAAATGTATGATTTAGATCTTTTATTAGTGCGGATATTTATCTATTTAATTTTTAGGATTACCTGTAAAAAATGTGTTTTCAAAAACAAGGTAGAAAAGACAATTTAGTTTAAAGATAATCCTCCCGGAGCAATAGGGAAATTCAAATAGTTGCAGACCGGAGATCTCTTTCAAGCCATGCGGTTTCATCATCGTCTGTTTGCACGCGTAATAAGTAGCCAACATCCCTCAATCCCAATTTATGAAAATAGATCAGGTCCACTTAATTTCCGTTACTTCACCATCGCGTTTCCTGTTCCCCCCGATTGCATGCAATAGAAAAGTTCCTTTCTTATCGCTGATTTTTGCCTCGATCCATCCAACCGGTTCGGTATCAGTGAAATTATAGCCCACAGCGGGTAAATTTATGAGCTTCAAATGATTTCTTGTGATGAATCTGTATACATGGGAATGCCCGTAAAATACGGCTTTTACTTTCCTGTATTTTTCCAGTATGCTGAATAGACGGTCGGAGTCGAGCAGATCCGTATCCCCGTCAAACGGAGTATGATGAAAAAAAACGAAAACAGGACGAGTGTCGGATTTATCAAGGTAACCGGTTATCCAGTCCCGTTGTTCCCTTCCCAGCAGTCCGGGTGTTTTGTTTACAAACATCAGGGAGTCCAAGAGGATCAAGCGCATGTCGGTTCTTTCCAGTACCATCACATGCTTATTGGTAACAGGCTGCTTCCGTTCGTCATTCTGTCCGAATATATTGTAGTAGTTTTCCCGGTCATCATGATTTCCCAGGGTCATCACAACGGGTATATCCGAATGTTCGGATAATATTTCCTGAACCGCCACATAATCTCCCAGTTGTCCATCCAGCCGGGCCACATCCCCGTTGATCAGCAGCATTTCAGGAGCGATGGTTTGTACCTCCTGAACTACCTGCTCCAAATTTTTATAAGGGAAAAATCCACGATACTGTTCATTCTTATACGATTTTACATGCGTATCTGCGAGCAGGGCCAGATGGAGATCACCGGGTGGGCTATTCCCATAAGAAAACCGGTAGATCAATCCTGTGGATGACAGCGCTCCTGCGAATCTGAGGCTGGCCTTCAGAAATTTCTTCCGGCTGATGGATTTGTCGGATATAAACGGCATTAATTCCCTAATTTTAATTATTAAAAATACGAAATACTTCCAATAAAAATCAATTGAGTCCGGAATTGGTTTTATAAGCCAAAAATGACCTGGACCAGAGGCCTCCTCCTTCCGGGAATCGCACGAGTTGTCGTTTTTGAAAATAACATGAATCCTTATCCCAAACATTTTTATTCGGATCAGGTTATCTTTGTTCTATCGATATTATGGAACAACTAGTCACGTCAGAATTCAAATTAGGGATCATAGCGGGCGGCCAGCTAGGCAAAATGTTAACCCTGGCAGCCAGCAATTGGGATGTTAAATCCTATGTACTGGATCCGTCCAGTCATGCACCGGCAACCACCACCAGTACCTGGTTTATACAGGGAGATTATAACGACTACCAGACCGTTTATGAGTTTGGAAAGATGAACCATATGGTTACCCTCGAGATCGAACATGTGAATACCGACGCCTTGATCAAACTGAAAAATGAGGGTATCCGGGTTATTCCTGATCCTCATAGCGTCAAACGTATACAGGATAAGGGATTACAAAAAAATGAACTGAAAAAAAACGGTATCCCCACATCAGAATATCATCTTGTTGAATCCGTTAATGAGATCAGGGATTTACTGCAAAAGAAAATAATCCACGTACCTTTTGTACAAAAACTGAGGAAATCCGGTTTTGACGGCAGGGGTGTGAAGGTAATTAACGGGGAAAAGGATCTTGATCATCTTTTACGGGGCCCTTCCGTGATTGAAAAAAAGGAAACTATTTTGAAAGAGATCTCCATTATCGTGGCAAGAAGCATCAAAGGAGAGATCAACACCTTTCCGGCGGTGGAGATGATCTTCAATCCAGAAGCAAACCTGGTGGAGTACCTTCTCTGTCCGGCACAGATTGATGCAACTATGGCTGAAAAGGCCCGGGAACTGGCTATCGGGGCAGCTATTGCCCTGGACATTCATGGTGTAGCTGCCGTTGAAATGTTTATCACCGATAATCTAGATATTCTTGTGAACGAAATAGCTCCACGTCCGCATAACAGCGGACATCATACCATAGAAGGAAATTTTACCTCCCAATACGAGCAGCATCTGCGTGCGATTTTTGGATTCCCGCTGGGCAGTGTCGACATAAAAATTCCTTCCATCATGGTGAACCTGTTGGGAGAGGAAGGATACCGGGGCAAGGTCAAATACGAAGGACTTACCGAATGTATGGCCGTGGATGGGATCAAACTGCATATATACGGAAAAAAAGAAACACGTCCTTTCAGAAAGATGGGCCATGCCACCATACTCGATCACGACCTGAAGCAGGCCTGGGAAAAAGCAGAATTTATCAAACAACACCTAAAAGTCAAATCATGGTAGATCCACTAGTCAGTATCATCATGGGATCGGATTCCGATCTGCCGGTCATGAATGGAGCCGCGGAATTCCTGGAAGAAATGGGAATCCCCTTTGAAGTTACCATTGTTTCCGCTCACCGCACTCCCGAGAGACTCATGGAATTCGCAAAAAATGCGCATCACCGGGGCATTGAGGTAATTATCGCAGGAGCGGGTGGCGCTGCCCACCTGCCGGGAATGGTCGCTTCCGTTTCCCCATTACCCGTGATAGGTGTTCCGGTGAAAAGTTCCAATTCCATCGATGGATGGGATTCCATCCTTTCTATCCTCCAAATGCCCAACGGCATCCCTGTGGCCACCGTAGCCCTGAATGGAGCAAAAAATGCAGGGATCCTGGCCGTCCGGATGCTCTCCATCGGAAATAAAGAATATCAGAGAAAAATGGTAGAGTATCAGTCCAAACTGACAAAAACCGTACAGAAAAAAATTGCATTGATGGAGCAGAAAGGCTACAAAGCCGTCCTTAATGAAAAGAAAAAAAGCGTGTGACTCACCTTTGACATCATTTCATACGGTTAAAATGAGTTCTAAGGAGGGTATAGTCACGTTTACGAAAGCCCCTGATCAATTTCGGCAGGGAAAACCTGTACTGGAGGAATGCCCGATCGCAGATACCTGAAGGCACAAGTTTTAACACGGGACACTTAAAAACCATTTAACATAATAACCAATTAACTTAATAACTCAATAACTCAATAACTCAATAACTCCATCCTCCCTCCACATAACTAATTCTTCAGCATATCGTTCAATAAATCAAACCAAAATAAGGCAACCATGAAAGATTCCTACCTCCCCGTTTCCTGCGATTTCCATGATGAATTGCTTGGGCTGGCTACAAAAAAAGAGAGAATTAAAGTTTATATTTTTAACGAAAAGGGTACCCTGGATGAGATTTCAGGGATCATCAAAGATGTGTATACCAAAATGGGTGAAGAATTTCTCCTGATAGAAAGCCAATCCCCAATCCGGCTGGATAAAATCGTCACCTATAACGGCAAACCCGGTCCGGATTACGACCGGCTGGAAGAAATGGATCATGATTGTCACGAGTGTAAATAAATATTGATCTAGAGGATAAATACGTTCCTGACGCCGGATCCCGACCCACTCCCTTATCTATTTCGTTAATATCCGCCATTCAAGTTCATTTTTTTTTGTAACGGATAAAAACCATTGCCTGACACCATAGCAGCCACTAAATAATTTGAAATAATTCCAATATCACTAACTTTATTGTGAATCTATCACTTGTAATGACATATGGCCAGTTGGTTTATCCTTTCATTATTTTATTTGTTTTTCATTTTTAATTCAACATTGGCCTATCAAACAGACAGTCTTTCGCACCAACGCAAACAGAATGATCACTGTTTTACCGATCTATCTGATTTACTCGCGTTCAGACTTTATACCGTAACCAAATCCAATAATCTCGAGATAGTTAACGGGGATGACAGGCTGGTATTGAAACCAAACGGTCAGACCAATCTGGGTGTTGGTTTCAATTTCAAATCACTGGGATTTGGAATCGCTTTCGGGTTTCCTAAATCGGATGCGAGTAATAATAAATATGTAAAAACGAACCGATTCGACTTTCAATTTACAGTATACAGCAATAAAATAGGAATTGATGGATTTTTCCAACTTTATAAGGGCTATTACAATTCAAATCCAGGTGATTTTCTGGATTGGAATGAAGATTATTTCCCCAAGGTGAAAGATCTCCGGGTTATCTCAATAGGCATATCCGCTTTTTATATCTTCAATTCCGATTGTTATTCCTATAAAGCAGCTTTTGTAAGAAATCAGGTACAGGAGAAAAGTGCCGGCAGTTTTATACTGGGAATATTCGGTTATCATGATGAAGCCAATACAGACAATGGTTTTATTCCCCAGGAGTATCCGGACAGCATCCGGAACGATTTTGATCTTAAAGCTTTTCAATCAACCCCATTAGGTGTATCGATCGGCTATATGCATACCTTCGTATTCCGGTTTCCACTGTTTATAAATTTTGCGCTTATCCCGGGATTTGGGTATAAAAGAGTCACATTGGTCAATCTTGACGGCAAAAAGGATATTGGAAATCAGGCAAGCGGACAAGTGCTGGGCCGACTGGCGATTGGATATGAGCATTCAAAGTTTTATACGGGAGCTACCGGATCGGTAATTCTTCGAAATATCAAATACAAAGAATTTGATATTGATCTGACCACAGAACAATTCAGGATATTTATCGGGAAAAGATTTCGAATTCACAAAACGAAGAAAAAATAAATTTTATGGAGGATCTTATTCCCTTCGATCAACAAGTTTATTTTTGAATTGGTCAAAACCAGAGACTTTATTATCTTTTTAACAATTCAAAATTTGATTAATTATGAAATTCATTACCATCTTTTTAGCCCTGGCAATTATTATCCAGGTTCAAGCTCAATTTACTCCGAACTACGATGAGGAAAAAGTACCTGAATACGAACTTCCTCCCCTGTTAAAAGCGGAAAACGGAACTCCCATAACCTCAGTTGAAGAATGGGAATCAATCCGTAGACCGGAACTGCTGAATTTGTTCAAATCCCAAATGTATGGAAAAGTTCCGGATCTTGATTTAACAGTAGAATTCAAATTACTTGAATCCAACCGGATGGCATTAAATGGAAATGCGGTAAGAAAACAAATCTCCATCTTATTCTCAAATGAGTCCGGGTCACATGAAGCAGGCCTTCTGGTCTATCTGCCCAAAAATACGAATGGTCCTGTTCCTTTATTCCTGGGCTATAATTTTTACGGCAATCATACAATTTTTCCGGATCCGGAAATACAAATCTCAGATTGCTGGGTGGATAATAAGCCCAATTATAATATCTTCGACAACAAGGCTGATGACCGATCCAGAGGGGTGAGAACCTACCGATGGCCTGTTCTTCGTATTCTGGATCGCGATTACGGAATTGCCGTGATATGTTATCATGATATCGATCCGGATTATGACGATGACTTCCGGAACGGAATCCACAAGCTCATCTACACGGAAGATCAAAAACCTGCCGGGGATGAATGGGGATCGATCGCCACCTGGGCCTATGGTTTATCTAAAGCGATGGATTATTTTGAGATCGATCCGGATATTGATCAAACCCGGGTAGCTGTCATCGGTCATTCGCGCCTTGGAAAGACCTCCCTCTGGGCGGGAGCTAGTGACGATCGTTTCCGCCTGGTCATCTCGAATGATTCGGGTTGCGGGGGCGCTGCCCTCTCCCGCAGGAGATTCGGGGAAACCGTCGGACGGATCAATACCGCATTCCCCCACTGGTTTTGCGATAATTTTAACCGGTATAATGAAAATGAAGATGCCCTCCCTGTCGACCAGCACCAGTTGATAGCATTGATGGCACCCCGGCCGGTATATATCGCCAGCGCTGCCCAGGATGAATGGGCGGATCCGAAGGGAGAATTTTTATCAGGATATTATGCCGGTGAAGTATACCGGTTATATGAATTGAAAGCCCTGGAATCGGATCGGATGCCGGCAGTAAACGATCCGGTAAAAACGGGGTATGTAGGATATCACATCCGGTCGGGTGAGCATGACCTGACCTATTTTGATTGGGAACAGTACATGGATTTTGCGGATTACTTTTTAAAAGGTAAATGAGAAGTAATTTGAGGCTATAATTTTTCTCACAATGTCCGCAAAGGATTGCAAAGATCGCTCAAGATCAAATCCCTCATATTATTAAATTGGTAGTTGAGCAGGTTCTCCGGAGTGACTGACATTTCCTTTTGATCCGGTGAAAGGCTAAAGCCGCCTGTAGCGTTTTATATCCTATTACTAAAGCAATATGTTTTGATATGAAGCGGATCTCAACTTCATGATTTATTGTGAAGGAACACCCGCACCAGGCACCGGGCTTACGCTCGATGACAATCCCACGGGTTTCAGGCCATATGATGGTTATTACGGGTGACTGGTTAATTGGAAGTCTGGAATTGGTTTGGATTGGATTGTTTTCTTTACGGTTCTTCCAAAAAATGGATCACTGAAGAAATCCTGGGGGTGAATCTTAATTTTCTGCCGCAAGAAAATATTAATTTGATGGATGTGCATGTCAACGCGAATCTAAACTATGTGCCTAATTTATATAATGGCGTGGTAACCCTTTATCGTGCTCGCAATCGAAGTATAAATGACGTTGTATTTGGTTCGCTTAATCCAGAAATGGGTTGGGGTGATCTTGCACTTGGCGGTGTCGATGTTAGGTTGGTGGATGGATTTCACCGCAATATTCACCTTACTCCATATGTTCAATCATTGGCCTCTGAACTAAATCAAAGCCTAAATAATAGTGATTTAGTAACTACTAAGCCATCATAGTAGGA
>Ga0209536_100005279_pt1 | contig 20138 bp, 18 predicted proteins | sample DeeMarSeWOR28_12_FD_187461 | JGI IMG/M metagenome (GOLD analysis project Ga0209536, IMG submission 187461) | Marine sediment microbial communities from White Oak River estuary, North Carolina - WOR-2-8_12 (SPAdes) (version 2) | ecosystem: Environmental > Aquatic > Marine > Intertidal zone >...
GGGCATGTACAACACTTTAGGCCCCACCGCTAAGAAACACTTTGAAAGCGTTGATCTATTTGCAGTGCCTCATTCACCATTTTTTAAGTTTCATCATGTGCATTGCAAAATGTTATCGTTTTGCTCACAGTAACCCACAGCGGGAGTGAATTTATCCAGATATTCATTTAGTTTTCCAAACAGTGTCCTCGGAGTTCGAATAATTTCTGCGAGCCAATGAAATTAGTGGCCAGTTGCCTTGGAGCATGGGTACGGACATTAATTTATAACTTTCTGAGCCTGAGATACAAGGTTCAGCCGGGTCCTCCCGCCGCACAGCGGGATCTTCTGTGGGCCCGGATTCTTTACACTCGCCCTTTCAGGAATCAGCTGCACGGCTTGGTTGTGCATGAGTTTTGCGGCGACCCCTTTTCTTGGGAGCGACGTCTACAGAACTACGTTCTAAGGCAATCTGTCTGGCCAGATATACTTTTGCCAAGCTCTGATAGGGCACATCTTTCTTGTTAGCTAAAGTCTTTAATTCTGCCAGCATGTCTTGCGGCAGACGTATCGAGATTGACTTGAGCGAAGGCTTCAGATGCGGGAATGAGGCTCTCTTGAACTTCTTCGGATCAAAGTAATCGAGAGGGGAATGAGTGGCCCAGAACTCCCGTTCCTCGTCTTCGTTCTTAAACTTCGGAATACGCTTATTCATTTTGCTCATAAAACTCATCTCCTTACTGCTCATATCCCTCGCAGAAATGACCCTCAGCACACTACCCCCCTTTGTGAATATCAAGACAAGGGGTCGTCCCGCGTCTGTTATCCCAAAAGCAGCCCATCGTCTTTATCGCCCCTTCAACAGAACCTTTGCATTGTCACTTCAGTCTGTTGACCTGGTTCGACCGAGAGCGCTGGCGGTATCCATGTAGAGCTTGCGGAGGGACTTCTGGAGCCCGCGGAAGGTTTCCTCGGAAATCGGCACGTGTTCGGGGTCCTCGAACCTGTCCATGTCAGCCTGTTCTAGAACCGGCCCCAGCGAGATCGCCGCCTGGGCCCGCAGCTTCTCGGTCTGGTCGACACGGCGCACATGGATCGCTTACCGCGGCATGTTACTAATGAGAGCATCAAATAGATTACATTACCTATCGGGTGAAACCCAATCATTTCAGATCCATTAGATAAACAGGGTCCTTTTTCGGCTAGCCCAGATATGATTCGCGCTCGCTTCGCTCCGCTCAGTCCCGCACCGTAAGCCCCATCTGCGACAAGCGGGTTCCCAGTTTCCATTTTTCCATCATTCCACTCGTCCTGAGATTATACTACACCCCTCCGGGGTGAACTCGAAGCCGCGTCCTCTGGGCCCGGATTCTTTACTAAAGTCAACTACCTGCCCCACTGTGGGGGGATGGGGGATTGCAGGAATTGCGTTGGTTAGGGTCTTAAAGAGCAGGTGGATCTCGTTTGAACTGGGAGTCCAACTTATTGACACACTAGCTTGGTGGTTATAATTTAATGTAACTTGCAGGAGATGTAGACATGGAATCTTGCTTCACTTGGCGAAGAGTGATCAGTCGACCCTTCCATTATTGCCTTCTAATTGGCCTCCTATTGTCTTGCTTTGCCCAATTCACGAGCGGCTCAAACCTGGATGCCGCACGAATGGAGCTTGAAACGGCCCGCGAGAACCTCCGAATTAGCCAGGCTACTGAAGCGCGCATTGCCTCTGATCTGGAGCAGCTGAAAGCATCGGGAAATGGTTCCCCGGATCTATTGATGGACTACGAGACCTACCTGGCACGCGTGCGGGCTATGGTGATGGAGAATGATAAGATAGTCCGTGATATGGAAAGGGCCTATGTTCAGCGAGTATCTGGTCACTCAACTTTCAACTCGCCCGACTCATCCCGGGCGCAGGATAGGCTAGAGCCGGGAATTCCAGAGGACGAAGTTGTGGACGAGATTACTGCCCTGGAGAGTGAATTCAATGAATCCTTATCGACATTCGATGAGATGTTGCTCCAAGAACTCGAGAGGATTCGTCTGAGCTCGACTCCTAGAATGAGCGAGCTTGCAAGTGAGGCGGCGGCCGCCGCTGAAAGGTTGCGGCAAAAAGGCGTTGCTCTCAACACCTCGTCTCCGGAAAAAAGCCCTACTGAAGGGAAACAGACTGAACAGGCAGGGGAGACGAAAGCCGGAGACGTGAATAAAGGGACGCATAATGGAAACTCAGAAGAAGTAAAAGAAGCACAAGAGAGAGGTGAAGGAAACCAGGGCTATGGTGGGGGAGATGGTTCGGCGGCAGGAACCACTGTCCATCGACCACAAGAGGAGAATGTTGAATCTGGTGAAGCATCTACCCGGAAGCAGGAAGATCGCCGTTCTGGTGGCCACGACGATGATATTGTGGCCCGGCAACTTCGCGAGGCAGCAGAGAACGAGACAGATCCTGAGCTCAAGGAAAAACTGTGGAAGGAATATGAAGACTATAAGTACAGCAATAGGTAATGAGGTGCCACGATGAAAGTCTCAGTCGGCCATGCCCTTTTTATCTCAATCTCTTTCCTGATTGTCACCGGGTGTGCCACTCACAGAGGCCAAACGATTGGTTCCACCCCAATGCATCAGGCTCAAAATGAAATCCCCGAGGACGAGCTGCTGGATGTGGGGATCAGCGTGTTCGAGACTGTCGAGCTAACTGAAGAAAAGGCGAAAAAAGAAGGTACGCATCCGGACGTGAGAAAAGCAGAACGCCACTATATTCCTTACAACCTGAAGAACACCTTGCAAGAGAGCAGTTACTGGGGCGCAGTGCGCGTTATCCCCAATGAATCGGATGGCTTCGATGTGGTGGTGAAAGGTGAGGTCATTGAGTCAAACGGTGAATGGTTGATTCTGAAAATTGATGTGATCGACTCTGCTGGAAACACCTGGATTCGCAAGAAATACAAAGCCAAGGCCAAGGAGGATCACTATACCGGCAATGCCCCCGGGAATAGAGATGCCTTTCAGGATCTTTATAACACGGTGGCCAATGAGATGGCTGCCTACCGGAATCAGTTGAGTTCTGCCGAAGTCCAAGAAATAAGGACGATTTCAAAACTGAAGTTTGCCCAAGCATTTTCCCCCGATGCCTTCGGTGATTATCTGGCTACGGACAACAACAAAGGCAAAGTCACAATCAAGCGGCTCCCTGCAGACGATGATCCGCAGATGGAAAGGATCCTGAGAGTGCGGGAGAGGGATAATATGTTTGTGGACACCCTCAATGAGTACTATGACGGCTTCTACAACGAGATGTGGCCGGCCTATGAGGAATGGCGCAAATTTAATTTAAAAGAGAGGACTGCGATGCGTGAAATAAAGTGGGCGTCATACAAGCGGATAGCTGGCGGGGCGTTATTGATGGCTCTGGCCATAGCCGTGGACGCCAGTGACGTACAAGGCACCAACGCCCTGCAGAATATCATGATCATCGGAGGGGGGGCGCTGGTAGTAGACGGCATCAATGTTTCGAGACAGCAGGAGATTCATGCTGCGGCCATTCAGGAACTCAGCGAATCAATTGGCAGGGACATGAAACCCGTGGTCATGGAGTTCGAAGGCAATCAGTACGAGTTAACCGGTTCGGCTGAGGAGCAATATGCCCACTGGCGAGAGTTGCTGCGTAAAATATATTTCGCCGAAACCGGATTTAATCAATTCGGTGACTCACAAGTTGATCAGACCGTTGAGCAAGAAGAGGGTGTCCAGTCGGAAAAGCCCACGAATACCTTCCCCCCTGGCGAAGGTCCTGCTCATAGCGGTGAAGGGGGCGGGGAAGGATATATCTGGATGAACACCAACTAGTGTACATTTGGAAACCAGCGCTCTAAGTGGTAGTTTTTTCGCTTATCCCCGGACCGCCATGAAGGGGCAAGCTGTGTAAAGGCCAAATACTTTGATGAAGGATCGAATTGACAGGGTTGAGATCATCAGTCCGGTTAAAGTGTCCGGGAACGATACTGGTGCTCAGCGGCTCACCTCTCAAAGGAAAACCCTGGGAAAAGTCACTGCACTTACCCTGACGTTTATTGCGCTGGTGGCTGGCGGTACTGTGTTTCTCCTTTACCTGTCGAAAAACCCGGTCCATCATGGCGCTCCTGAGGCCATTTCCGCACCGAAACCCGAGGGGGGAATAGTCAGAGGTGAAGCTCCACTGATTGAGAGTGGGGTGCAGGAGACTGAGACCCTTGACCTCGTGCGAATCGCAGAGGAAAAGGAGGAAGCGGAGCAAAGGCTTGCTGATTTCGTGCGCGCGCAGAAGGTGCTGGAAGACAAGGGTGCAGCAGTATGGGGAGGCGACGCTTATGGGCGAATGGTACAACTCGGTCGCGAGGCTGATGCCGCTTTCCTCGAGGAACACTACACGTCCGCCGCTCTCAAATATGCTGAGGCCGCCACCAAAGCAGATGAACTGACCAATCAAATCGGGAGCGCACTGGGTCGTCTTCTCGACGAGGCCAGTCTGGCTCTGACCGAAGGAGATGGTGAAACCGCACAGCAAAAATTCACCGCAGCCCTGCTCCTTGACCCAGCAAACGAGTCTGCGCAACGCGGCCTTAAGAGAGCGAAAAACTTTGATGCCGTTATGGCCCTGCTCACCTCGGCAAAGGGTCACGAGCAAAACAACAACCTCTCATTTGCACTCACCGATTACCAGGGGGCGTTAAGATTGGATCCTGAATCGCAGGGGGCCCGGGAGGGTTTTGACCGGGTCAAAGCTCTCATCGCCGAGGAGAAGTTTCAACAATTCATGTCGGCAGGATTAACGGCCTATCACAATCACGATTACCAACGTGCCAGGTCAGCATTGTTAAAGGCGCAAACTTTCAGGCCGGACTCTCATCAGGTCAGGGACGCACTGTTCCAGGTGAACGAGGCCATGAGACTGGCTCGCTTGGACAATCTACTAGAGAAGGCATTGGAGGCAGAGCGCTCGGAGAACTGGCGACAGGCCATGGAGAACTATCTGGCAGTCCTCGACATGGATCCGCAGCTAGAGTTTGCCCTCCGGGGCAGGAATCGCTCGCTGGAAACGATCCGCATCGCAAAGCGAATCAGTTTCTATCTCGAAAGGCCGTCCGTTCTGGAATCCCAACGCCACCTTGCCAATGCGGAGTTGCTCCTCGAGGAGGTCGAGCAGATTGAGCCTAGAGGTGTCCGGCTTACGGCCCAAATAGAGAAACTTCATCAGCTGATTGCAGCCGCCCAGACGTCGGTAAAAGTGACACTGGTGTCCGATAATCTCACGAAGGTGTCCGTGTATCGGGTGGGAAAGTTGGGTCGGTTCGATGCCCATGATTTGTATTTGCGGCCCGGTACATACACAGTGGTGGGCGCCAGGGATGGCTATCAGGATTTCAGGCAAGAGATCGTGGTCAAGCCCGGCCAGCAGCCATTGCGCGTTACCGTGATATGTAGAATCAAGATTTGAGGAAGAAATTCAAAATCCGCGATCATACGGGCGAAAGGGTTGTAGCTCAAGGTGACTTTCCCATCGTTGTCAGCAGCAGCCCTGCTGCGCCATCAAGGCTTTGTGACTGAGTGAACAGGTTGAGGCCGGTTGTATTGATTTGTCAGAGGGTCGCCTCCATGTGCGGGCAGCGGAAATGAGGATCATTGTATGGTTCAACCGCAGGAGATTAAACCGATACCCTTCCACACCGGTCGTCAACGGCCAAGGTCCCACCCTTCTTTGAGATGGCTGGTTTTGGCCCCACTGGGCCTGATGCTTATTCTGCTGTCAGTCTCAGCATGGTTTGTGTTTACGGCAAGTCAGGTAGTGGTCAGGATCGATCCCGTGCCCGAAAGGATTTCCATGAGCGGCAGCATCCTGACGCCCAGGTTGGGAGGATATTACCTTTTACGGCCTGGGGAATATACCTTGAGAGCTTTCAAGGAGGGCTACTATCCGCTGGAACAGTCCATTTCGGTGGCAGCTGAAAAGGGTCAGACCGTACTTCTGGTCATGGAGAAACTTCCGGGAAGGTTGATGGTTGAAGTTTACCCTGAGGGCCAGCCCACAGTCTTCATCGAGGGGGCCCAGATCTATATCGACGGCGAGGAGATAGGTGTGACACCCCTCGAACCAGTGGAGGTAAAGCCGGGCAGACGACGACTGGAAATCCGTGTCAAGAAATACAGGGAGTTACAAACCTTTGTGGAAATCGAAGGCGGTGGCAAATTGCAGACCACGAAGCTCTCCCTGGCGCCAGCCTGGGGCGCACTTACAGTGGGCTCTGTGCCGGAAGGGGCGAATGTTCGAGTGGATGGAGAGCTTTTGGGCAAAACGCCCCTCCTGTTGGAACTCATGGAAGGCACCCGTAGGCTGGAACTGAGTGCCGACCGTTACAAAACATGGCAGGCTGAGGTGGAGGTGGAGGCAAACAAACATCAAATATTGGATGAGATACGCTTGCAGCCGGCGGATGGAAAGCTTGCCCTCAGGAGCAACCCCGCCGGTGCCAGTGTGACAGTTGGCGATACCTATATGGGACCGACACCCCTGCAGATACCGCTGCCCCCTGATATCGAGCATGTCGTGCGGCTCTCCAAGCCTGGTTATGAGAAGATTGCCCGGAAGGTCAAGGTCTCTTCCACCGAACTGAGAGAGCTCACGGTAAATCTAACGCCAAGAGTTGGCATTATTCGCCTCGTGGTTGAGCCACCGGATACTGAACTCCTGATAGACGGCGAACCAAGGGGTGCTGCCCCGGAGAAACTGCGTCTCATCTCGGTGGAGCACCAGCTTGAGTTTAGAAAAGAGGGATACAAACCCTTCCGGACCAAGATCACCCCCCGTCCCGGGTTGACCCAGGAACTAAGGGTTGCTCTGGACAGAGAGCTGCCTCAGAAGATTGACCCACCCCCTGTAATTCAACCAGTGAACGGGTATACCCTAAAGCTCATTCGACCAGAACCCTTTACCATGGGGTCATCACGCAGGGAACAAGGGCGTCGGTCCAATGAGACTCTGCGTAACGTCGTGCTGAAAAGACCGTTCTACATGGGCATTCGAGAGGTAACCAATAAAGAATTCAGGGAATTTCTCAAGGAACACAACTCTGGGGCGATAAAGGGGAAAAGTCTGAATAGAGATGACCAGCCCGTGGTCCAGGTGACCTGGGAGCAGGCCGCGCTCTTTTGCAACTGGTTGAGTGCCAAAGGGTCTCTGTCACCGGCCTACATCAAACAGGGAGACAGCCTAGTGGCCGCGGAGCCTATGGGCACTGGGTACCGCCTCCCAACTGAAGCAGAATGGGAATACAGCGCCCGCTTCACCAGCAGCAAGGCCACTATGAAGTACCCTTGGGGAGACAACTTTCCACCGCCACCAGAGTCAGTGAACGTCGCTGACCTTGCCGCCAGAACCGTAGTGGCCTATTATCTGGAGAACTATAATGATGGCTACCCGGTCACCGCCCCGGCGGGTTCATTCAGGCCCAATGAGTTGGGCCTACATGACCTGGGAGGGAACGTGGCTGAATGGTGTCACGACAACTATTCAATCTATTCATATTCCGCCCGCAAGGTCTACGTCGATCCCTCAGGCCCCTTGCAGGGAAAACATCGAGTCGTGAAAGGCTCCAGTTGGAAACACGCTAGCATCAGTGCGCTAAGAGGATCATACCGTGATTACAGTAACGGTAAACGGTCGGATCTTGGTTTCCGCCTTTGCCGTTACTTGGAAGAGCTTCCTCAGGAGAAGTGATGGGTTGGTTCAAGCATACAATGTTGACGTCTTTGGTGGTGCTGAACCTTGCGCTGGGAGTTTCCCTAGGCATAGGGGCTGAGGCAATTAGAGATGTTTCCTCCAGAAAGGCCGACTCGGATCCAAGGATGAACAACCAGATAACTTTCAAAGATCCAGGAGATGGCAAAAACCCGGCCCGTGATCAGAAAGAGTCGTCCCGCCCGAATGAGGTCAGGAAAGATGAACCCAAGGCTGAATCGGGAAGACCCGCCTCAGCCTCCCAGGGGAAGGTTCCTCTTTTCAAGGATTTTGTTCCCTCGGAACGAATTGCCCCCGATCAGGCAGTTGATTTTCCGGCGGGCATCTAGCCCCGAAAGAATCGACATGAAAAAACCCTTTCCGGTTTCCACCGAGTTTATCTACCAGTTGTTCGCCTTGTTCCTTGTGATCATCGTGGTCCACGCAATTTATGTTGCGCTTATCCGCCCGAGAGCAGACACATTTCTGGCACAGCAGGCTGCCATGCTAATGGAAGATAAGTCTCACGTGACCGAACGCTCCGTTTATGTGGTCATACGCGATTATGAACAGGAAGCCTGTTTCATCCTCATGTTATGGGCCTTGGCCATCATGGGCTACAAGGCGGTCACAACTATGCGGCAGCGAGCTCTGTTGCATATGAACCTGATTCCTCTAGAAGAGGGTATCCGCATATTACCTGAAGACACTCACGAGCTGTCTCGTCACATTCAGGCGCTACCGCCGCATCAGCGATTGGCCTTGCTGCCGCGAGCTTTGCTGGCTGGCCTGCACCGGTTTGGTACCACTCGGAATATCCAAGACGTTGCCAGTGCCGTTCATGCCTATTGCGCCTCGGAGGGAGAACGGCTCGAATCTGAACTGTCCATGATCAGGTACATTGCCTGGGCCATTCCCTCGGTGGGGTTTATTGGAACGGTCCGGGGTATCGGGGAGGCGCTTGGAAAAGCCCACCAGGCGATTGAGGGAGACATCTTTGGAGTGACCAAGAGCCTGGGGGTAGCCTTCAATTCGACCCTGATCGCGCTCCTGATCAGCATCGTGCTCATGTTTTTGCTCCATCAGTTACAGCTGCTTCAGGAGCGCTATGTGCTGGATGCCGAGGCTTACTGTGAAGAGAACCTTACCCGTCATCTGCATATTCCCTGAGAGGATTGCACAATGAGCTTACTCGGACTGGAGTTGAACGATGCCGGCATTATGGTGGCGGCAGCATCAGACTCTGGAGGACTGGTTCGGATTGACCAAGGAGAGATAGAGAGCCCGGGATGTGCCTTTCAGGAAAACAACCGGTTGCTTGTTGGCAGGGAGGCTGAAAGGAAAGCGCACCTTGACCCGCAGCGAGGAACCAACTGGTTTTGGGACCAACTGAGCAGCGAGCCTTCATACCAAAGGGGCTTGGGGTCCGCCGCGCCGAATCATGCAGAAGTGGCCTACGCACATCTGGCCCAGATCTGGGAAAACATCAGGAGCCGCGGGGATGAGGTTGTCATTGCCGTTCCAGGTTTCTACAATCACGATCAGCTGGGGCTCATTCTTGGAATGGCTGCCGAGCTGGCGATGCCTATCAAAGGGTTCATCGATCTGGCTGTAGCGGCTGCCCCGGAGCCGTCTACCAAGAGCTTGCTCTTCCATGTGGACATACATCTGCACCGGGTGGCGGTAACCTTCCTCGAACAGACTGATTCCCTCAGTCGTCAAGACTTGGCAGCGGCTGCCGGAAAAGGCTTGAGCTATTTGCACACTGAATGTGTGAAGGGCATCGCCGATGAATTTGTCCGCACCACCCGTTTCGACCCTCTTCATCAGGCCGCTTCTGAGCAAGAATTGTATGACCGAATGCCTGGTGTCATGGCGGAACTCCAACAGAGCCCCGCCGTAACCTTTGAACTTGCAGCTGCGGCCAAAACCCATCGCGTTACTATTACCCGGGATCTCTTCGTGGAAAAAAGTGAGCGAGTTTCCTCTGAACTTCGCCGGTTGATCGCTGACATGCGTGAGCGCCATGGCAAGCCGGAATCGTCACTGGCGTTGTTGCTGACACATCGTATTACCAGGCTGCCCGGTTGGAAGGAGATGCTGGCAGGGATTCCGGCTGCCAACTTCATCGAGCTACAAGCCGGGGCGGCGGCCTCTGGTGCACTGCGGCTTTGGGATCAGCTCTCCAATCAAGCGCCCGGGAGTGGGGTGGCATTATTTACCAGCCGACCTTGGCCCGCAGTTTCCAAACCTTCTGCGGTTGCCGATCAGAGTGTGCCCCCTGAAACGACGCTGGCGACTCGTCCGACCCATGTGCTTTACCGCAGCCTGGCTTACCCGATCTCCGATCGATCCCTGACTATCGGCACGGGAAGCACAACGGATGGCGTGAGGCTGCAGATCCAGGGTGATGCTGCAAACGTTTCCCGAAAGCATTGCACCATTCAACTTCGCGGCGATTACGCCGTGTTGGTTGACCACAGCACCTCTGGAACCCTTGTCGATGAAATTCCGGTGTCGGGAGCCACTATCTTGAGTGTAGGCCAGACCATTCGAGTAGGAACGTCCGGTGAAAAACTTCTACTCATAGCCAGTTTGGAAACTGATGCGACGTAGAAAGATATCCGTTTTCAGCCTATCGTTGCTCGACTGCATTTCTTGTGGTCTAGGCGCAGTGATTTTGCTGTTTGTCATTGTAAACGCAAGAGGCGCACTGCGCCGTAATGAGGTGACCACAGATCTCCGAAGCCAAGTCACCCGATTGGAAAAAGAGGTGCTCGAAAGCAAGAAGGGACTGATTGAGGTGCGAAACACTCTGGAGGAGACCCTGGCGGAACTGGTCAGAACCCAAGGACTCTCTAGAGAAGTGACAAAGACAGTCCAAGAAAACAAAGCCGAGCTGGCCCACTACGAGGGACAAACACTTGCTTCCAAAGCGCATATCAACCAGTTGAAGGCAGATCTCAAGTCCATAGAGGAGGATCTCAAGAGGCTTGAGGGCGGAAGCAAGACCCAAGACGACTACGGATCCAGATTGCGCAGGTTTGTTGGTCAGGGTGACCGTCAGTACATCACAAATCTCAAGGTCGGTGGAGACCGAATTTTTATTATGGTGGATGCCTCGGCCAGCATGTTGGATGAGACCATCGTAGGCATCATTCGCAGGCGTCATCTCCCGGATGAGGCGAAACTGAAATCCCCGAAGTGGCAGCAGGCAGTGGCAACCGTTGACTGGCTGACTGCCCAGCTCCCCCAATCCGGTAAATTTCAGGTATATACCTTCAATGAAACCGCAGTGCCCTTACTTGGCTCCACCGAAGGTATCTGGCTCGACGCGGCTGACGTGGACAAACTGAATGAAACCGTTGGTCGTTTGCAAGGGGTCGTACCCCAAAAAGGGACCAGTCTGCTAAATGCATTCAGCGCGCTTCGCAAGATGAATCCTCCGCCGGATAACATCTTCCTTCTCGTAGACAGCCTGCCGACTATGGGAGCCGAAAAACCTTTGCAGAACAGGGTTTCAGGAAAGAGGCGGCTACGTCTTTTTCAGCGCGCCGTTGAAAAGCTCCCTGTCGGAGTTCCCCTAAATATCATTCTTTACCCGATGGAGGGAGATCCCATGGCTGCCAGTGCCTTTTGGCGCCTGGCCAAGAATACCGGAGGCTCGTTCTTCTCTCCTTCCCGGGACTGGCCCTAAAATGAGATCGCGCAGAAGAAATATTGAAGTTTTCAGCTTATCCTTCCTGGATTGCATCTGCTGTGGCTTTGGCGCCATTATCCTCCTGTTTGTTCTATCCAAGTTCGCAGAACCCGTGATTATCGAAGAAGTGAAAGAAAATCTTCAAGCGGTCATTCTCCGGCTGGAGCAGGAGCTCTTCGACATCCGCGGTGAAACCCAGGTGTTCAATCGTGAATTAACGGAAAAGAGAGAGCAACTCTCCACAGAAAAACTGAAATTGGCCCGTCTTCAGGGAGATTTGTCAAAAATTGAGGGACAGTTTTCTTCGTCCAAACAAAATGCCTCAGTACAGAATATTATCGAGGGGAAGTTGGCTCGCGCACGGCAAGAATTGACCGAAGAGATGAGGCGGTTGCTGAAAGATCAACCGCGAAGGATTGGCAGTTCCATCGGGGGCATCCCGGTGGATAGCGAGTACATCGTATTTATCATCGACACCTCAAGCAGTATGCAGCGCAACGCTTGGGGACTGGTGCTACAGAAGATGAAAGAGACACTGGATGTCTACCCCAAGGTGAAAGGTATCCAGATAATGAACGACATGGGAAACTATATGTTTCCTCAATACCGAGGTGAGTGGATTCCAGACACTCCAGCCCGTCGCAGGGCGATTATTTCCACCCTAACAACCTGGCGGTCCTTTAGTAATAGCAGCCCAGTGGAAGGTATTACCGCAGCCATTAGAACCTTCTACTCTCCGGACAAGAAGATAAGTCTGTACGTGTTTGGCGATGAGTTCAGTGGAGGTGACATGCAATCGGTAATCGATACGGTGGATAGAATCAACAAAGTCGATGAACATGGTGCGCGTCGGGTTCGCATCCATGCAATCGGGTTTCCCGTGGTCTTGGAGAACCGCCGGATGGCCGTGAATACCGGAGAGCGCTTTGCCACTCTCATGCGCATTTTGAGTGCGAAAAACGGCGGCGCCTTTGTCGGCCTCAGCAGCACCACACCGTGACACAAGGTGCTTCACTCCTAAAATACGTTATCCTCGGATATGAGAGCGAAATAGGATGGGTGGCGATCATGTGCGAGGATTTTTGGAAGGCTATTGGGTCAATAGTTTATTTAAGCAATACCTGGGTTCGCTCAAGCCTTTCTCAAGAGTTGTCCCGAGCTTGTCGAGAGGCGAGTCGGTCTGATGCCCATCGACTCGACCCTATGGGGTGTCGCTCAGGACACCATTCGACTTCAGTGTTTGCCGCAGTTCAGTTGTGGTTACTAATGGCATGCCATGAGCGAGCCTCGAGCTTGTTGAGAGGCGAGTCGAATGGTGGAGACGGTTGGAGTCGAACCCGAAAGTAAATCAATGATATACAGTGATACACAGTGACAAACAATGACGTAAGATGATAACAGCATTAGCTTTTCCAAGAACGACCTTTTCCGGACCGGATGTCACCGTTCATCACTGGATATCAATGGACATCACCAAAAATAACCACAATTTTGGACACAGTTCTCTGGTCTCATTCTCACTTGCACCAACCAGTGTTTCTCTTGTAAACTGTGGCCTTCAGATTCGAGAAGGCTGAGATATGACCAATGCGGGAGTTCGTGGAAAAACTGGCGGCTCACAGTGAGGAACTGCTGCAGATGGGCGTTGTTTCCCTGGCGCTCTTTGGTTCGCTGGTTCGGGATGAAGCGACCATGGGGAGTGGCATAGATCTGCTGGTGGAGTTCAACCGTGCCGTCGGTCTCTTCCATTTCTTCTCTGTCCAGCACCGACCTGGGGAGCTTCTTGCTGTCCCCAGAGTGGACCTTGTGGAGCGAGGCGCAGTGCACCCACCTTACACGAGCGTATTTTTGGGGAGGCAGTTAATGTCGCCTAGGCTCTGGCACCACCGGGTTAAAGAAATACTAGAAGCTATGGAGGCGAAAGAGCACTGTTTAAGAAGGACAGAGGTTGAACCGTCCCAAGATAACTCCAAAGATGTTGACGCAGTCTCTATGCGGTCAATGATCTTAGGGGAGAGCGCTAGGTGAAATTCAGCGAACTTTTTAGGTTGCTTGAGAAAAACGATTTTCGAATTGTCAAGGAAAAAGGTTCGATAAGATATTACAGCAAGGCGGGTTGGGATAAGCTTATTCGTGTTGATTACCACGGAGCTAAGGAGGTTCCGACGGGAACTCTGCATGCTATATTGAAGGCCGCTGGGATTAAGAAGCCATAGGAAGGTGATAAAATGATTGAACTGCCATATTCACTGGTTATCGAGGCCACAGAGGAGCCAGACTACTTCGGTTTCTATTCTCCTGACCTGGAGGGCTTCACAGGAATAGGACATTCTGTGGAAGATTGCTTATATAAAGCAAAATGGGGGATGAGAGAGCATATCAGCCTATTGAAAGAACAGGGTCTGCCGGTGCCCTCCAACAATCCGGATCCTAAAATTACTATCCAAAATGAGCGAAAAGCTGCTGTCGCCTGAGGCAGCGATTTAGTGCAGTCCCAGAGCGAAGGCCTTTTCGATGAGGGTATTTTTCTAGGATTCAGCCAAAACCTTTTCCAGCCTTGCCAGACTTTATTTAACGGCCCAATGGGAAAATTCAAACTCGAACATTTCTTGACTCCCCGAACCATTTCTGTCCTCAATCCCATAGCTCTTTTGATGATGAAGTTGGGTAAGGCCGGTGGGTGGGCATCCGGAAGGGGAGGATAGAACTATGCGGATAGATGTGATCGTGTTGGCCCAGGCTGAGTTTCAACTGCATTAATGGTCAAACGTCGCTTTCCATGAAGGCATCTCGAAGGAGTTTGGATTGACGGTTGTAGGCTTCCCGGGGATTTGCCGGATCTTTCATCAGGGAGATCTCCTGGGTTATGAGACGAGCGATGTTCAGTATATGAGCCTCCCTTTTCTTAGACTCTCTTTTGTACAAAGGGTGGTCTCGATTGATGTAGATGATTGTCCCTTCTGTCATGCATTCCGGTCCGTCCTCTCCCAGGTGATCCAGGCAGCAAGTGACTCCGGCGTCGCCGAACTTGAGCCTTTTTACCACCGCGTTGGGTGTGGCGATACGAAGAGATGGTTTTTTCTCTTTATGGGGTTTTTCGTCGGTGGCTGGCGTTGGGGAATCACCCTCATCTGAGTCCGATGGAACTTCTTCTATCTCTTCCCCTTTGATCTGGTCAACCTTTTCTTTCTCTGTACCCACCTCCACAGCCGTTTCTCCAGCACCTAGCCTTCCTTTCTCCGAGAAAGGAACAACCCCAAATGGTGACAATGCCGGGTTCAATGATAGAGCTTTATGTACTCGCTGCAAGGCTTCCTTCAGCGCCCGGCTCACTCTTTGACTTTCCCGCTCAGAGGCTAACTGATTGAAGGCTCTCCGAACTTCGGCGATTACTCTCTCCATGCTCTTGAGAAATGATCCGTATTCGGGGGAATCCTCAATAAAACCTGATCTATCGCTGGTCAAAGGAAGGAAGTCGGCATGGATTTCCCCCCTGATGCGTGTTGCCGCCTTTCCCCAGGAAGCTATATCGAAAAGTTCCCGCCGAACTGTAACCCCCTTTACCTTGATCTCAATACCCATCTCTTCTTTGGACGCGCGATAAGCAGGGAGTATTACGATTTCCCCGTGAATGATGCCGTATTTTGTGCCTTCCATAAAAGGGATGCGGTTCCCTGACCATCTCCTCGGGGCCACCCTGTACCCATTGACGTAAACCGAGAAGTTCTTAGCCCGGATAGGCACGCTTTCGGCGATTCTTTGGGTAACGTCCTCTGGTTTAAAAGTTCTTTTCAGTTCCACAAGGCGAACGGTGGTGCCGTCGCCCCTTTTGGGATCAAGCTCAAGGGGGGTCAGGGGGATTTCCCAAGAGTCGCCTCCCTCAAGCCAGCGGGCCTTGTCAAAAACAACTAGTGCCGCAAAGTCTCCTTTTTGCGTTGATAGCTCGAAGCGAGAGGCAGCAGCCAGGCTCGCAAACTTGCCAATGCCGAATTGACCGATTCTATTACGCCCGAATCGGGGAGATACAGGATGCACAAGTTTCTCATCGGATCCCACATTGAAGTATTGCTTGAGTCCTTGGATGTCCATTCCCTCCCCATTATCTGCTACGGTGATTTCTTTGGCCGATACAGTCACCTCCACCCGCGTTGCGTCGGCGTCGTAACCATTGTTGACTAATTCTCTGATCAGTTCGATGCTCTGCTCGTAAAGCCGCTCTCCAAGAGTAAGTATATGACCCTTATCTATAGTGATCTTCAGGTAGGACGCCTCATGTGACATGGTGAAGGACTCCTGTGGTGTGCAGCATCCAACTTGGGAACTCTCTCATTCAAGAGTAATATAGGGAAAACCTGATTCGAGTGTCAATGCATGTAATTTTATTATCAAGGGAAGCCGGGTTGGGTTGAGGTTGTTGTCTTTCGAAATTACGGGAAACAAGGCTTCGTTCCGGCAAAAAGGGTATTCTGCCTGGCAGGCGGCAAATTGATGCTTGAGTACCTGGGACATCCCTGCTAGATAGTCTTTTGCCTGGTTCAATTCCCACAAAAGGGTGTGGGGATTTGTTTGCAAGGTGTGTTTATTTGATTGGCATCGCCTGGCCACCCTGTCACACAGTGAGACCTGCAAGACCCGGCGGATGAGGGTGATTTGCTCCTGTTTATTCATACCTAGGAGATCTGAGATGGCAAGCGACATCAAAATTCAAATTGACCGGCGTCGACAACGTGCCGTGGATCAAATAACCAAGATCGTCAATAGGGGCAATCATCCCGTATTTAGTTTGTTCGAGGTGTCGTCCGTGTCTGAGCAGACCTACCGGGCGCAGATTCGTTCACTTGATGAGTTTCACAATACCTGCACCTGCCCTGACTACAAGACAAACTTGATCGGTACCTGTAAACACATAGAAGGTGTGCTGATCTATTTGGAGAAGACATATGGTGATCGTTTACAGGAACTAGCGGGGAAACGTCCCAGGGGCACGCAGGTCTACCTACATCATGGTGTTGATGAGACCGTGCGAGTTGGCTTACCTCTCCCCCGGCAGGGAGCGGTCCTCGAGGTGCTCGGAAGGTTTTTTGACCCAAAGGGTGTTTTGGTGGGTTCCCCGCTTCGATCTCTGCCCGCCTTGTTTTCGGCCATCGATGCCCTGCCTGCACGTGCTCGCTCTTTGGTTCAGGTGGAGGAAGCTATTCGCGAATACCTAGATATGCTTCGAGATCGGGAGGAGATTGCGAAGCAGAGGACATGGTTTACCGAGCAGGTGAAGAGTGGTGACCGCTCAATGGACTTGATCTCGACACGGCTCTACCCTTATCAGGAGGACGGTGCACTGCATCTCGCATTCGGCCGACGAGCCATGTTGGCAGACGACATGGGGCTGGGCAAAACGGTTCAGGCCATCGCAGCCACGGCTCTGCTCAAGGAATTTCGCGATATACGTTGCACACTGGTGGTCTGCCCAGCTTCTTTGAAACACCAGTGGGCCCGGGAGATTCGACGTTTCACCTCGATTCCGGTATCTGTTGTGGAGGGTAGCCTGAAGACCCGGCGACAGCTCTACCGCGAGCCCGTTTTTTTCATGGTACTCAACTATGAGATAGTACTACGTGACCTTGAAGAGATTGAACATCTCCGTCCTGACCTGATCATTCTGGATGAAGCCCAACGTATCAAGAACTGGCGCACAAAGACGGCAACTGCGGTGAAACGGCTTCGCAGCCGACATGCCTTTGTCCTCACCGGCACGCCGCTGGAAAACCGTATAGATGAACTTTACAGTATTTTTCAGTTCATCGATGCTCGCATCCTCGGCCCCTTATGGCACTTCAATGACCGATTCTATCAGCTGGAAAAACGCCCAACTGGGACCTACAAGGTTTTGGGCTACAAGAACCTGGACGAGTTGCGCGCAACGGTCGCACCTTGCACCCTGCGTCGAACCCGTGAGCAGGTTCTGCAAGACCTCCCCGAGCGGGTGGAAAACAATTTCTTTGTTGAAATGACCGTTCCACAGACAAGAGCTTACAATGAGTTCAGAGAAAGCGTTGCCAAGCTGGCGGCTATTGCGAGGCGCCGACCACTGACGCCCAAAGAACGAAAGATTCTCTTGAACTGCCTTGTAAAAATGCGGCTCATTTGCAATGCGCTCGCACTTCACGACAAGGAGATCCCTGCGCAAGATCATGAGAAGACCGCGCCCAAACTTAGAGAACTCGGCCAGATTCTCACAGAGCAGATTGCTGAAAATGGTCGTAAAGCGATAATCTTCAGTCAATGGTCGGGGATGCTGCGCCTCATAGAACCCGTTGTCCAGCGTCTTGATCTGGGATATGTCAAGCTTACCGGGGATGTGCCCACAATCAAACGGGGGGACCTGATCCAACGTTTCTTCAACGATCCCGACTGTAGGGTTTTCCTTTCAACAGATGCAGGTGGGCTGGGGCTTAACCTGCAGGCCGCCAGCTTGGTCGTTAATCTCGACCTGCCCTGGAATCCTGCCGTGCTTGAACAGCGAATCGCCCGTGCCCACCGTCACGGCCAAAGGAATTCGGTTCAGGTCATCAACCTGGTGGCCCAGGGTACCATCGAGGAACGTATGCTAGACACTTTGGCCGCAAAGCGCGATGTTTTCGCGAGTGTTTTCGGCACGGAAGAAGCACCTGCCTCGATCAGCTTTGAAGACACCGGTCAGTCTTTGCTCAAACAACTGGATGAGTTGCTGGGTACGCCACCCAGAGTGCAGCTTGAACTCGAGCCAAGTCACTCTGAGATTGTACAACCAACAAGCCGGCCAACTCTCAGAGGTTTCGTAGATATGCTTCTGGCTCGCCTTCAGGGTCAACTTCTCGTAGTTCGCCAGACGCCCCTGGGAGAGGGAATCTTGGTGGTGGTTGATGGTGCGCCCACGGAGTACCGTCCACGCATCGAGGCGGCGATGGCAGAATACTTCGGCAAAGAAAGCCCGGACCTTCATCTGATGGAAAAAGAAGGCTATCAGTCCCTCGTAACCTTTCTCTCGGCAGAGGTTTCGACTCGCAGTGAGGAGATCTATCGTGCCTCGTCCCTGCCATCACCTATTGGCGCAGACGACCCCGGCCGCATTGGCCAACGAATAAAGAAAGCTAGCAGCGGTCTTGAAACGGCCGGCAAGCGCTTGGCGCTGGCCAGACTGGTCCTCCAAGGAGGCTTTCCCGAGGAATTCATCCGACCTCTCCGGGAGGCCCTCGGATGGGGTGTTTCTTCTCTCATGGCTCTCTACAGTGGTATCGATCCGGCCGCCGACCTCCCGTCACCTCGCCTGGTCCAATCTCAGCTTGTTGAGCGAGACCACTTGCCAGAAGAACTCGCCATGAAACTGGCACGGGTCAGGGAGCTTACTGAACCGCGAGATGACGAGGACAGGGTTTTGCCGCCGCCTTCCATCGAAACCGGCGAAACCATGTTAGTGGCGATACAATCCCTCATTGATCTGGTGCATCAGAAGATGGTTGAGGCGGGGTTATGATTCGGGTGTCTTTGTTGGTTGGCGATTATTTGCCGTCGTCATCATTAGTCAGGGACTTGGTCACACAAGCCAGTAAGTGAAACCGACACTCCAGTTGCTGTAGCAGAGGCCTGTTACGAGGTTTATGTCGATTGCCAAGGTGATGATTAGACACGTTGAGATGCTTACTCGGCAAAGCGATCAAGGAATACTGAAATTATTATGCCTGACCCCGTTAATGTCGTTAATGTTAATAAACTATTCGTCCAACGGCGGCGGGATTTTGGCTTTTCAAATGACGACCTTTTCCGGGTCGGATGTCACCATTCATCACTAGATATCGTTGGACATCACAAAAAATAACCACAATTTTTATGAACCAGTATTTATCTGTGAAAATCTGAGTCTGATCTGACCGGAACACGTTTACATGTGAGTTCTTACTTGGTCTGACAAGTCCGACCCACCCATTTCCAATCGTGGAAGTTGTTAGATTCTCCTTCCGCAGGAGAGATAATTTCATCTGGCCGGGAGATCAATCCTTTCTTGACCACCCTCCTTATATTGTTGCAGGGTTTTGGACAAAGATTTAGTTTTCTCTGATGTTATATTCATATTCCGACTGAATGCCTCGGGCTTAAGATAAAATATCGAATGACATTTTAGGTCACTCCTCATTCGAAAATGGCTTTCCTTTTGCAGTTGTGATCTTAACCAAATGAACGCTCAACCTCATGGCAAGCTATACGTAATAAAGTCTATTTTTCATGTAGTATTCAAGGATTATCTATCTTTATCCTGTTCAGTCTATTGCCGCTTGTCAAGTAAAGTTCGATTCCTCTGCCGTTCTTGGCACAACCACTTCCACAGCCCGAAAGTAGTCCCTTTGCACCTTGAGATTGGACACCTTGCAGTATCTCTGGGTGGTTTTGATCCGGGTGTGCCCTAAAAGGTCTTGGATCGTGACTCACCCCGGAGGATCGACCAACCAGGGAGTCTGCCCGTGGGTAAATTACGGATGGACGGGTGGCAATAGTCTGAAATGGTGATTATATATTGCAATATTTTTTGAGGCTCTGTTGCCTCTATGCAGTGCGATAATTCTCTCTAGGGTATGAAATGGAAGTAGCGTTATTTAAAGATGTTCTTGTCATATTCTCCTTGGCCATCGGTGTGCTTCTGGTTTGTCAGCGCCTCAACTTGCCCACCGTTGTGGG